>Ga0172379_10011503_pt1 | contig 10522 bp, 11 predicted proteins | sample GrowelOW334metaG_FD_119756 | JGI IMG/M metagenome (GOLD analysis project Ga0172379, IMG submission 119756) | Groundwater microbial communities from an aquifer near a municipal landfill in Southern Ontario, Canada - Groundwater well OW334 metaG | ecosystem: Environmental > Aquatic > Deep...
CTTGTACTCTTCCTACACTATTCTCCAGCCCGTTTCGTCTTTTACCAACGTCCCCACCACTTCGAAGCCAGAGGCTAATTTGTGTCCGCCGCCGCCAAACATTTTGGCGATTTGCGATACGTCCACTTCTTTTTCCGGCTCACTCCGAAGACTGCCCTTAAGTTTGCCAACTTCATACTCCGTCAAAAGAAATGAAAAACTTGTTTCAGGAATAGAATTCAACAAATTAACAACGCCCGCCAAGTCGTCCACTGTCGCACCGCATTCTTCCAAATCTTGATGGGTAATAATCGAAATTGCCGCGCCGGTTTTTGGATTCGCCTGCACCCGTTCAAGTGCCCGGCCGGTAATACGCAGTGCGGACAAAGACCTACCACCGTACATCGAACGCATAATAGCGCGCAAATTCGCCCCCTGCTCCATCAATTTGGAGGAAATTTGCATCACGTGCGAACTGACGTTGCTGTGCTGGAAAGAACCTGTATCACCAACAATTCCTGAAAGCAAAGCGGTGGCAATTTCCGCGTCAAAGTCTATTCCAAGCTCGAGAATAATTTCCGCAATTATTTCACAGGTCGCTGCCGCGTCCGGAACAACTAGGACCACCGTACCAAAACGATCGGACGTAAAATGGTGATCAATCGCGATGACCGGTTTTCCGCTCGCTTTAATTTCTTCTCCCAACCCGGTGCGTTGAATCCCCGAATGATCAACCGCGATGATCAGATCAAATTCCGCCAAAGACAATTTGCCGTGCTTTATTTTATCGAAACCGACCAAATAGTTGAGAAACTCCGCGGCATCATCCGGTGTGTGGGTGGTAACACTCTTTCCCATTTTAACCAACGCCCCTAAGAGCGCCAAAATGGATCCAACCGCGTCACTGTCCGGCCGTTCGTGCGTGGTAATTAAAATATTTTGCGCTTTCGCGAGCAAATCTTTGATACCATTTATTTCTTTACCATATGTGGCAAGAAATTTTGGAACCGTGATTGAATCTGGATTCATACTGATGTCTTTAAGTAACTATTAACAAGGCCCGCCCGCGGGATGCACCAAGGAGGTGCCCACCCCTACGAACCACGACTAGACACAATACCTTATTCATCTATCTTTTTCAATAGTTCTTCAATATGCTCCGAATAGGCCGGGCCAGCGTCAATCTTTATGCTTAACCGCGGAACCGGGCGCGTCTGCACTTTACGATTCACTTCCCCTTGAATAAAATAGAGGTTTTTACGAATAATCGAGGTACAAACGGATCCTTTTTCGTCCGGCAAAACGGAAATCCAAACAGTGCCGTGTCGACGATCTTTTGTTAATTCCACCTTAGTAACCGTCACCAATGTTTCCAATGGAAATTCGATATTCTTTAAAAAGAATTCCGCAATCACCTGTTGCAGGTAGTGCTCCAATTGTTCTTCGCGGTGCATGGTATTTTGAAATTATTCGGTCTTACTTCGTCCGTTCTCCAATTTTCGTTTCTGAATCTCTTCATGATAAATCATCAAGGAATCGCCTTCTTTTGCCTTGCCACTACCTTCAAAAGTGATACCGCATTCTTGACCGGCCTTCACCACATCCGCTTCGTTCTTGTTTTGTTGCAATTCCGTAATTTTTCCTTTGGCAATTAATTGTTCCCCACGCATAATTTGCACCAATTCTTTCTTTTTCGCCACGCCATTAACAACGCGTCCACCAACAATCTGTCGTCCGCGAATGGAAAAAAACACTTTCAACACGACAACTTTTCCAAGATCTTCCCGCACAATGATTGGTGGCAATAAATCTTCCAACCGCTTTCTCACTTCTTCCGCCAATTCGTAAATAATTTTGAAGGACTTAATCGTGACGTTGCCGTTTTCCGCCATTCGGTTTGCCGTCGCTGTGATATTCACGTTAAATCCAAGAATAACCGCTTTTGAGGTTTCCGCGGACTGAACGTCCGTTTCCGTGACATTCCCGACGTTGGCCGACAATACTTGCGGCACCACTTCCGCATTACCCATCGCTTGCACAGTCTGCTTAATCGCTTCCAACGAGCCTTGCGTATCGGCCTTTAAAACAACATTTAATTTTTTAACGATCTCCTTCGGTTCTTCCTTTATTTGTTCGTTCTTGTTGCCTGCATATTTTGGTTCCGGTTGTTTACGAACAACTGGCGTTGCCGCCGGTGCTTTGCGCGAAATTTGCTTGATTGTACGCACGCGCGCCGCTTTTTCCCGCGCTTCCGTTTGTTCTTCCACTGCTTGTAATATATCCCCGGCGTCCGGCAAATCTTGAATACCGACAATCGTTACCGGCACGGACGGCAAAGCTTCTTTTAATGAACGCCCGTCAAAACTAATCATCCGTCGCACTTTGCCGGCTGTTTTTCCAACCACAATATTATCTCCCAAATGCAAAGTACCCGCGTGAATTAACACAACCGCTAAAACACCTACCGACGAATCGCGCCGCGATTCGATTACAGTTGCAAGTGCCGCACGGTTGGTAATCGCTTTCGGTTCGTTAATTTCCGCGACCAATAAAATCGTATCCAACAAATCATCCAAACCCGTTCCTTTCACTGCCGATACAGGCACCACCGGTGTTTTTCCTCCATATTCTTCCGGCACCAAATCAAGTTCCGCCAATTGCCGTTTTACTTTTTCCGCGTCCGCCCCCGGCTTATCCATTTTGGTGATAGCGACAATAATCGGCACATCAACCGCTTTGGCATGACGAATCGCTTCTTTTGTTTGTTCTTTAATACCATCATCGGCTGCCACAACCAAAATCGCCACATCGGCCAACGCGGCGCCACGTTTACGCATAAACTCAAAGGCTTCATGCCCCGGCGTATCAATAAATGTAATCAACTTCCCCTTTTTCTTTGCCTGATAACTGCTGATCTTTTGCGTGATACCGCCTGCTTCACCCGCGGCGACATTCGCTTGACGAATCGTATCCAAAAGAGTCGTCTTTCCATGATCAACGTGACCCATGATCGTTACAACGGGCGGCCGAGCAGTCTGGTGTTCCACGTCTTCTTTCGTCAAAATCTCGGCTAATTTTTCCGGTGTCAAAACATCTTGTTCCAATTCAGTAACGTTTTCCTCGGTATGATAGCCTAAATCTTCCGCGATAATCGCCGCTGTTTCGTAATCTAAATCTTCATTCACCGTCGCAGCAACGCCGTTCTTCAAAAGTTGCTTAATAATTTCCGTCACCGGAAGTTCAATTTTCAACGCAAAATCGCGCACCGACACAATCGATGGCAAACGAACCGTTTCTTTCTTTTTTGCTTCGCGACGACGACTGTCCCGCACCAAACCTTTAATTCGGTAGGCATCTTTATCCTGCAAACGTTTTACACCCTCATCAATACGAACGCCCGCCAATGACATATAACGGCTCAACTCCGAGTCGTTTAAGTTCAATTCTTGCTGCAAATCTTGGATTTTGATGCCCATATAACAAATGAAGGTTAAGCTAAAACCACGAGAAAAGCAAGCTAAATAATGTAATCTCCCGCCGGAAACTACTACGCCCCCTTCAGCATCGTCGCGTTCTTCAAGACCCGCTGTTCTTCTTCCGACAAAGTTTGAAGTGCGTTGCCGGTTTTGATCGCCTTAGCGTAAACCCGCGTGGCTTCACGATTGTGCATAGAAGTGATAACCACCCCCGAATTGAAAGCATCCAGCAAAACAAGCGTGAAACTTTGGTTACCACCCACTCCAGGGAAAGGATTATAACGCTCAAAGGCCACTTTACGTAGTGAGTTTTGTATGGCGTGATGCAGATATTCCGAGGCCTTGAGTAGTTCATCCAGGTTCGCACCGATTTTTGTTAACGATTCTCCGTGTTCAATCAAAACATTCTCCAACGCCTTGCCGTCCTTCCCCGCCATAAAAGCCCGCAACCGCTTTTCCGTTGCACGGTGTTGCAGAAAAACAAAGACGGAAAAAGCAATTGCAACTAAACTTAATGCGATTGTACCAAGAGCAAAATAGGTTTGGTTATCCATAAATACAGAGTAACCCTTCATTTAGAGAAAGACCACTATCAAAAATAACTCCTCAACACTACCACTCCCGCAAAAGCGGGAGTCCACGTGGATCCCCGCATTCGCGGGGATGGTGTAAAAATCTTTTAACCCACCCAAATTTAAACAAATCGAGCCACAACCTTTTGCGACCTCACTGTCCGGACATCAATTCTTTCAAATTGGAACGGCAAGTTTTCTACCAACGACAACTCGTTAATCACTTTCACCGTTACTTTACGAATATTTTCATTTTTAATAAAACCACGAACTAACGAAATATGCGGTTTGTGCGCGTATAAATCACGTACCAACGGAAATTTCGGATGAACAATAAATTTGTTCGCCGCACCCGTCGGTAGTATTCCCTTCTGTTCCCACGCCTTCACGCCATTTTTTACAAACTCCTGCAGTTTCAATTGAAACACTGTTTCTTTCAGCCGCAATACCGTCACATAGTAACCTTGCGCGGACATAAAAATTTCATAGGCCACCGGTTCGTCGGTTGTAACTTCCCGCCCTTCTTGTTTCATTTCAATCAAACCCAACAAATCATTATATGTAACTGTCGCCTCAATCCCGGCTTGTTTAAGCGCCCGATTCCAATTAAAGGCCGAATCCAAAAACAGTTCCGTCTTATGAAAATCACCACGTGACACCAATTTGTGTTTCACGCCCAGTTTTTCGAATTTCTTGTCTAAATAGACCTTGTGTTTCATAATCAGGTCTTTTGTGCCTTCAGTTGGTTTCGCCCGAAGGTAAATCTGTGCCTTTTGGTCGCCAGTGGTTTGAGTTTGTTGCATAATAGAAAGGTAGACACAAAACGCGTTTTACGCTAGTATTGGTCGAATTGCACACTACAAAATCGTGTCTTTGCGAGGTCCAGAAGGGCCGAAGCAATCTCAAGTAAAGTCCGTTATATTTTGGGGCAATTCATGAATTGCCCCTACGCGTGAACATAAAAATTTTGGAGAGGTCGGATAGCCCGGTTTATTCCGCCGCACTTGAAATGCGGTATCCCGCAAGGGATCGTGAGTTCACCCACGCACCAAGAAGGTGCGGGGCGCCCAGTACCCAACGTGGTACTGGGCGAATCTCCTTCAACAATTAGATATCAGAGCGGAGGGGTCGCATAGTGGCCTAGTGCGGTGGTCTTGAAAACCGCTAGAGCGAAAGCTCTCGTGAGTTCGAATCTCACCCCCTCCGCTCTGATATCAATGAATCCTTCCCTCGCCGCCAAAGTTCGCCCTCGCACCATAAAAGTGCGGGATGCCCAGAACCTTTATGGTTCTGGGCGAATCTCACCCCCTCCGCTCGAGATTTGTTTCGCTTTGCGAAACTATACAATGTACACAGAATGACCAAACATCCTGTTTGGTCATTTTGCACAAGAATCGATTAACTCTTAAATTCCTAAAATCTTTCCGTAATATGTATGTCGTAGCTTTTCATCCGAATCAGCCAATTCATTTTCTACAATGTTTTTGATCATCTCCCTATTCCAATCCGTTGACCAATTTTCTGACACCCACATCATCGCCTCTCCAATACCAACCAGATTAAGTTTCTTCACTACTTGATCATTAAACAAAAATGATAGCTCTTTTTTGAGCACTGGCAAAAGAAATCTGAAATTTTTTCCCTTATATTTCTGATAATCTTTGGTCCCTTCGACAAACTGACCCGGATTATCAATAAAACCAATAATTGATGGCAAAACCCTGACAGGCGCGGCCGTCATTGCGGAATCGAAGTCGATAATTGCCGATATTTGTTCCCCCGTGTGAATAATATTCCCCATATGCAAGTCTGTATGCACAAAAACAGCTTTCTCGGAATCAAATACTGATACGTTATTAAGAAAATATTTTGTAATTCTTTCCAAATCTTGTTCCGAACACAAGCATTCTGATTTAATTTTTTGCGCGTGTTTCAGGAAATTACGTTTTAGAAATTCTGAATATGAAGGAAAACACTGCTTCTCATCTTTGATTTTTCCAAAAGTTTTGAAACTTAAATTTAACAACTCCCTTATTGTTTGTAGCAATTGTTTAAAAAGAAAAGCCAATGATTCCTCGGAAAGATCAAAAATATCGTCAAGCAGGAGTGTGCCAACGGCTTTTTTCATTATGAGGATTTCGTAATTTGTTTTTTCAAAGAAGTCGTAAGCTAACACGTTCACAATCGGCAACCTGCTCCCAAAACGATCAAACACAATTTTGTTTGCCAAAAAAGAATGCGTATCCTTGTCTTGGCCAATCTTAATCACATAGTCTGCTGCAATGTATGTTGCGCTCATATTTCCAACCACTGCTTCATGAATTAAGCTTGCATCTACATTCGAAATTCCAAACTTTCTCAATAAACCAACGACTTCTTCGATGGATATTTTTGAAACCCGCTTCTTATATTGACCGGAAATCTCTTTTTGATATTTTTCGCTTTCTGTAACAGAAACCATAAACAAAGTATATGCATTTAAACTTGAATTCGTACAGGGTTTTTGACTAAATCTTTATTTGGTACTGTAATTCGAAAACTAGCGTAGCGGAACAACTTTAATTACGAAATCGAAGACTGGAACGGCTACTATTTCGGCTAAAAACAAGTTATAATTATTAAACAATCATTATTAATCAAATTACAATACGCAAACATGGCAACTTTATTTTTGTTCTACCTAATTGTTATTCTTTTTGCATCTTTTCCTGCATGGATTGGTTTTAAAAACAGAGTACATTGGAACAGACAAGACTATCTGACACCTTTTTTAGGGTTCATTACATGGTTCATCTTAGAAGAAATGCACATTAAAAATATCGCCACGCTATCAAACCTGCTTATTGAGACTTTTTGGATACTAATCGCTTCAATTTTTGGCGTTTGGTTTCGTGTTGTCTTTCCTGGAAAATCAAAAAAACAAGCCACCCTTTCTTCCATTATTTGTCTAGCAATTCCGTTTATTACAGCAATTTTACTCAGAACATTCATGCCAACATTGCCTGAATAGTTTTCTTTCTTCAGAAATTGCGCCATTAATCACAGAGAAACAATTTTGGAATATAGATAGTCGAAAAATTGTTAACCACTAATCCAACTGATTACTTATCGAACTTACAATTGCTCTTTCGAATAATAAGGAGAAAATCAATGTTCCCAACACCGACACACCGTTGGATCTGCCCGCAGTGTAGAATTTCTTACTTTGTGCCAAATCTGAAGGAAGAAACTAGGTCGTTAAACACACCAATATCTTTGTTTAACTGGGCATGATCGCTAGACTCTATGCTAAACTTATAAAGTTTTCGATCGTATATGAAATCATAATTTTCCCCAGGAATAACATTCGGACCTTTAACGCCCGTGAATGCTTGAACCTTTTTCCCGTCAATAGTTACGGTTTCTATATTAGCCATTCTTCTGTCCGTTTCTCTCTGCGGTAGTGCATCTTTAGGATCTTTCAACATAGAAACATAGTCTGGATAATTCGTGCCAGTAACCTCGATATGTATGTCAGTACCACCCTTATTCAAGCCAAATCCTTCTCTGCCGTCAACTGCGTCTTGCGTGTTTTTAATATCGATAATATTTCCTTCGTTCGGAAAAACATATTCGGTAAAAATCCAATTACACGGATATTGAAAACTATAACCAGCCCGTTTATCAACATTTTTGTAATCACAATTTTTCTTTTCTCTGGACAAATTGCTTGAAACAGTATTACGGACATTTGGCCAAACATAATAAACGAGCAAACCCACCAGAACGACGATTATTATCATTCCACCGATAGAAGTAATCTTTTTATTTTTATTCATATATAAATTTATATAACGCAGAAACGCCCATGTCAATCAACAATGGTTTACCAAACACTCTTTTCTAAATATAATCAAATAAAATTGCTTCTCCTCAAAGAATAGCTTACTCAGTAGCGAAAATATCAAATTGTTCGTTTCAAAAATTCCAAACTAAGGAGAAAATCAATGTTCCCAACACCGACGCACCGTTGGATCTGCCCGCAGTGTAGAAAAGAAGTCCCTTGCGCCATTCCTTCGGACGCTTCGCAAATTCCATTGCACATTCCACCCACCTGTCCAGACTGCGATGTCCAAATGGAAAATGTGCCAATCATCCATACCGGCCCGTACCCAAGCGAGCACCCACACATTCGGTACTGACAAACAGTGCCGTTTTTTTATATCCCGTGGACAAACACACTTATTAACCGGATAATGCGAAAAGACTAATCGCCCAACAATGTCCGCAACGTCAAAACTTCGCACGACAACAAACATCATAAAACTACTCACCAATTGGCCTTGGTATTTTGCCGATCATTTGCACCTAATCAGGAGTGGAAATATCATTTACCGACTAAGAAACGGGATGCGCCTAGAAACAAGAGTGGGATCGTACGATAAAAATATCATCTACGAATTGGTAGTGAAAAATGTTTATATGCCGGCGGGTTTTGAAATCATGAATAACGATATTGTCGTGGATATCGGCGCGCACATCGGTATTTTTTCCGTCTTAGCCGCCGTAAGGGCAAAACAAGGAAAAGTTTATTCAATTGAACCTATGCCTGAAAATTATTCTCTATTACTAGCCAATATTAAACAAAATAATCTTAAAAATGTCACCCCCGTTAACAAGGCGTTGTCTTCAGATATTGGCGAAAAACATCTCTTCATTTCTAGCAGTTCCGGCGGTCACTCTTTTGTTTTTTTAGACAAAAAAATCACGAACATAGCGGTTCAAACAAGCACTCTTGAAACAATCATAAAAGAATACGACATTCATAAAATTGATTTCCTAAAAATTGACTGCGAAGGGGCAGAATACGAGATACTTTTCAATTGCCCAAAAGAGGTTTTAAATAAAATTCGTAAAATCAGCATGGAATGTCACGACATTGATGACAAGAAAAATTCGAACTCGCTAAAACTTTTCCTAGAGGCCAATGGATTTGAAGTAAAAATTGATACGAGTAGTTGTCTAATGCTTTACGCAAAAAATTTGATACTTTAGGGAGTATCGTTAAAGTCTAATACGATCACTTCCGATGTGAACACAACGGTTTTTTACAACCGCGGAAATCTTGACGTAAATACATAATAAATGTTAACGTTTCAACAGTTGTTTCTTTTCCCAACCTACTGTAGGGAGACCTCACATGAGCAAAAAAACCGCTCCGAGAACCGCCATGAAATCCGTTCCGAAAACCAAGAAACCGATCAAAAACGCGGTCTGGTGCATCAAAGTCGGGACGACAACGTTTCGCGCGATTCATTGCCAAAAAGGCGATACGCCTGGAACGATTAACGCCGATAAGTTTGCGGTTATTGAATACCCGCAACCGCTAAGTAATTCCAAGACGGATTCGCAAACGCTTGTTAGCGACGCTCTGCAGCAATTTTTAGCGAACGAAAAAATATGTTCTACCGACTCGGTGGCACTTTGTTTACCCGGACAAAGCGGTATGACTCGGTTTGCCACCCTTCCGCCTGTAGCAACGGTAAAAATCAAGAAGATCATCGAATTCGAGGTCAGGCAGCAGATTCCTTACCCGCTTGATCAAATTTGCTGGGATTACCTGCTTCTTCCGGGCGCAAACGAAGCTTTTGGCTTCGCGCCATCCCCCGACGTCCTGATCTCAGCGGTAAAAAGAGACACCGCCAACGACGCGACTGCGCCGTTTACGAGTATGAACATTTTGATCGATCTAATCCAATTGTCTCCCTTAGCTTTTGCCAATTTCTGGACTTTCGATTACCTCCACCGCGAACTTAAGACAACTGACGCCTACGAAGAACAATCTCCGCCACCGTTCACGGCGCTTCTGTCGATGGGAACACAGACATCGGACTTAGTGATTACGAACGGTTATCGATTATGGATGCGTAACCTCCCTCTCGGTGGCTGGCACTTCACGAAGGCACTGGCAAAAGAACTCAAACTGACTTTCGGCAAGGCCGAATATTTGAAGCGCAACATCGCTGTGTGTGAAGATCAAGCAATGATTTTGGACGAGCTGGAACCGGTTGTTGATGATCTTTTGCAGGAGATAACACGGTCAATCAAGTATTTCCAAAGCCTCAACAAAAAAGTAACCATCGAAAGGTTACTTTGCTTCGGCAACGCGCTCAAAATTCCGAAATTGCCCGAAAGGCTGAATGAAACCAAACTGCCCGCGGTAATGTGGGCCGGCTTTGACCGCATCGTTGGCAACATTACGACGGAACCCCGTTTTCAGGAAAATGTCGGTGGATTTGCCTCCTGCTACGGCCTAGCCGTCCAAGCGCTCGGCTGGGGCAATATCAATACCAATTTGTTGCCCAAGAAGTAGCGACACCCCACCATTCGTCCTTCGTCAGACACCCCGACCTCCCCCACAAAGGAGGTCTTTTTTATTCCACTGGACACAAGTTGCGCTATAATAACCCCATGAAAACATGTGACCATAAAAGTGTTGGAGTGATCATTGAGAAA
>Ga0172379_10011504_pt1 | contig 10521 bp, 7 predicted proteins | sample GrowelOW334metaG_FD_119756 | JGI IMG/M metagenome (GOLD analysis project Ga0172379, IMG submission 119756) | Groundwater microbial communities from an aquifer near a municipal landfill in Southern Ontario, Canada - Groundwater well OW334 metaG | ecosystem: Environmental > Aquatic > Deep...
CCTGCTAAACAATCCACCCGGCAACGAAGTAAGTTCCGCCACGGTGTTCTTCCTGCGCCTGGGGAGCGACAGCGATTACCAGCAGGTGGAGATCCCCCTCACTTTCACGGGCTGGCATCTTTATACGCTGGACCTGGTGGACTTAAACGGCGACAATGTGCCCGAACGCTGGGAAAACTCCAGCCAATACTCAGTAAACCTATCGTCGGGCGGAACGATTAACTTCCAGTCCATAAGCCTTATCCAGTCCGGCATAAAAACAACGGATGGCAACACTCATTCCGGCTCGGTATGGCTTGACGAGATACATGTGGCGCAGCCGCGCACTCTGGTCGGCAACGCGCGCAAACTGCAAGCCGATTTCCAGGTGCCGGGCTGGGCCGAGTTCGGCGGCAAATACAAATATATGGACCGCAATTTCCAGACGCCCGGCCTCTCCAGCACCAAGCAGGACACTGAAGAGGACACAGCCTATCTGCGCGTCAAGAAAATAACGGAATTCCCCATGGAAGCCAATTACTCGCGGCTTGTGGTGGTGACGCCAAACCCGCTGGACTCCAACAATTCATCAAACCTGGTGAGCCTGATTTCAAAAGGCAAAGTCACCACCCAGAAAACGACCGCCAAAGGCTCGCTCGGCGTGGCGGCGTTGCCGAAAATAGATTTGAATTACAGCAACGCCACCGTGGATTACGATCTGCTGACCCGCCACGACAAAAACCAGAGCTATAACGCGAACCTGAAATACGCCGTGCCGTTAAACTTCGTCCTGCTCCCCGGCGCGATTGACGCCTCCTACACCAAGTCCAACAGCAAAACGGATTACGACAGCGCGGCCGTGCTTGACGACAGCAACTTCTACAACGCCGACGAAACCACCAATGACATGTCGCTTAAAATGAACTTCACGCCCTGGTCCGGAGCCACGTTCAACCCGTCCTACGCGCTCAGGCAGTCCAGAGAAAAAAGGCAGGAAAGCACCGCCGCCCCGGAACTCTCATATGACAAGTCGCTAAACCAGACCGCCGGGTTTTCAAGCAATTTCCCGCTGGTGGCCTGGTTTAATCCCACAGTGAACTACAGCATCAACACGATTGAGAACAACAACCTGGCGGTTTCCACCATCACCATAGGCGCGCAAACCGGTTATTTCGACATAGGACAGGTGAAAAGCATAACGCGTTCCGCGACGGGAGCGGTGAATTTGAATTTAAACGGCAGCCAGATACTGCCCTCGTGGAATATCATGCGCACGCTCACGATAAGCGCGGGTTACCAGCTCCAGGACGGCGACTCCTGGACCGGCGTGGACAAAAGCGTTGACACCAAAACCGCGCTGTGGATACGCAGTTCGCTCAACATCAACTCGATTTTCACCCAGCGCACCAACCTTACCATGCGCGACACGTTCACCTCCACCCTGCGCTGGCAGCCTTTGTCCGGCTACGGCTTCACGCAGCAGCTGTCGCCGCTCAAAACTCTTTCCCTATCCAACACATTCAACTACACCACCGAAAAAAAAGACGTGACCGGCACCGCCACCAAAACGATAACAAAAACACTGCCCAATATGGTGGCCACGCTGTCACAGCTTGAAATTCTCACCAGGGCAAGTAGCTGGATGTCCGGCGGCGTCGCGAACATAAAATATTCCAGACGGACAAGCGAAACAATCGGCACCACCAGCGAACTGCAAAACGATTACGGTTTGGATCTGCGCTTCATTATAGCCAAATCGCTGGACACCGCGATTATAGCGAACTTAAGCAAAGTGATAGACAACGACCTGCGCACCAATACCGAAAGCCAGACCAAAAACCATATAGACACAAGCCTGCAGGGCACCTTCACGGTGGGCAAGTTCCGTTTCACGCCGAAGATTGATTATGTGCAGGATGAAACCATAACCGCCAGCGTCCCCTCGGTGGACGACACCACAATAACGCCGAACCTGCTGATGCGCGCAGACATGAACCTGCCCAAAGGCCTTAAACTGCCGTTTGTAGCGAAACCGCTGATGTTCACCAACCGCGTAGTCTGGACCACCACGCTAAGCTACGCGATAAAACGCTCGCCTGTCACGATCAACAACAATTCGAACCTACTCTCCTTGACGACCAATGCGGACTATGAAATCTCGAAAAACATCCGGCTGGCGTTCAACGGCTCGTTCCAGCGGCTTTGGCATAAATATCTGGAACAGGAAAACTACATGTCCTACCAGGCCGGCTCCACTCTCACCCTGCAATTCTAACGCGATGGACAACAAAAAAAATTCCGGCGGAAACGGCAAACCCCTGATAAAAAAACTAGTCGGGCTTGTCCTGCACGCCATCGCCCCGCACACCTGCGCCCACTGCTCGGTGGATTTACCGTTCGGAAAAGCGGCCCTGCTCTGCCGAGACTGCCAAAGCAGGCTTGAACCGATAAAACAGCCTTTCTGCCAGCGGTGCGGAACAGAGCTGCCTTACGGCGGCGCGCACTGCCACTTCTGCGCGGGATCAAAAGCTGACCGCTTCAAATGCCGGGTCATAAGGTCCGCTTTCAGCTTCAATCCTGAACTCCAAAGCGCCATACACTCATTCAAATACCGCTATAAGCCGGACATGGCGAAATACCTGGCGCCGTTTTTGCATATGGCTTTTTTAAGGGCCCCGGAACTGGCGGGGCCGGACAGACTGGTTCCGGTTCCGGTCCACAAAAAAAGGCTGGCGGAACGCGGATTCAACCAGTCGCAGGCGCTGGCGCGGGAACTGTCCGCCCTGACCGGCATACCGGCGGCGGATGTCCTTGAAAAAATCATTCACACCCGCCCGCAGGCTGGACTGTCGCGCAAAGAACGGCTAGCCAATCTTGAAAACGCGTTCGCCGTGACGGGCGCGGTAAATGGACTGGATATTCTGCTGATAGACGACGTGGCAACTACCGGCTCCACCCTTGAACAATGCGCGGCGGCCCTGAAGAAAGCCGGCGCGCGCAAAGTGCGCGCCTTAACCCTTGCACGGGAAATGCCGCCCTCATAATTCCCCGCCACATGAAAACAAAATCATAATCCTCAGACATGTGACGAAAAACAGGGGTGCGCCGCAAAATCTGCAGCGCGGATTTTTAACACGGCAAATACTCCGGTCGTGCGGTGATTTTATTGTTTACTGAAAAGCAACACCAACTTTAGCCGAGGGATCAGGAATGCGGCGTTATTGTTGAACGCACCACCCGTTTGTGCCATAATCATAAGAGTAGCAAGACAATTGCCGCCTTCTTCCGCGACTATGCAGGCGAAACGGGGATAGTGGTTTTAAATAAAGACAAAACGGGCGTGTATTTTAAAACTGGAGAAATAACAAAGGAAGGATATGACAACTGCAGATAAAAAAGCTTCGGGCATAACGCTGGCGGCATTGCTGATTATTTTCCTGTCGGTATTTCTGTTCATGATCTGGCCTTACCTTATAGCGCTGCTGATGGGCCTGCTCCTGGCCATACTCAGCAGACCGCTGTATAACATACTGCTTAAAAAAGGCCTGGGGCCGCGCACCGCCGCGAGCATAGCGCTGGCGGTGATACTGCTGGCAATAATAACGCCTCTGGCAGTTTTCGCAGGCGTAGCCATAAAGCAGGCGATAGCGATATCGGCCACTTTTTCGGGCGAGCGGGCGGGCGAACTGCTGAAAACAGCGACGGCCCGCTTTGCGTCCCTAAAACCGGCGCAGTGGCTCATCGCGCATCCGGTTGATTTGCAGACCAAGATTCTGGAATTCGCGCAAAGCGCGGGCGGCGCGCTGAGCCGGTTAATGCTGGTTCACGCGGCGGCATTGCCGGACATGGCGGTAAAAATCGTCATTGCTCTGCTCTCCTGGTTTTTCCTGCTTTTCCAGGGCGATAATTTTTTCAACTGGCTGATAAGCAAAGTGCCGCTGGACGCGGCTCTGCGCAAACGGCTTGTTTCCTCATTGCGAGCCACGGCCGTTTCAACCGTCTGGGCCAGCGCGGCGGCCGCAGCGGCGCAGGCGCTGGTGGTAATGGCCGGTTTTTGGGTTTTGGACGTGCCCGCAATTTTCCTGGCTGGCGGCACCACATTCATTTTCGCGTGGATACCCCTGCTGGGCAGCCTGCCCGTTTGCCTGGTAGGAGCGGCGTACCTTTATTTTACCAGCCCGCTGTTTATGCCGATCTTGATGTGCGTGGTGGCGATAATCGCCGGCCTGATAGACAACGTGGTGCGCCCCATAGTGCTTAACGGCCGCGGAGAAATGCACCCGTTGCTGGCACTCGTGGCCATTTTCGGCGGGATACGCATGTTCGGCCTGCTGGGCGTTATTTTTGGCCCGATAGTGGCGGCAATACTGCTGGCTTTGCTAAATTCCTGGAAAATCTCCCCCGCCGCAACGGAAGAAAAATAAAAAATCAGCTTTCGTCCGCAACGACACGAAAACACGCCAATTCCCGATTCTGCTTGGAAGAATGATGGCGGAATTATTTGGGATTGTATTTTTGACAACTCTGTATAAAATGACCGTAGTAAAACACCCCCGCGGGCCGGAAAGGCTCGCGGGGGTGTTGGTATGCTTTGGTTTGAAAGTTACAACCGCGTGATTTTGCGGGATTTTATTCCCTTTGTAACATTGCGGGTGTCGAAGATGAATTTGGAATGTTTAACCAGCTCTTTATAATCAACGCACTTGTGCCCGGTAACGATTAAAACACAGTCGTACCCTTTAAGCATGGCGGCAGATAACGGACGCGCTTTTATTTTAGCGCCGTCAACTTTTATCTCCGGCACATAAGGGTCGTGGTAATCCACGCGCGCGCCGGTTTTCAAAAGCAGGGAGATAACATCCATGGCGGGCGATTCGCGCGGATCGGAAATATCCGGCTTGTACGTCACACCCAGCACGAGAATTCTGCTTTTGCTAAAACACAGCCCGCGTTCATTCAGCAGCCGGTATAACCTGCTGATAACGTATTCCGGCATGTGGGAATTGACATTGCCCGCAAGTTCGATAAAACGCGGCTCGAAATTCAGCGTTTTCATCTTCCAGCCCAGATAATGCGGGTCTAGGGGAATGCAATGCCCTCCGATTCCGGGGCCCGGGTAAAAAGGCATGTAGCCGAACGGTTTTGTGGCGGCGGCGTCCAGCACTTCCCAGACGTCTAGGCCCAGCTTGTCGCACATCAGCGCGAACTCGTTCACCATAGCGATATTCACAGCTCGAAAAGTGTTTTCCAGCAGTTTTACCAGTTCAGCCGCGCGCGTGTTCGACACGCAAAACACCTTCTCTACTATCGTGCCGTAAAGCGCGGCGGCAAGCTCGGTGCACTTCGCCGTCTCGCCTCCCACCACTTTAGGCGTGTTGGCTATCCCGTATTTGGGATTGCCCGGATCAACCCTTTCGGGCGAAAAAGCCAGGTGGAAATCTTTGCCCGTTTTAAGGCCGGTTTTTTCCAGCATGGGGCGCACCAACTCCTCGGTGGTGCCGGGGTAGGTTGTGCTTTCCAGAATAATCAACTGGCCTTTGCGCAGGGTTTTAACCACTTCCTCAGCCGAAGAGATAATATATGAAACGTCAGGATCCTTGCTTTTGCGCAAGGGCGTAGGCACACAGATTATTATCGCGTCCTGTTCCGCCAGTTTTGAAAAATCGGTTGTGGCCTTCAGGTTCCCGGTTTTAACGATGGAAGCGAGAACGCCCGAGTCAATGTCGTCTATATAGGATTCCCCGGCGTTCAGTTTTTCTACTTTCGTCCGGTCAATTTCAAAACCAGTAACATTAAAACCTGCGCCGGCGAATTCGACAGCCAGAGGCAGTCCCACGTAGCCCTGGCCAATGATTCCTATCGCGGCCTTCCTTTCAGCTATAAGTTTCTTTAAATCCATGTTGCCCTCCTAATGCTTAATTCTAGCAAAAATGGAAACGGCGATTTTACACGCGCCGGTGAAAAAGGGTAATATATTCATAACACAGCGAGGCAAATTACCATGAAAAAAATGAACGTTTGCGTTGTCGGCACGGGTTATGTGGGTTTGGTTACCGGGACCTGCCTGGCGGAAAGCGGGCACCGGGTAGTATGCGTTGATTCAGATATACGGAAAATCAACATGCTGGAAAAGGGCAAAATCCCCATTTACGAACCGGGACTTGATAAACTCGTTTTGAAAAACAAAAAAGCGGGCCGCCTTTTCTTCACCCGCAGAATAGCCGAAGGCATCATGCACGACGGGCACCACGCCGACGTGGCGTTCATCGCGGTAGGTACGCCGCCGCGGTCGGACGGCTCGGCCGACCTGTCTTTCGTGGAAAAAGTGGCCGAAGAAATAGCGCAGGCGATAACGCAGTATACCGTCATCGTGGAAAAATCAACCGTGCCGGTTGAAACGGGCGAATGGATTGCGAAAACCGCCGCCCGGTTCGTGCGCAAAAACGTGGAATTCGACGTGGCGTCGAACCCGGAATTTTTAAGGGAAGGCTCGGCGGTGACCGATTTTCTTAAGCCCGACCGCATTGTGATCGGCACCAGTTCCGAACGCGCGGCGAAGGTTATGAACGACGTATACGCGCCGCTTAAAAGCCCCATTCTTTTTACCGACACGAAAAGCTCGGAATTGATAAAACATGCGTCAAACTCGTTTCTGGCGGCAAAGATTTCCTTTATTAACGCGGTGTCCGCCCTGTGCGAACGGACCGGAGCGAACATCGAAGACGTGTCGCGCGGCATGGGCATGGACAAGCGCATCGGCGCGAGTTTCCTTAAAGCAGGCATAGGGTTCGGCGGTTTCTGCTTCCCGAAAGACCTGGAGGCTTTTTACTGGATCGCCCGTAAAAAAGGCTACGATTTCGATTTGCTCAGAAACGTGAAGGAAATCAACGAAGACCAGAAAATGTGGACCGTGCACAAGGCCGAGGAAGAACTTTGGAACCTGGGCGGCAAAACAGTGGCCGTGCTGGGCTTGGCATTCAAGCCCGACACGGACGATATGCGCTTCGCGCCCAGCATAGACATAATAAAATCCCTGCACGAACGCCACGCCATAATACGCGCCTGCGACCCCATAGCGCAGGAAAACGCGAAGGAACTGCTCAAGGGATACGACGTAACTTTCTGCAAAAACGTTTACGATACAGTGAAAGACGCCGACTGCATCATGCTTTTAACAGAATGGGACGAATTCAAAAACATGGATTTGAAAAAAGTGCTGAAACTGATGCGCCACCCCATTATGCTTGACGGACGGAATGTTTTTTCGCCCGAGCAGATGCGCAAGCTGGGCTTTATTTACAAATCCGTGGGCAGGCCTTAAGTGCGCATTTTAGTAACGGGCGCGGCAGGCTTCCTGGGAAGCCATATCTGCGATTACCTGCTGGCGAAAAACCACACGGTAATCGGCATGGACAATCTGCTTACCGGCAGCATTGACAATATCGGGCATTTGTTCCAGAATCCAGACTTCCTTTTCATCCGCCACGACGTAACTAATTACAACCACATTCCAGGGCACCTTGACGCCATTTTGCACTTTGCAAGCCCCGCCAGCCCGGCGGATTACCTCCAGTTCCCCATTCCCACGCTTAAAGTGGGCGCTTTGGGCACGCATAAAACGCTGGGCCTGGCGAAAGAAAAACGCGCGATTTTCATGATAGCCTCCACCTCCGAAGTTTACGGAGACCCGCTTATCAACCCGCAGGTGGAAACCTACTGGGGCAATGTGAACCCGCTGGGCCCGCGCGGCGTGTACGACGAAGCCAAACGCTTCGCCGAAGCGCTGGTGATGGCCTATCACCGTTATCACGGCATACCGGTGCGCATAGCGCGGATATTCAACACCTACGGGCCCCGCATGCGCCTAAAAGACGGGCGCGCCGTGCCCAACTTTATGACGCAGGCCATAACAGGCAAACCCATAACGGTTTACGGTTCCGGTTCGCAAACCAGAAGCCTGTGCTATGTGGACGATTTGGTGGATGGAATATATAAACTGCTGATGTCTGATTATAACGAGCCGGTGAACATCGGCAATCCGCAGGAAATAACCATGGCGGAACTGGCCCTAAAAATCAAAAACATAACAAGAAGCGCTTCCCCGATTATTGAAGAACCGCTGCCGCAGGATGATCCGCGCGTGCGGCGGCCGGACATAACCGTAGCCCGGAAAATACTGAACTGGGAACCGAAAATAAATCTGGAAGACGGGCTCGAAAAAACCGTGCAGTATTTCCGGACAAAACTCTCCGCCCGATAAAACTCTTCCTTTGACTCCGAAGGATTATTTCGCCGAAAAGTTCGCCTATCCCGCTACATGAAACAGCACGTCATTTCGCCCGCACCGGATTTAAATGAAATAAAAAAACCGCCCTTTCATGAGCGGTTTTTTTATATCTAAATTCCGTTATTTAATTTCCTGTTTTCTGCTGTGCCTGCGCCGGCATTTGAAACTGAGGTTTGGACACCTCGGTTTTTTGCGGCTCAACCGCCGCCGAGGGAGCCGCGGTTTTCACTGCGCTTTTAGACGGAATAATAATTTGGATTTTTGTCTTTGCCGGAGCGGCTGGAGCCGCCGGAACAACCGGTTTGACCTGTATGACCGCCGGTTTGCCAACCCCAATAGCAACCGGAGTTTTAATCTGGACATCCGCCGGAGTCTGCGCCGCGCTGGCACCAGTCTCCATCTGGAGGGCGGACGGCTGTTCCGCGGCCGGAGCTTTCTTCACGCGTTTCTTCTTGGGCGCTATAACCGGAGCCGCGACCGTCGCCGACGAAACCGCCGGCTGTTCCGCCGCCGGCGTAGCGGCCTGGGTCTGGAAAACGGGATTCTTCGCTTTTTCTTCCGCCATCTGCTTTTGGATAATTGCCAGATAATCTTTTTTCTGGTCGTCTTCCAGCTTCTGCATCACAACGGACGGAATGCTGTTAATGGTTTTCTGGATAGCGTCCCTTAGCTCAACCAGCTGGGCTCGGTTGCGTTCAAGCCGCTGGCGGTCCTGTTCGTATCTTCTGATCAATTCCTCATAATTGCCGCGGTTGTTTTCCAAAACAACGCGTAGACGGCGTTCCTGGTCCTGGTTAAGCCCCAGCTGATCCGCCAGGTTATTTGCCAAAGCTTCATAGTTGGGAGGTTCGATCGGCGCGGCGACGCCATTGTCAAATTTATCAGCGCAGGATTTAAATTCCACCTCGGGCGCGGTTATACGCTCTTTGGCATCCTGCTTCTTCTTGCCGTCCGATTCCGGAAAAAACCAGAAAGCGTGACCAGTTCCGCCTAAAACAAACAAAGCAATGAACACGCCGACAAGAACCGCACTTTCATTTTTTCTCATAAAACCCGCCTCATTGGTTGTTTTTTTAATGTTATCATATTTTTGAAGTAAGTAGTTAGCTATATATACACATATACGGTAATATTGTATCATGATAGATAATGAAGGCCCTTCTATTCGATCACGGCGGTACTCTGGATTCCAACGGCGTTGCATGGAAAGAACAATTCCTGCCCATATACCGGGGCTGCGGAATAGATGTCGCCGCGGAAAAATTCGACCGCGCTTTCTATGACGCCGATGACAATCTTCCCTCAAGACACGACCTGAAAAACCTGAGTCTTGAACAAACTGTCAGCCTGCAGGTCGCAGACGTTTTGGCAAACCTCGGCATTCAAAATCCACTGCCGAAGCAGGACGCGATAACCTTCGCTTTCCTAGATAACTGCAGAAATTTCTTCCGTAAAAACATTCCCGTTTTGGAACGGCTGGCCAAAGACTTCAGGCTCGGCATCGTTTCCAACAACTATGGCAATCTGGCGAGCATGCTGGAATCGGAGGGCCTGCTGAAATATTTCGGCTCGGTTGCCGATTCTGGAGTGGTGGGCGCAACCAAGCCGGACCCGAAAATCTTCCAGGCCGCGCTTGACGAACTGGGCGTTTCGGCGCAGGATGCCATTATGGTCGGCGATTCCGTCAAACGCGATATAGCGGGCGCGGTCACTATCGGCATGTCCGCCGCCCTTTTGTGGGGCGACAGGTTCCGCCACTCAGCCCCGCCGGAACTGCGCGGAAACGTCATAATTCTCAAAAATTTCACTGAACTGCCGGACAGGCTTCCCGCCCTAAGCGACACCGCAGGGAGCATCGCCATATGATGTTTCAAAAGCACGCGGGGATTTTCGCCGCCGGACACGGCACGCGCTTTCAGGCGGCATTCCCGGGAACCATAAAGCCCATGATCCCGATCATGAACGTTCCGCTCATAGAATGGACCGTTAAAATTCTCAAAACCGCCGGTTTTCAGGAAATAACCATTCTGTTAAACTCCAAGGGCAAAGCGGTGCGGGCGCATCTTAAAGAAGCGTTCCCTGATTTGAAATTCGTTTTTATAATAAAGGATACCGCCACGTCCTACGAAAGCTTCCAACTGCTGGCGCAAACCATCGCGCAAAGCGCGGACCAGTTTCTTCTGAGCACGGTGGACTCTCTTTACAACCCGCAGGAACTGGAAGAATTCATAGTGGCGGCGCAAAGCAATTTCGCC
>Ga0172379_10011505_pt1 | contig 10520 bp, 9 predicted proteins | sample GrowelOW334metaG_FD_119756 | JGI IMG/M metagenome (GOLD analysis project Ga0172379, IMG submission 119756) | Groundwater microbial communities from an aquifer near a municipal landfill in Southern Ontario, Canada - Groundwater well OW334 metaG | ecosystem: Environmental > Aquatic > Deep...
AGCGCAGCGAATTTTATCCTGTTTAAAACACCTGAAAATAGGGCCAACGACATCTTCGCGTCAATCAAACAGCAAGGCGTTCTAATTAAGAACCTAAGCCCTCAGGGCGGCCTGCTGGCCGATTGCCTGCGGGTAACCATCGGCACACCTGAAGAAAATGCAGCATTTCTTGCCGCGTTAGCAAATAGCTTGGTCACGCCATAATCAGAACCCGCCCTGAGCTTAGTCGAAGGGTAATTACCTTATCCAGCCCTCAAATACACATCCTTTATATAAAAAATTTAACGGCGTTCTCGTGATTTCATAACATAACAATCTATCGCAATATCATAGGCTTGTATATTGCGCATTGCTTTAAGCTATTTTTAATAACAAACAAATTCCAAAACCGGCAGCATAAGCACTTCAAATCTTATAAGCTCTAATGGTATATTGGCGCTAGAAAATAATGCGCTCTTAAGAAGCGCAGACTTAATCAGGAGAGTTCTATAATGAATAATAAAGGCGTCGATCAGTCAAAACGCCAGTTTCTAACCTCGGCCTTGACCGTGGTTGGCGCAGTCGGCACAGGCTATTTAGCTGTCCCTTTTCTTGCTCAAATGCAGCCCAGCGCCAAGGCCATGGCGGCAGGCGCGCCTGTTGAAGTAGACATCAGCAAGATGGAACCCGGTCAATTAATCAGGGTCGCATGGCGGGGCAAACCGGTCTGGATACTCAACAGAACCCCTCAGGTTCTTGAAACGCTGACAACGCTGGATCCTGAACTGAGAGACCCTCTTTCCCAGGAATCGATACAGCCCGAATCCAGCAAAAATCCGGTGCGCTCCATTAAACCGGAAATTTTCGTTGCCGTGGGTTTGTGCACCCATTTAGGCTGCTCCCCCACGTTTCGTCCCGAGATAGCCCCCACTGACCTTGGCGACAAATGGAAAGGCGGATTTTTCTGTCCATGTCATGGCTCCTGGTTTGACTTGGCCGGTCGCGTTTATCGCGGCGTACCTGCGCCAACTAATCTGGAAATTCCCCCTTATCGCTTTATTACCGATACCCAGCTGATTATTGGTGAATCCGCAGAGGAAGCAAGCGCATGAAACGTAGCCGCATAACTGAATGTAACGATTGGTTTTTGGAGCGTTTTCCGCTAACCAAACTTTGGAATGAACACATGGCGCATTACTATGCGCCGAAAAACTTTAATTTCTGGTATTTCTTCGGTTCACTGGCTTTGCTGGTGCTGGTTAACCAGATCCTGACCGGTATATTTTTAACGATGAACTACAAACCGGATGCCAAACTGGCATTCGATTCGGTAGAGTACATCATGCGCGACGTGAACTGGGGCTGGCTGATTCGATACATGCACTCGACCGGTTCATCGGCGTTTTTCATCGTCGTTTACCTGCACATGTTCAGAGGACTGCTTTACGGTTCATACAAGCATCCCCGCGAACTGATCTGGATTTTCGGCATGCTGTTGTTCGTCGCCCTGATGGCCGAAGCGTTCATGGGTTATCTGCTGCCTTGGGGACAAATGTCCTACTGGGGAGCTCAGGTTATTATCTCGCTGTTCAGCGCCATTCCTGTTATCGGCGATGATTTGTCACTCTGGCTTAGAGGAGATTATGTGGTTTCCGATGCTACCCTGAACCGGTTCTTCGCTTTTCATGTTATCGCGGTGCCGCTGGCCTTGGTTATGCTGGTGTTCCTGCATATCGTGGCCTTGCATGAAGTGGGCTCCAACAATCCTGACGGCATTGAAATAAAGGAATCCAAAGACCCATGGGGACACCCTGTGGACGGTATTCCGTTCCATCCTTATTACACTGTCAAAGACATCGTTGGTGTGGCCGTGTTCATGTTGTTTTTCGCCACGGTTATTTTTTATATGCCGGAAATGGGCGGTTATTTTCTCGAGCACGCCAACTTTATCCCGGCCGACCCGATGAAAACCCCTGAGCACATAGCGCCGGTCTGGTATTTCACGCCTTTCTACGCCATTTTAAGAGCTATCCCCGATAAATTTGCCGGGGTTATCGGCATGGGCGGCGCGATTGTTGTCTTGTTCCTGTTGCCTTGGTTAGATCGCAGTCCGGTCAAATCGATTCGCTATCGCGGCGGCATATACAAAAAAGCGCTGGCCCTGTTTGTAATCAGTTTCCTGGCTCTGGGCTATTTGGGTACGCAACCGGCAACGCCGACAGCAACAATATTTGCGCGTATTTTTAGCGCGATATACTTCGGCTTCTTCCTGTTAATGCCGCTTTATACACGGTGGGAAAAAACCAAGCCGGTGCCAAGACGCTTAACACCAGTACATAGTCTTGAGGAGCAATTGCCCGCGCTAATTGAGGAAATTACCGTATTGAAACCAGCAGCTACTGAAATTGGTCATACTGCTTTTAAAGGCTCTTCTTTTACCAGACAACCTAATCCCGAAGGCATAAAAAACGTTATCAGTCGGTTAGCAAAAAAAGCAAAAGGGAGTCTGGATTAATATGAAAAATTTAGTAGCATTACTTTTATTGTTATCACTGTCTTTTGGGGTTGCCGCCTCGGAAGACATTGAGCTGCAAGAAGCGAATATTAATCTTTCCAATAATGCTTCATTGCAACGGGGGGCGAAACACTTCGTTACTTATTGCTTGGGCTGCCATTCGATCAAGCACATCCGTTACCTGCGTATCGCGCTTGATACCGATATGGACCCAAAAAAGATGTTGCAGGACATTGCCCCGGAAGGCGCCAATATCTACGATCAACTACACAGTGCGATGAATGCGCATGACGCGGAAAAATGGTTCGGCACCCAGCCGCCTGACTTGTCGTTAATTGCCCGATCGCGTGGTGCGGATTGGTTGTACAGCTATTTAAAAAGTTACTATATTGATCCCAAAAGCCCTAGAGGGGTAAACAACCTGATTTTCAAGGATACCGCCATGCCTAACCCGCTCTGGCAATTGCAAGGAGAACAGCATACAGAACATAAAAAAAATATATGGGGTGATGAATATACCAACTTAGTTATTAAAGAACCGGGTACATTGTCCGAAGGAGAATTTGATATTTTCGTCAACGACTTGGTTAATTTCCTGGTGTATGTCGGTGAGCCAGTGCAACTGGAAAGGCAGCGCATTGGAAAATACGTGATATTTTTTATCTTGATGTTTTTGGTTTTAGCTTATCTGCTGAAGAAAGAATATTGGAAAAACATCCATTAACACCTAATAACGCAATCATGAAGCTATAGGATGGGCTGAAAAAAGCAGCCCATCCTATAAAGTAACAACTGTAAATAAAAACCTCGCCAATCTGTTATAATACCCTTTTTTTACCTCCCCACACGTCTTAAAGAGGTTGTTATTCGTGACAAATATTACCCGTAAATCTGTGATGACGCTTTTCTCATCTCCAACATGCGCGATGAGCCACTGCGCACGTTTTGTTTTACACGAGAAAGGGGTTGTCGCAGACATAGAATATTATGACCCGACTGATCCGCCTGAGGACTTGCTTGAGCTTAATCCCAACGGCACGTCACCGACATTGATTGAACGCGACCTGGTTCTTTATGACTCGCGCATCATCATGGAATATCTCGACGAACGCTTTCCGCACCCCCCTTTACACCAAATGGATCCGGTTTCACGGGCAAATGCCAGAATGCTGATCAAACGCATCGATCAGGACTGGTATCAGTTGCTGGACGAAATCTTATTTTCCGGCGAGAAAAAATCCGCCCGCGCCAAGAAAATGCTCAGGGAAAGCATCTTGTCTGCCGAACCTATTTTTGCCGCCCGACCCTATTTTATGAGTGATGAATTCTCGCTGATCGATTGCGTGATCGCACCACTCTTATGGCGTCTGCCCAGCATCGGCATTGATGTAGCGACACCTAATGAAGCGATCACCAATTACGCCCAGCGCATCTTCAACAGAGCCGCGTTCAAGCGCAGCCTGAGCGAAGCTGAAAAAGAAATGATTGATGCTTAAAAAACAAACCCTAGCAAAATGACTTCTCTAAAGCCCTATTTAATCCGTTCAATTTACGAATGGATTATTGATAACAGCCTGACGCCGCATCTGCTCGTGGACGCAGAAGATACCCGCGCGATTTTACCGACAGAATTCATTGAAGACGGCAAAATCGTTTTAAATATAAGACCGGAAGCAATACAAGGGCTGTCTCTCGGCAACGATGAAATCGAATTCAATGCCCGGTTTAGCGGCAAACCGATGCACATTGTCACGCCGATAACCGCAGTGCTGGCTATCTACGCCAAAGAAAACGGCAAAGGCATGATCTTCGACCAGGAAGACAGTGAGGGCGATGAGCCACCACCGCCGGTCAAAAAACCGACAGCAAAACCCAATTTACGCATCGTAAAATAACGCTGTTTTTGCTATGTTCAAGCCTTTTGAACATAGCAAACTCTTTTATTGCCCCGCGAATTCAGTCTTGAGCTTCTCTTCTACCGAATCAGCGGCGAAAGCGTGCTTACCGCCAACAACAAAATCCTCAATATACCCACCGTTTAACTTTTTGTTATCAGTTAATCTTTTTGTTGTATAGTGAAGACTCTATCAATAAGGCAGACTCTTTCGATAGCCCGCCAGACGGATAGCAACAGATAGTCTAACCCTATCCTAAGAGGTGAACCATGATCTCACTACATCAGTCCGTTATCGTATCTTTCTGCCTGGCCGTTTTTATAACATTGCCGGTTTCGGCTGCCGATATGGCGGCCGGAGAACAAAAAGCGGAACCCTGTGCCACCTGTCACGGCCCAAAAGGTAACAGCAGCAATGCGCAAACACCCACCTTGGCGGCACAGCAATCGACCTATCTGGCCAATCAGCTCAAAGCATACAAGACTGGAGACCGCATCACTCTTACGATGCTAGCGATGACGGCCAACCTGACTAATGAAGACATCAACAACCTTGCCGCTTATTTTTCCAGCCAGAAGCCTGCTAAAGCCGGCGGCGATCCGGCATTGGCAAAAACGGGCGAAGCCAAAGCCAGTATGTGCCTAGGCTGCCATGGCGCCACGGCCCAAGGCAACGGCCAATTCCCAAGGCTTGCCGGACAACACCCTGAATACCTTGTACAACAGTTAAAAGCCTTCAAGGAAGGTTCACGCAAAAGCGGAACGATGAATGCCATTACCGCCAACTTATCCGAGGCGGATTTTAAAGCATTAGCGGCTTATTTTGGGTCGCTGTAGCGTTGTAACACAAACGTATAACCCCATTCCTCACCACGAAGACACGAAGAGCACGAAGTTTTTTACCTTGGGGGGGGGGCTTCGTGAACTTCGTGTCTCGGCAACTGCTCTATGCGCCGCCTAAAGCGCCTACTGTTGGTGCTCTACCTCCTGCATGATCCTCAGGGATGTGGTGAATGCAGATATTGCAGGAGCAAATATCTGTCCATGCAATCGTTCGTGACGCCATTTTCCGTTTCAACACCACGCGGCTTTAAATCGCAGTCCGCACCGCTTTTTTTGTTTTTCAACTGCCCCATACCGCACCAAATGCTTTATCATTAGCGTATTACAAATTAAAAGCCCAAAGGGCTACCTATAAAAATAATGAGCCACCATTCAGAAGCCAAACCTGACCGCAATTTATCCCTGATCTTCCTATTTGCCGCGACCTTGTTTACCAGCGCATCGCTGATGTTTGTGCTGCAACCCCTGTTCGGGAAGATACTATTACCTTTGCTGGGCGGCTCACCCGCAGTCTGGAACACCTGCATGGTGTTTTACCAGAGCATTTTGTTTCTGGGTTATCTTTACGCGCACTATCTGTCTACACGCTACAGCCAGCCTCGCCAAATCCAGATCCATACGGCGCTGATACTGATCAGCTTCTTGGCGCTGCCGTTAGCCTTGCCTGAAAACACCGTTCCGCCGACAGACAGCAACCCGACATTCTGGCTGCTCTGGACGTTATTCCTTGCTATCGGCCTGCCTTTTTTCGTGGTATCCACAACCGCGCCGCTAATTCAAAAATGGTTCGCCCATGTCGGCCACCACACCAGCCATGATCCCTATTATCTGTATGCGGCCAGCAACACAGGCAGCCTGATTGCATTGCTGAGCTATCCGTTCCTGCTTGAACCCAATATCGGACTGGCTAACCAGAAGAGTTACTGGGGCATCGGCTATCTGATCCTTTGCCTGCTGATTGCGGGCTGCGCTTTTGCGTTATGGAAAAACCGGCAGGCAACCGAACAGCACGAGGACACAGAGACAGTTAGCAACGAAAACAATCTCAGTCTAGCCACCAAATTACACTGGCTGGCGCTGGCCTTCGTGCCATCCAGCCTGCTGCTGGGCCTGACCAACTTCATCAGCACCGATATTGCCTCCGTGCCGTTGCTGTGGATTATCCCGTTAACGCTGTACTTATTGTCTTTTGTTATCGTTTTTTCCAAATGGAACGACAAAATTCATCCGTTAATGGTGAAGCTGCAACCGATATTCCTGTTGCCGTTTATCGCTTACGCATTCATCAATCCGGCGGACTTGCCTTATTGGGCCTACCTGATTTTGCACCTGATCGCCTTTTTCTTTGCGGTCATGGTGTGCCACGGCGAGCTGGCTAAATTAAGGCCGCACACCCGTCATTTAACAACCTTCTACCTGATCATGTCCTTTGCAGGCATGTTGGGCGGCATGTTCAACACCTTTGTCGCGCCGTTCGTATTCAATGCCGTGTATGAATACCCGATCATGATTATTGCAGCCTTGCTGCTGCGTCCAGGCCTTAAACTGTCGCTGAATACCGGATTACTATTGCAAATAATAGCCCCTGCCCTGCTGGTTATTGCCGGGGTTGTTCTTCATGCCACCGTCGCTGATTTACTCCAGTATTTCGATGCCATCGTCATCAGCCTGATAGGCCTAACCCTACTGACTTACCTGCTCAGAGCGCGTCCAGTCGGCTTCGCATTAATGACCGGCGCCATTATTTTCCTTGCGCTGGGTGTGCATGGCCTGTCATCGCATACGTTGTATCAGGAACGCACTTTCTTTGGCGTGCTGGCCGTGCGTGATGCCGTGTTAACCGATGAACAAGGCAAGCCTGAACACTATCATGAACTGTTCCACGGCACGACCAAACACGGGGCACAACGTCTGGCTGCAAACCTAAGCCAAATACCGCTAACCTATTACAGCCGTCCTGGGCCTATGGGGCAACTGTTTAAGGAATATGACAATAACGATCAAGCCTGGAATATCGGCGTCGTCGGACTGGGCGCGGGAGCCTTGGCCTGTTATGCCAAAGGCCAACAGAACTGGACGCTGTACGAAATCGATCCGCTGGTAGTAGACATTGCCAGCAACCCTGCCTATTTCAGCTATCTGAGCCAATGCTCGCATAACGCCGCAATGCGCGTTGGTGACGCCCGCTTGTCGCTGGAAAAAGAGCCGGATCAGCACTTTGATTTATTAGTCATGGATGCGTTCAGTTCCGACTCGGTACCGACCCATCTGCTGACCAAGGAAGCGCTGGAGCTTTATTTCAAAAAGCTCAAACCGGGCGGCATATTGGCATTCCACATGACCAACCGTCATTTGTCGCTGAAAAAGGTGTTGTCGATTAACGCGGAAGCCTTGCACTTGTCATCCTTGATTCAGGAATTCAAGCCGCAGCAGGATATACCGCTGGTTGTCGCGACTGATTGGGTGGTCATGGCAAGAGACGCCAAGACACTGGAACCGCTGCGGCTAAGCCAACTCGGCAACTGGCAAAAAATGCCCTTATATTTCGACATGAAGCCCTGGACGGACGACTTCACCAATATTGTCAGTATTTGGAAATAAATACCGCTGATCTCTTGAGTGTGTTGCCCAAAGAAGCCGATAGCTCATGTTTGACAGGCTTCGTGCCTCATCCTATGTGGTGTTCGTACCGATTGGAATATATATCATGCAGGAATCGGCTGAATTACAGGGTGTTTGCCCATTATTCGAAAAACAGCCAATCATTAACCCCCCGAGGACTACGAAGGGAGCAATTTACAAATATAGTTTATTTATCAATAGTGTGAGGCATTACTTACATTTATACATTTGTGCATGTTAGATTTGAACTCCCATAATGAAAAAGGAACATGACGTGAGCAAAATAGCACTATTCGCTCTATTGCCCACATTTCTTTTAACCTATCGGAGACTATCCATATGAAAACGGCAAAGATAACGCCCCTCACAATACAGCAATACACCAATATCTCCGAAGATATATACGATGAAGTTGAAAGAGTTGACTATGCAGGAATGCTTGCGGCCAAATGCGTCAAACATCCTGAATTCGGCGACATCATCCTTATTTCATCTACTAGTCATGTGGAATGCTTAATGATTCACTTCTAACCGCCCCTTGCAAAAAGGTTAGAGGCAGGGAAATTCCGTATCCGGCCCATGATTTCATAGACTAACTATTATTTACTTGCGCCTTAACAGCAACAAGGCCCGCTATCCGCTTTATGCGCCGAACCTTTGGTTTCCGAGACTGCTCTTAACATACCCGGCGCATGACACCAGTTTTGCGGCGTTTTTTCCTGAACGGAAGCGATGCCGATAAACTGGTCGGCATATGCCGTGCCGGTCAATAAATGATAACTGCGCTCACACACCGCCATCCGCTGTCCTCGCATAAAAACATGACCTTCGTCGTCATAGGTCTTGGAGAAAGGCCCCCGGTAAATCACCGCATGACCTTTATCAACACAAAGTTCATCATGAGGCTTTACGGCGGTAATAGTCACGGATCGAAATTCTATGCCTTCGACCACCTGCCAGGGGTTACCCTCCCATTTATCGACGCTAACCGCAACAAAGCCGGCGGCAATAAAAGCCTGCAAGAATTCATGTTCCTGCACAGCTCCGGAAATACAGCCGCTCCACAGATGCGGATCGTCTTTTAGATGTTGCGGCACCGGTTCGTCGCTGACTATGTCGGAAATAGCGACGCGCCCGCCCGGCTTGACCACCCGGAATATTTCCCGAATCAACTGCGCCTTGTCGCTGTCATGCACCAGATTCAACACGCAATTGGACACCACTAAGTCGACGCTGTTGTCCTTGATTAACGGTTGTTCCTTACGCTGTTGCTCCTGCCAAGCGCGCAAGGCAATCACGTCTTCGGCGCGGCGCACCGGATGTTCGGCCAAATGTTGATTCATCGCGGCCAAATCCAGGGCCAAATCCTGAATTTGGCCTTTGACGAATTCCACCCGGTCAGAGCCTAATTTTTCAGCCATTTCCGGCTGATATTTCCTGGCCAGCGCGAGCATATCGTCATTCATATCGACGCCAATGACCTTGCCGGTGCTACCTACCAATTGCGCGGCCATGTAGCATATTTTGCCCGAGCCTGAGCCTAAGTCCAGCACCACATCACCGCTTTGCACATAGCGGGACGGATCGCCGCAGCCGTAATCCTTGTCGATGATTTCCTGCGGCAATAAGGCCAGTAATTTACGGTCGTAATCGACGGGGCAACATAAATCCGCTTGTATCGATTCCGCGCCTTGTGAATAACGCTCTAAAACTCCGGTTTCTACAGTCATCTAACCTCCAATAATTGTAATGATTTTTAATGGAACACGGATGACACCGATTAAACGGATAATCACTGATTAAAAGCAATTTGGTCTTAGCTTTTAAAAATCCGGTTAAATCCGTCCTATCCGTGTCGCCTAGAGGCGCCTACTTTTGGCATCCGCGTTCTATTTTTCCAGTTACTCGTTTTAGTTGATTGCGCCGCCGCAACTGCTGCCTTGCCCTGCCGTGCAGCCATAACAGTGCTGCATCGTAGCTATGGGTTTACCCATTAATTCAGTCACCTGTGCTAAATGTATTTTCTGTTTACCGCCTAAGGGCAGTTGCAGCATTTGGTTAAAATCGCAGTCATAAACATAACCTTGCCAATCGACACTCAAGGTATTCTTGCACATGACCTTGCCCAGGTTGGACGCATCAAAATTATCCTTGAGTAATTGCAAATAATCATCAAACCGACCGGTACTGAGCAAGACGCTGCCAAAACGTTGTATGGGCAAGTTGGTCATCGCAAATAAATGATTAAACACAATGCCGTAATGCTCATGCAGATGCTGCTTGTAAGCGTGCTCTAACGCCTGTTGCCCAGGCGGCAGCGTCGCACCTTGCGGATTGAAAACCAGGTTTAATTCAAGGCCGGTATCGGCTTGCCCATAACCCAGCTTATTCAGCAGTTGCAAGGCCTTGATGCTGGCGTTAAACGCCCCCTTACCACGTTGTTTATCGACGTTTTCTTTAAGATAACAAGGCAGTGACGCGACTATTTCAACTTGGTTTTCGGCCAGAAATCCGGCCATGTCTTCAAATCCATTTTCCAGCAAAATAACCAGGTTGCAGCGGTCGATAACCTTTAAACCGCGATCCCGCGCCTGGGTTACCAGATAGCGAAAATGCGGATTCATTTCCGGCGCGCCGCCGGTTAAATCCAGGGTATGAATTGCATGC
>Ga0172379_10011506_pt1 | contig 10518 bp, 13 predicted proteins | sample GrowelOW334metaG_FD_119756 | JGI IMG/M metagenome (GOLD analysis project Ga0172379, IMG submission 119756) | Groundwater microbial communities from an aquifer near a municipal landfill in Southern Ontario, Canada - Groundwater well OW334 metaG | ecosystem: Environmental > Aquatic > Deep...
AGGGAAAGGAAGGTGAGGGAACATGAAGGACGGGCCTGAGAGAAAATTCAAAATTCTGGTCGTCGACGATGAAGAGTGGAACCTCGAAATTTTTTCGAGCCACCTCCGGCGGGAAGGCTTTGAAGTGGTGTGCGCCCACCATGGAGACGAGGCCCTCGGCCTCATGAACACGCTCGAGATCGATCTGGTCATCTTGGACGTCATGATGCCGGGAAAAGACGGCTTTCAGGTGTGCCGCGAAATCCTGGCCGGTCAGTCGTCACGCCACGTGCCCGTCATCCTCGCGACGGCCTTGAACGAGACGAGCCGCAAGGTCGAAGGCCTCAAAGCCGGGGCGACCGATTTTCTTTCAAAGCCGGTGGACCAGGCGGAGCTGATCGCGCGGGTGCGGGCCCATCTGCGGGTCAAGGAGCTCTTTGAAGTGACGCTCCGCCAAAAAGAGGAATTGGAAAAGGCCTACCAGAAGCTCCAGGAGCTTTCCGAGCTCCAAAACCGCCTCACGATGACGATTACCCACGAGCTCCGGTCGCCTCTGACGGCGATCCAGCTTGGGCTCGAGAATTTTTTCCTGAAAGATACCGAGGGGTTGAATCCCCGGCAGATGAAACTGATTCAAAGGATCAAGACGAATATGGCCCGCTTGACGACGCTCGTGAACGGCATTCTCGACTTGCAGCAGCTCGAAAAAAGCGGGCCTGCCATTTTCCACTTTGCTCCTTGCGATATCCACGGGCTCATCGACGAGGTGCTCGAAATCCAAAGGCCCGCCGCGGACATGAATCAATGTTATCTCCGGAGCGAGCAGGACCCCCTGCTTAAAACGGCAGTCGTCGACCGCGACCGCATGATCCAGATCCTCATGAATCTCGTCAATAATGCCATCAAATACACCCAGGAGGGCGGCGTGACCGTCAAGACGCGCCTCCTTGCGGCCGAGGGCCGCTTTGACCTGGAGGTCCGCGATACCGGGCCCGGGATCGGAACGGAAGATCTTGCAAAGCTTTTTCAGAAATTCAGCAGGCTCGAGGGCGCTTACCGCAGCGACGTTCCGGGAAGCGGTCTGGGGCTTTACATCACCAAGGAATTGGTGGCACGCCACGGCGGCCAGATCCGCGTATCCTCCGAATTGGGAAAGGGAAGCTGCTTTACGGTCACGTTCCCGCTTGCGCAGTAATCGGGGCACCTTTCCCTCCTGGGATTGACGGCCCCAATGGATTTTCTTGATATTTTCCGATCAGGGGATATAATCCCTCATTACGTATTCAACGGACTCAAAGGGAGAACTCTATGTCAGTTGCAGGAAAAGCCAGGACAAGACGGTTTGAGATCAAGCGCAAGCGGAACCGGCGCGCGAAAATCGCGGCCCTCAAACGGCGTTATCAAACGGCCATCAACGAAGGCGACCGCAAGAAGATCCTCGAGAAGATCTGGAAGATGTCCCCCAGTTACCCGCTCGGAGAAATTACGGCGAAGTAGCGGGTCCGTTTCCCTTTTTTTGATGCCTCAGACAGGATCTCCAAGGAGAATCATTTTATGTACCGCGAAAAACTGAAGGTGCTTGACTGCACGATTCGGGACGGCGGCCTGATGAATAATCACGATTTCGACTTCGATTTCGTCCGGGCCTGCTTTGCGGCGGTTTCGGCGTCCAAAGTCGATTATATGGAAATCGGCTACAAGAATTCCCGGGAGCTTTTCTCTCCCCAGAAGTACGGCGCCTGGAAATTTTGCGACGACGACGACATCCGCCGCGTCATCGACGGGATCGAATCCGAAACCCGGATCTCGGTGATGGTCGACGTCGACCGCGTCAATCTCGACGACGTCAAACCCAAAAAAGAAAGCCCTGTCGATATGATCCGCACGGCCTGTTACGTCAAGGACGTCGACAAAGCGATCTTTCTGGCCAACCACTTTGCCGACAAGGGGTATGAAACAGCGGTCAATCTCATGGCCATCTCCAAGGTCCTCGAGACCGATTTGAACGAGTGTCTCGAGCAGCTTGAAAAGGAATGCCGGGCTCAGGTCATCTACATCGTCGACAGCAACGGGGCCCTCTACCAGGAGCAGATCGATTACCTCGTCAAGAAGGCGAAAGCGATTCTCAAATCCAAGGAAGTCGGCATCCACGCCCACAACAATCAGCAGCTCGCGTTCGGCAACACGATCGAGGCGATCATCCACGGCGCCAATTACGTCGATGGGACGGTCTACGGCCTTGGGCGCGCGGCCGGCAATTGCCCCCTCGAGCTCCTGCTCGGATTTCTCAAAAATCCGAAGTTTGATATCCGCCCGGTCCTCGACCTGATCTCGAAGGAATTCATCCCACTGAGGGAGAAAATCGAATGGGGCTATCTCATTCCCTACGCGGTTGCGGGGATTCTCGACGAGCACCCGAAAACCGCTCTGGCCCTGCGCAACAGCGATAAGAAGGACAACTACCGGGAATTTTACGACAGCTTCGCCAGCAGTTCGGAGACCGAGTAGCCGTGGAGCTCGAGCGGTTCCGCAGACTCCCCGTGATGGGGATCCTTCGCGGAGTCAAAGCGGAGGAGCTCGAACCGCTTGCGGAGGCCGTTCTGGCAAGCGGCCTCGAGACGGTGGAACTGGCGATGAATACCGAAGGGGCCGCCGCCTTGATCCGGCGGCTGCGCCAATGCGCCGGTTCGAAGCTCATCGTCGGAGCGGGAACGGTTTTGACCCTCGAAACCATGCATGAGGCGCTGGATGCCGGTGCCACCTTCATTGTTCTGCCTGTTCTTGTCCGGAAGGTGGTGGCTCACTGTGTCCGGAACAAAATCCCCGTTTTCCCAGGGGCCCTGTGCCCACAAGAAATCTACGAAGCTTCTCAAGCAGGCGCCGCCATGGTGAAGGTTTTTCCCGCGAGGCTTTTTGGGCCGTCGTACTTTCGCGAGCTCCGGGGGCCTTTCCGGGGACTTCCCCTCATGGCGTGCTCGGGCGTGACCCCGGAAAATCTTCCGGAATATTTCGAGAGCGGCGCCGATGCTGTCGCTATCGGGTCGAGCGTTTTTCAAAGGGACCTGCTCGAAAAGGGCGATTTTTCGGCGATACGCCGCCGGCTCGAACGATACTTGTCTGCCTGGAAAACTTGGAGGGAGAAGCCGCTCTAGTATTTCAGGTGCGTGGCGAGATTTTTGAGATAAACGTCGAAGGGCTCGGCCGTTTTACGTCTGGAAAGGAAGAAGGCGAGTAGCGCGAACACCAGAAGGCAGAAGATCTCCCCGGCATAAAAGAGCTGAAACCCCGCATCGAGCTTGAGAAATCCGATTTTGAGATAGAGCCGCCCGGCTTGCCCCGCAAGCCCCAAAAGGCAGGCCCAGGCCAAAACCTTGCGCGCCCAACTCCTCAGGCGGTAGACTCCCACCGAAGAAATGATCAAGGTGATTCCCAGAAAAACGTGCGCGAGGACGTAAACCCTCCAATAGCCGTCCCAGCGGAAGTCAGGGAGAAACCAACCTTTCCCGGCCGTGGTTCCCAGATAATAATGCTCGAGCGAAATCCCTGCACACCGTGAGAAGGTGATGAGCGCGAGCAAAAGGCCGGCCGCCATGGTCCATAAGCGCAGGCTGGCAAAACTCGTTTTCCGGGTCATGAAATCGGAAATTGCGCGGACGACCGCGTCTGCCGTTCTGGAGGTGAACTGAACGCCCGTCATAAAAGAACCTTCGGGGATGTCTTTGCCGGGGGCCTGGCGGCGGACAACGGCCCAGGCCTCATGAGCCCCGAAAGTCCCCGGTAATTTGAAACGCAGGTGGAGGTGCTCGCCGGCGGCAAAAGTTTGATCCGTGACAAAGCTCAAACCGTTGGTGCTCAGATCGCACGCCGAAGCCTTGAAGCTGCATGGGGCCGTTTCGCGACGGACTGTGACCGGAAAGCGGCAGGCCAGGCGAAAATAAACCCGGAAGGATTTTTCCGTCACCTTAGTCTCCTCAGATAACGCGCGTAATCATCGCGGTCGATTTGAAGAATGTCCTGCATCGAAAATTTGACGACGCCTCCGTTGACTTCGAACCTCACTCCGTTGGAATCTTCGGAAAGAATCCGGCCCCGAAGGGTGTCGCCGGACCGCAAATGAAGAACATCCGTATCGAGGAGGATTCCCATCCGTATGGCCGCATAATCCGTAAGGGTCCGTCCGGCGGAGGCTAGGGGGCCCGCCCCCAGGACCATCAGGGCTCCCGCCGCGAGGCCTGCAAGGAAAAACACGAAGTGCAGGAAGAGGTGCGCCTTACTGCCGGGCCTTGTCTCGCTCATGGAAGGGATTAAAACATAAATGCCGGGAAAATGCATCTCTAAAAAAAGGATGGAATGTATTTGAGGCGATGGGGTATAGTAACGTTTCACGATTGTCCCCAAGTCGCAGCGGCATCTTTTTGCGGGCCGTCCGTGGTGATTCCGGATGCGTTCGCCCAAGCAAAGGAGTGCAAATGTTTTCCAGACTGCTTCCCAAAGAATCGGATTTTTTCTCGCTTTTCGACAAGCAGGCCAATTTTGCCATCGACGCGGCCTGCCACTTCCGGGAGGTTGTAACGCGCAACCGGCTCGACGACGCGACCCTCCAAAAAATGAAGGACATCGAGCACCAGGGAGACACGGTGGCCCGCGAGATCATCGACCGCCTCGACAAGACCTTCATCACTCCCTTTGACCGCGAGGACATCCACAAGCTGACGAAGGAAATCGATGACATCATCGACATGATGAATACGATCACGAACCGCTTGAGGGTCTACAATCTCGACGGGACCGACAAGAATCTAGTGGCTTTCTCCGAAGTGATCGAGCAATCTGTTAGGGCGGTCGCTTATGCGGTGAAGGGGATGCGCAACATGAAGCAGACCAAGGCCATCATGGATTCCTGCGGGGAAGTCAACCGCCTCGAGAACGTCGGCGATGACATGAGAGACAAAATGCTCGCCGAACTTTTCGAAAAGTTCAAGGCGGATCCGATTTTTGTCATCAAGTGGAAAGAAATCTACCAGGACGCCGAGACCATCCTCGATATTTGCGAGGACGTCGCTCATGTCGTCGAATCGATCCTTGTCAAGAATGCCTAGACCATGACCTTCTCCATCGGGCTGCTGATCCTCCTAGCGCTTTCTTTCGATTTTCTGAACGGTTTTCACGACTCCGCCAATTCCATCGCCACCATCGTTTCGACCCGGGTCTTGTCTCCGAGATACGCGGTTTTATGGGCGGCTTTTTTCAACTTCGTCGCGTTCCTTTTTATCGGCCTGCATGTGGCCAATACGATCGGCAAGGGGATCATCGACATCGCCGTCATTGACCGTGCGGTGATCTTCGGCACTTTGATGGCGGCGTGCGTCTGGAACCTCATTACCTGGTATTTCGGACTGCCCACCAGCTCCTCGCACGCCCTGATCGGCGGAATGATCGGCGCGGCACTCGTCAAAGCGGGACCCGGCGCGCTCGTGATGGGCGGTATTCTGAAAACGGTGTCGTTCATCTTTATTTCTCCGCTGGTGGGGCTTTTGCTCGGAACGTTCATTGGTGTCGCGGTGTACTGGATTTTCAGGAAAAGCGCACCTGCCCAGGTGGACCATCTTTTTCGGAAAGGTCAGCTGATTTCAGCAGCCTGCTATAGTGTGGGACACGGAGGCAATGACGCACAAAAGACGATGGGGATCATCGCGAGCCTTCTTTTCAGCGCGGGCCTGCTCGGAGATCATTTTTACGTGCCCTTTTGGGTCGTGCTTGCCTGTTATTTTGCCATCGCCGCCGGAACGATGTGCGGGGGCTGGAGGATCGTGAAAACGATGGGGCAGAAGGTGGCTCGCCTCAAGCCTGTGGACGGTTTTTGCGCAGAGTCCGGAGCGGCCATTACCCTTTTTGCTTCATCGATGTTCGGGGTGCCCGTGAGCACCACGCATACGATTACAGGGGCCATTATGGGGGTCGGCTCCCTGCGGAGGATGAGCGCGGTGCGCTGGGGAGTGGCCGGGAAGATCGCCTGGGCATGGATTCTGACGATTCCCTGTTCGGCTTCGATTGCCGCCCTGTCGTATCTGGCAGGTCGTTTTTTTTGGGGAACGACATGAAAAAAATTCTTGTGATCGAAGACGAAGAAGATTTCGCGCAGCTCATGTGCGTCCGGCTTCAAGGCGCCGGTTACGAGACCCATCATGCGGCGGACGGCATTCAGGCCTATGAGATGGTCCGTAAGAGCAAACCGGACCTCGTCGTTCTGGACCTTATGCTCCCCGGGGGGGACGGCCTTTCGATTCTGAAAAAAATCCGCCGGTCGGTGCAAACGAGGGAGATTCCGGTCGCGGTCATGACGGCCAAGGAGGACCCCCATTACAAAGAATGGATCGTGGCGGAGGGGGTTTCTTGTTATTTCCAAAAGCCCTGTGATTTGGCCGCATTCACCGAGGAAATCAAGAAGATCGTCCCGCCGAATTAAATCGTGAGAAAATAATGTTCTGTAAACAAAAAAGGAGAGGGACCCATGAAGAAAACAGTTGAAGAGTTCAAGGCGTTTATCATGCGCGGCAACGTGCTGGACATGGCCATCGGTATCATCATCGGCGGCGCTTTCGGCAAGATCGTGACGTCCCTTGTCAACGACGTCATCATGCCGCCTATTGGGCTGCTTTTGGGCAAGGTCGATTTCAGCAGTCTTTTCATCAATTTGTCGGGGAAACCGTACGCTTCGCTGGTCCAGGCTCAGGCCGCCGGCGCGCCGACTATCAATTACGGCCTTTTCGTCAACACGCTGATCAACTTTCTGATCGTGGCCTTCGTGATCTTCATGCTGGTCAAGCAGGTGAATCGCTTTGCGACGAAGCCTGCTGCGACGGGCCCTGCGGCTGCTCCGGTGACCAAAGAGTGCCCGCAGTGCTGTTCGACGATCGCCGTCAAGGCGAAGCGTTGTCCCGCCTGCACGTCCGTGATCGCTTAATCCAACAGGGGGCAGGCTATCTTTGTAAGCCTGCCCCTTTTTTCGTGCTTGAAAACGGACGTTCGTCCGTTTATACTCGGAATATGGCCCGATCGATCGATTTTCAGAGTATTCTCGCGAAGCTTCGTCATTTTTACCGCGACGCGAAGCGCGCACCTACTTTTTCTGAGATGAAGACCCTCTTCGGATACCGTTCCAAGGGAGGCGTTTCGGTCCTGATCCCGCATCTTGTCCAACGCGGGATTTTCAGAAAGGATGCCGGAGGTCGCCTTTCGCCGGGCAAGCTGCTGGAAGGAAAGATCCGTTTGCTCGGAAGCGTTCAGGCCGGGTTTCCCTCTCCGGCCGAGGAAGAGCTGACGGACACGCTTTCCCTGGACGAGTTTCTCATCCGAAAACCCGCCGCCAGTTATCTGGTCAAAGTGACGGGGGATTCCATGACCGGGGCCGGGATTTTCCCCGGGGACTTGGTCATCGTCGAACGCGGCAGGGAGGCTGCCCACGGCGATATCGTGGTGGCCCAGGTTGACGGACAGTGGACGATGAAGTTTTTCGAGAAGCACAAGGGCCAGGTGGTTTTGCGCGCCGCAAATCCGAAGTATCCGCTGATCCGTCCGCAAAACGAGCTCGTGATCGGCGGCGTGGTGGTGGCGAATGTCCGCAAGTACCATTAATTTTTTCCCCGCTTCCATTCTGCATGTCGACTGCGACGCCTTTTTTTCCTCGGTGGAGCAGGCCCTCCGGCCCGAGCTCAAGGGGCGGCCCGTCGTGACGGGGCGCGAGAGGGGGATCGTCGCCTGCGCGAGTTATGAAGCGAAGGCCCTCGGCGTCAAAAGGCCGATGCGTATTTTCGAGGCCCGGAAGGTTTGCCGTGACCTTGTTTGCCTTCCGAGCGATTACGAAACTTACAGTCTTTATTCCAGACGGATGTTCGAGATCCTTCGGCGATTTACGCCGGCCGTCGAGGAATATTCGATCGATGAAGCGTTCGCCGATTTGTCGGGATTAAGGCGCTTGCACCGGACCGGATACGCCGGAATCGCTTGGAAAATCAAGGAACAAGTCCGGCAAGAGCTCGCTCTGACGGTCTCGGCGGGGCTGGCCGCATCGAAGATCCTGTCCAAAATGGCCTCCAAAGAGAAGAAGCCCGACGGATTTACCGTGTTTCGGACAAGCCAGCTTGACCGGATTTTGGACCGGATGGATCTCGAGAGGGTGTGCGGTTTTGGACCCAATACGGTCGCTCTTCTGCGCAAAAACGGGGTCCGCTTTGTGCGGGATTACACCCTGCGGCCGGAAGCCTGGGCCCGCGGACTTCTCGGCAAGACCGGCGCGGAGTTGTGGCATGAGCTTCGCGGCGAGTCCGTGTACGCCGTCGAAACCGCTCCCAAGGACGATTACGCCTCGATCAGCAAATGCAAGACGTTCACCCCTCCCTCGGGAGACAGGGATTTTGTCCGGGCCCAGCTTCTCAGGAATCTGGAGTCTGCTTTTATCAAGCTCCGCCGCCACGGGCTGCGCGCTCGGTCTCTGACGGTTTTTTTACGCGACCGCGAGTTCGAGACGGTGGGCCTCGAGGCCGCCTGGGACCGGAGCACCGCCTCAACGGTCGAAGCGGCCGGGCTTGCGGCATCGCTTTTCGACCGGATTTTCCGTCCGGGCTTCGACTACCGTCTGACCGGCGTCGTGCTCTCGAAGCTCGAAAGCGACCGGACGGTCCAATACGGCCTTTTCGACGATGTCCCGAGGCTCGAATCGCTTCGAGCCGTCGACCGGGTCATTGATAGCGCCAACGCGGTTTATGGGAAACACGCTCTCCATTTGGGAACGGGCCTCTGGATTGCCCGTCACAGACAACACCTCACCGAGAGGGGCGATTTGCCCTCCCGAAAGACCGAGCTTCTCAAGGGGGAAACCTTCCGGCAGCGTTTAAATGTTCCGGTTTGGCAGATAAAAGTGTAATATAGCTCTATGTATTCTGGAATCGTGACCAATCAGGGAATCGTCATTCGAAGAGAACTGCGCGGAACCTCCATTCGCTTTATTTTCCGCTTTAAGCGTAAAGAAAAACCCATCAAGCTCGGGGAGAGCATCGCCGTCGACGGAGTGTGCCTGACGGTGGCGGGACTGACGGCAAAAGGTTTCGCCGCCGACGTGGTCCGCGAGACCCTCGAGGCGACGACGCTTGGCGCTCTGCGGCCCAAAGACCGCGTGAACCTGGAGCGCTCGCTCAAGGTCGGCGACGAAATCGGCGGGCATTTCGTGACCGGGCACATCGACGGCGCGGGGCGGATCGCGCACATCGAAAAAAGAAAGAAAAACTGGCTCATCACTTTCGAGGCTCCGAAGGCGATCCTGTCGTGCCTTGCACAGAAAGGATCGGTTGCCGTCGACGGCATCAGCCTGACCGTTCAATCGCTCGCGGCCCGGAATTTCAAGATTACCATCATCCCCCATACCCTCAAGGAGACCACACTCGGCCGCAAGGGAGTTGGCGATCATGTGAATCTCGAGATTGACCTGATCACCCGCTACTTGAAAGTTCTTACCTCAGCCATCAAACCGCCTGTTAGGCAAAAAATGACCGTTCATCCCGGTCGCCTCGTCAAGTATCTAAAATCGCAGGGCTTCTAAAGATAGAATTAGGAGTTTCTCTAACTCCTTTCCTTCCAATATCTTCCGACATAAATTTTTCCCCGTTGAAGTTTGCATTACGATAACTTTAAGTGTACCTTTTAGTTAGTGAGGCAAGACGCTAGGTTTTGCTTCTATTCTCTATACCGTGTCAATGAGGCACTATCGTGTTCTACGGGCAATCTGAAAAACGTGTGACAGCCTTGAGGAAGTGGATCGCATTTTTTGTGTCCATTTGTTTTATCCTTTTGGATACTTCTGCAAATCCATATCGAAATGCTTTCGCTCAAGTTCCTGCATCTGAAAGCATCACTGCGCAGTTTGCCGTGGCCCCCAGCCCTTTCCGTATCCTTTCCGACTTGAAGCTTCCCGAGGACCTCGGCAGCGTGGAAGAAATGTTTTTGCCGGAGGGTTCGGCCAACGCGGACAAGGCGATCCTCTTGATTCAAAGCGCCCACGCAAATATCGACGCGGAAACCAATACGCGCCTTCTCGTGGATTATTTCAGCGAGAAGTACCAGCTTTCCCTCGTGCTTCTCGAGGGAGGCGCGGGCGATCTCGATAGCCTGTTGTTTCGCTCCTTTCCCGATAAGGAGTTGAAGGGAAAAATCCTTGAGGAGTACTTGGCCGCCGGGGATCTGACGGGCGGCGAGATTTCCTCCATTCTGAACGACCGCTTCAACGTCACTTACGCCGGGATCGAGACGCCGAAACTTTATGAGCAGAACAAAAAAGCTTTTTTGGATGCCACGGGGCGCGGGGACGATTTGCGCCGCGTGCTGGACCGCATCGAAGATTCGGTCCGTAATCTCGCCGCCGCTAAGCTCAGCGAAGACGCCCGTGCTTTTGTCGAGAAAAAGAAGGCCTTCGAGCAGGACAACCTCCAGCTTCTCGATTACCTGAAGTTTCTCGAGGGCTTCGACCGGGAGCTGAGCGCGTATCCG
>Ga0172379_10011507_pt1 | contig 10517 bp, 14 predicted proteins | sample GrowelOW334metaG_FD_119756 | JGI IMG/M metagenome (GOLD analysis project Ga0172379, IMG submission 119756) | Groundwater microbial communities from an aquifer near a municipal landfill in Southern Ontario, Canada - Groundwater well OW334 metaG | ecosystem: Environmental > Aquatic > Deep...
CCTATTATACCGAAGTTTTACAATTCCTATAGATTTTGATAGAATCCCTTTGTAATTCCGGTGTAGCTTGGTGGCAAAGAAAAGATCAGACAGTGCGCTGTAGACAGCGCTATACGCCATCAAGAGATACTGAGAATGAAGTTTCCAAAAGTAATCCGGTGTAGCTCAGTGGTAGAGCAGTGCGCTGTTAACGCATTGGTCGTAGGTTCGAATCCTACCGCCGGAGCAAAAACAACAATTGGCCCCTTGTGGGCCTTTTGTTTTGCTCCGACGAGAAAAGCACCTGCGTGCTTTTCGTGTAGGATTCGAAGACCTTGAGTATATTTTCGAGAAGCTCTGCTTTAAGAAAATACGAAAGGTATACCGTCCATGTAATGGAAGAAATTCCTACCGCCGGAGCCAATTATCTAAATAATTTACAGTGTGCGCTTAAGTTGTTATGCTAATGCTATGCAAAAAACAGCCACCCGTATTTTTATCTATTCATCAATAGCTTTTGGGATTGTAGGAATTCTACTCATCTTTGCAGGAGGGCCAGATGGGAATAACGCCACATTATTGAACCAGAGGTTACACCAGCTTCTACTAATAACTGTCTGTATTATATTGCCTTCATTCGCATTGAGCGTCGCCGGAAAATACTTGAGCGATAAATCATAGTTCTTCATCTTTGTTCTGCTCTAATTCTCCTGACCGCATACATTGACAAATACAGCCCTACATGCTATTACACAACTAGCAGTTCATTGAGTCTCAACAATTCACCCACCTCTCTCGAAAGGAGCGCACGATGGTCGCCACCGCAAAAGCAATCAGCCTGAGCGAAATGAAGGCCGCCCCAGGAATGTTCCGTGCTGTCATCTACATTGACTCGGAACCCTATCAGGTCGGCTTTGATGCCCCCTTTGTGGAGGAAGCAATGGAACTCTGCATTTTCTCCCGATACGACGCCTGGCAAGTCTATGACGACACCGGCACGGCACAGTTCCCTTCCAAGTGAAGCACCACACCACCAAACCTTTTTCAGGAGCTACCAATGCCAAGAGCGTTGAAGTCACACAAGTTTTTCTTGTACGGACCAGGAAGGAGCATGCGATCAGATGGATCCAGGCTCATGGGGATCAACTACCGGTACGAAGGTGACACCAAGAACATCACTCTCAAGGACCTCATTGGTTTCCTCGAAGAAAATGGAATCGATCCATCTCGGGTGCCACTCCCGTCTGATTTCATGGTGAGTGTCAAAAAACAAGAAGTACCCGTGGCCACTGACAAATACCCACCGATCGCGGCTGGAACGTTGGTCACAACAACCCAGCCCAACATGGCACTCCGCAAGGAGTGGACCCAAGAAGCATGGGAGGCACGAAAGTGGAGGGTCTCAGGTGTGGTTATCACCCACCATGACTCTCACGGCCTGTGCTACGAAGTCAGGCACGCAGACAGAACAGTAGGTTGCTATGACCCCTCCGAGATTGAGGTTACAGCGATCCACGACAAATGCGGGCACCCCATCTTTGCTGGCAAATGCGTTCACTGCGACCTTGGATTGCGCGAGCCAACCCCAATCTCCAAGGAACTACAGCCCGGGGACTCTGGTATCCATGATAAGTGTGGATATCCCATCCGAAACGGCAAATGCATCTACTGCGACCGTTGAGCGCAAATCGCAACCGTCCAAAGGAAACCTCCTTTGGGCGGTTTTCTTTTTGAGAGCTAACTGACACTTTAGTGCCCCACATTAATTTGACATAACCAATTTTGTGATGTAGTTTACAGTTGACTGTTCTTTACAATAATTCAACGAAAGGGGGCTCAAATGCTAGGACTTGAATTGAGCTCACTTACCGGTGAGCTGCACAAAGTAAGCCTGAAGTACAACAAGAAGCCAGTTGGCTCGATCAAAGACGTCGACACCAAAATTGGACCATGGAGAGAATTCTGGACCAGGCGAGGCTTCACTGACCGCACATTTCTGAGTCACTACTACGAACTGCCGCTCAAGGCGCTCAAAGGATTTTCTTTTGACGAGATCTGCAAGCTTAGACATTCGAGCTCCTACACTATGGAGCTCGACGTCGAGAAATTATTTGAAACGGACGCAAACTACGAGGTTGTGAACAAAATTATGAGCTCGATGTGGCGATGGGGCACAAGTAGAGGCATGTGGAACGAGATTGTTGTCGCCTATGATTGTATACGCCACTTCTCTTTTCTGAATAACCCCAACTTTGAAGTCAGTCTCGATCACACTAAGTACTTTAACCCGTATGGGTATGCGAAATACAGTCGCGTCTTTATTGATGGGGTGTTCGCACTTCTTGTTTATTACAAAAAAGAACATGTGCTCACTGTTGGATTTTCCATCACTGCCGGCAAGGGCCTGCTGATACAACAAGTTCAAATGTCAAAGCGCACGGGCAATCGCTGGCTGTACCATTTTCCAAGTAACCGCCTTGAATTCGTCATCAGTCTCTTCAGGTCTAACTTCCCCGGTTATCAAATCGCAGTAATCGACGGATCATCCCTGGTAAACAAGACACTCTCCGACTATCAGCAAGGGCTTGATCGTGCGCAAGAACACTGCAAAAACTACCGAGAAGTTCTTGCAAAAAACAGAAGTGAATCAAAAGAATATTACGTGCATGCGCTAAAAGAAAGCAAACAGGATTGTGCAGAGCTCAGTGCCAAGATCGCGCATTTAGAAAGTGATGCGCAACGACTTGTAGCCTTCTATGAGAACGCCGGAAGTTTTGTTCTCGGCCCAGAGTCCAAAAAATTCAATGGGCTCTTACACCACAAAGTAGCTAGTTAGCTACGACAGTCACGCCGCCCTTCAACAAGGGCGGTTTTCTTTTATAAATCGAACACAAAATACCAAAAGTAAGAAAATAAAAAACAGGGAGTAACTCCCTGTTTGGTTTGGTGGCGAGCACGGACTTGAACCGTTCGGGCTATCATCCTGTGGGCTGATCCCACAACTCGCCCTGGTGTACGTTCAACTGCAATTATACGACAACAAATGTATTTGTCAATAGCAATCGAACTTTAGCAAAAGCTGGTTCTGTCGTAGCGTCCTATTCATTCTCCAGCATGTGCGTGTCCACAATGGAAACGTCTCAGACATGCCATCAAACAATCGTCGCCGGCTATAGTCCTTTGAGGACTGACCAGCCTGGTAGTAAAACGACCGACCAAGCTCATCAAACCATCTTACATCGTGTCTCATGCGCATTTGATCCCGAAAGAACCCCGTAAACAGGAGAACCTGGGACCCTCCTATTTCCAATACTTCAGCACCAAACAGTTCATGCCGTGGAAATACGAACTGATCGAAAACCTCTGTCAGATCAGCAAGAACGGGCATTGCCCCATTCCCAAATCGCGAGACCTGAGTATATCGCGCAAGTATGTTTGCAACGTAGATAATTTCGTTCTCACGAAACGACCGTTCGCCGATTGCAGCTCGAAGATTTTTTGAAAAAAACTCAAGCGTTTTTGCTGAGTCAACAGCAAACAACTCTTCAAACAATTCGCCCATTGTATACCCCCTCTCTGCCTTAATTTTATACTTCGTCAGTATATATGCAAGACAAATCATTTTTCCATACACAACACTCCAACTTGACATAATCAGGAGCAAAAGCGAGTATGGGCCTAGACGCACTGACATTTCCTGAGGAGGACAGAATGGCAAAGATAAGGACCGGCAAGCAGGCAGCAAACATGACCATGCTTGAATTCTGCGAAACATTCAAGGTACCGGAAGATTTTGGGATTGATTCAATCCCCGTCAAACACCCCGATACCGGAGAAAAAATATACTACATCGGCGGAGTATCAATGGAGCTGTGGTATCGGAAGAAACCCGGCCAGGCAGGCAAGGACGGACAGATGTGGCCGCTCATGCAGGGTACAGGTTTTGATCCTGCTACCCTAGAAATTCACCCGGATATCAGGAATGAACTCTCTGGGACCGGAACATTCACCAGCAAATCTTCTCTCAAAAAACCAACGTCGAGGTGAACTATGTGTGACGGGAACTCACTTATGGGCGGATGTGGAATGTCAATGGAAATTTGTGACTGCGCATGCCACAGACTCATGCCAGGGTTAACGGTGAATCACATGATGGCGTGTTGTGGCAAATGCCCAGTCTGCCAGCAGAACATTGTAATCCACTTTTACGAGCAGCATGTGAAAGCATGCCGGGATCGATACAAGCTGCCCGAACCAAAAGTGTAAAACGCCCGCCCCAAGGAAACCTCCTTCGGGCGGTTTTCTTTTGCTTGACACTGCAATAGATAAATAGGAATATGAGAGCAGAAGCACTTTCACTTTCATAGGAGAACTCATGAAAAGGATCATCATCAGTGTCACTGGTCCTACCGGGTCCGGAAAAACATCGATAGCCTGCGGGGTGCTCAAAGAGAGGCCTTGCGCATTTATGGTTCAGAGCCACACAACGCGCGACCCGAGACCGAGTGATTTACCCGGTGAATATTCCTACGACACGCCGGACGAATACGCACATTTATACATGACCGGTTCGTTTCTCTGGACAGCGAAGCATGGAAGTACGTGCTATGGTACAACGCCGGAAGTGATCAGAAGTGCGTATGAACCAACAGAGGCACTTGGCATCATGATCCTTGTGCCGGAGGTGATTCCCCTTTTGTGGCAATTCCTTGGGAAGATTGGGAAGGGCGCTTCGTACAAACCCTTCTTTATCGTTCCCCCCGAAAGAGCGGTGCTCGAGGAACGTTTGCGAGCACGTGGCGACAAAGTGGAGGAAATTGCCCTACGTCTTGATGAAGCACAAAACTGGTATCGAGATGCAAAGTTATCCGGCATCCCCTACACATACATCAGAAATGATGGTGCGATCGAGACTGCAGTAAACGAGATCCTCAAATCAATCCCGTCATAAGCAAGCCGAAAGACAAAGCCCCACCAACGTGGGGCTTTTTATTGGCTAAGCTTGTTTGACACATAACGACGATCATGCTATTATCTCATAAGGAGGCAATAATGAGACAGACGACTTTGACGGTCCAACAAATCAAGGGCCACTTGGATGGCGTGGCAATGCAGCCATATCCAAAGTGCCTGCTCATCAACGAACTTGGCGAGCTCGCCAGGAAATTCGGGGCAGACACGGCCAAGGCTCAGAAGATCCTCGTCGAGCTCCTTGAGAGCGAGGACACTGCTGACCGCTGGATTGCGATAAAATGCCTGAAGGAGGCCCAAGAGGCAGGCTTAACTTCGCGGGATACCGATTTCCACATCGCTGCGTTCAGTAATGCACCCGAGAATGCGGGAATCCGCTAGAAGCAAGCCGTTCGTACCCGTAGGGTGCGAACGGCTTTTATTTTTAATATTTTATGCAAGTGGTGTACAATATTCCCATGAGTATATTTAAATCTTTAGCACTGAGATGGTGGCAAACATCCTTGTTTAAAATTTCAGCAATTTCCTTTGGCATCATTTTGGGTGTCTACTTTCATGATTTCTTTTTGCAGTGGATTGTACTAGTTACGGTGGCCTGTGTTGTATTTGGAATCTATATTGCAAGTATTTGGTGGAAACAATAGACTTGGAATCTTCTCTGTTTGGTACAGTTTGACATAAGCAGTATACTGTGCTATTTTTTATATAGATTTCTTTTCAGGATCACGCCTCACAACGAGGTACACCTTTCACCCTTCTTTATATGAGGAGCAACACTATGACTGTTGCAGAACGTCTGGAAGCCATCACCGGCATTCCTGCTCGCAAATTTGAGCGCGTGCTCAGCCTCCCCAGGAGAACAAAACAGCCGAGTTCGGCGATCGAGAGAGCGCGTGCGGACTACAACGCTCCGGCCCTCGATGACCCTGAAAGGCCTGCCCTGCTCAAAAAGTGGACCGACCTCTGCTATATCGAAATCGCGAGGGTCACTACGACTGCTGAGGCGCGAGAGGCATACAAAAACACCCCCGGTGGTAGTGACGTCAGACGCGCGGCACTCGAGAGGTGGAAAGAGCTCTCGTGGATCGAGGTAAACAACGCGTCAAATGCAGATGAGGCGTGGAGCGCGTTCGACAGCTCCCCTCTCCACACTGAAGTCAGGCGCGCGGCTTGTCATAAGTGGCTTATTCTTTGCAGGACCTTCGAAGAAGCCGTACAGGCATATCATGGTACGACCGAAGGTAGCTACGGAGAAAAAGTGACGCTGAGGAAGATCTACGAAATGTACCACCCGTGCGAGGCCTAACAGTTTCGCAAACTGCCACCCAGATTTTCTTGGGTGGCTTTTTTATTTATCATAGAGAGCAATTATGCACTAGCTTGTACCGCCCTGTAGGCGTTGCCTTGTTTTTCCACAATAAACACGTATTATTCTTTTTGGGTAGTAGTAAATAGCACTTTCACAAACTTACGGAGGAGGACATATGTCCCGAATACCAATGATTGCCATAACGGGCGGACCCTGCGGTGGTAAATCAACATTTCTAGCGCGCGTTGCAAAGCGGCTGAAGAAGTACGATATCCACCCGATAATAATCACCGAAGCAGCAACCGAGCTAATTAACGCCGGCGTTCTGCCCACAATGATTGGCTGGGACGTGTTCCAGCGAGAGCTTTTGCTCTATGCACTGACCCGCGAAGAGCACTACATTGAAATGGCAGAGCAAATACCCAACAAGAAAATTGTTCTTCTTTGCGACCGAGGACTCCTTGACTCAAAAGCCTACATGGGCGAGGGAAACTTCAGAAGCATGGCTAGAGAACTCGGCTACAACGAGACCGAGCTGAGAAACCGATACGCCATGGTAATTCATCTTGTTACCGCAGCAAAGGGTGCACCAAGTTTTTACACTCTAAAGAACAACCGCGCCCGCACAGAGTCACCGGAGCTAGCGATTGAGCGGGATGAAAATATCGAGCATGCATGGCACGACCACCCGCATCATGTTATAATAGACAACTCAACTGACTTTGCGGAGAAAATGAAGCGCGCGCTTCGTGCCCTCGCAAGAATACTAGATATGCCAGAACCATACGAGATAGAGCGGAAGTGGAAAATTTGTAATTTCCGTCAGGAGCTCATTCCTGAAAATGCTTCCGTTACACATATCACTCAGGACTATTTGCTGCATGAGGGCAAAGGCGAACATCGTGTTCGCAAGAGTGTCTGTAACGACGAAGTTACATTCTACTTTACGGAAAAATTTCCCACAGGAAAGAGCGGCAAACGAATCGAACGCGAGAAGCATATTACCGAAGCTGAGTATTCCGCGCTCCTCGCAACTCGGGACAATGGCTTCAACACCATTCGTAAGACTCGATACAAATTTCCATTTGCATCTCGGATTTTTGAGGTTGATATCTTTGAGGCCGAACTGCTTGGTCGTGTGACACTTGAGGTCGAAGTGGGAGACATCAAGGAGGTTGTTCTCCTGCCGCCTACGTGGGATCTACTCGAGGTGACCGATGATCCAAACGAGAAAAACTACGCGCAAGCAAAAAAGAAAGCCTAGACACTCAAGCCCGCCGCAATGGCGGGCTTTTTTACTGCTAAAAGTTCTTTGACAATCTCGTTCCACACTGGTATAACTCAGCAAGATGTTCGAGAGGTAATACTACCTTTCCTTTCAATAAAGGAGCAAACATGAATAATGGTGAGTTCATCAAAACACTCGAAGGCATTGCGAGAGCATACCGAAACAACAGGTTGATTGCTGAGATCCTCCCTAAAATTATGGGCAAGGAAATCACAAAGGACACGGTTTCTCAAATTGTCGGCACATGTGTCGACGAGGTAAACAAGCACTTGACTGAGGACCTTCAACAGAGGCTTACCAGTGATTTAGCCGAATACGTATGTGCAAGCGAGGCGCAACGATCACGACATCTTGGGTATCTAAAACCCGACAGCACTGAAATAGTGACATTGAGCAGCGCCACAGCACTACTCGTCGACTTTGTGAATTTCGTATATGCGCCCGGAAACCTTGGGCTACAGATCAAGGACCTGCTACCTCAGCACACGGTCCGTAGCGCAGTTGCTGGAGATGTCCCTAGGTTACTAGAGCTCTTAAAAGTTACCGAGCTTTTTGCGGAATCCTGCGACACCGAAGAAGCATTCCAAAAGAAACTCGCTCACGACCCGGACTCAATCATCGTGCTCGAGAGCGAAAGCGAGGTCATCGGCATGGTGGTAACGATCTATGATCCATGGGCAAGCTTCCTGTGGCATCTTGCTATCGACCCCGAGCACCAAGCGTGGGGCCTGGGACACCATCTCGCGAATGAAGCAGAGGCACGTTTACGCGCACGAGGCACCTCGTGTGTCTGTGGCTATGTCAGTACAAAGAATGCAAGCTCTCTTTCTTTCTTCAAGAGAAGGGGCTACGAAGTATTCACTGCCGATATCCACCCCATCGAAAAGGTGCTCGTTCGCAAGTGACAATTTCAACAAAACCGCACGCCTGTCGTGCGGTTTTTATGTAAAAAGACCGTTGCTCCTGTCATCGAGAGACACAGGTGCAACGGTCTTTGTTTTATTCTCCACGGAGCTCTGCCATAAGTTTTGCTACCGAGAGAATTTCTTTTACGCGATATGCGTTCGATCCAACCGTATACAGTTCTGGCTCGTTTGGATCACAGTCGCACGAAGCCAAGAGCTCAGAGCACGGGCAAAGAAATGAACCGCTCTCTGGATTTTGTGGCATTGCCGGGCAATAGAGCTTGCCTTCACTGTTCGGACGAAGGAGGTACCCATAGGTGCACTTTGGCAAACGGTTTGCAGTTAGTGCGGGAGAGCTCCTAATCGTTCTAAATGGTAGCCCCGCAGATGAAGCCGGTAAGCGTTCAGGATACGAGACCACGATGATATCTTCCTGCTCAGCAGCAACAAGCGCTTGTTTGTATGACAGAGATGCATCGCTCTCGTGCGTCCCCAGGAAGCGTGTCCCCAACTGAACGCCACTTGCGCCCATCGTTAGAAACTTGATGATATCTTCGTGAGTGAAAATACCACCCGCAACGATTACGGGGATATCTCCATTTTTGTGTGCAAGGTCCAAAACAGGAGGTAATAGTTTTTCCAAAGCGAACTCTGGATCCTCTAATTCCTGAAACTTGAAACCAAGATGCCCACCAGCCATTGGACCCTCAAGCACAACTGCGTCTGGACGGTAGTGGCATTTTGACCAAGCAGTGATAAGCACTCTCAGCCCACGAAAAGACGAAACAATAGGAACAAGCGCAGTATGACCCGGAAGTTGTATGCTTGGCAGATTCATTGGAAGACCTGCACCAGAAATAATTGCATCCACACCTGCATCTATCGCCGCACGGACCGATGGTTCATAATCTTGATATACCGCACGCATCACATTAATGCCAATTGGCCCACCACCGCAAAGGTCCTTCGCTTTCTCTATTTCTTCTCGTACCGCTGTGTAGATGTCAATCTTTCGCCCAGTTTTAGCTAGACAAATTGCATCGAGCCCGACACTCGAGATTATCCCTAAGCCGCCCTCTCTCGACACGGCACTTGCAAGTCGGGCCCTTGAGATACCGGCCCCCATGCCACCTTGCCAAATCGGATTTTTCTGACAATAATCTTTTACTATCAGTTCTGGTAATTTCATGCCCCCTCCTTTTTTGTGAACGATCTAATATATTTATACCACAGCTAGTGTACTTAATCACTCAAAATAAGATATACTACAAACATGAATAAAAACAGAATCATTGCCCTCTTTGCAATTGTAGTTTTAGCAATTATATACGTCTACGCCGCACGCCGGCAGGAACCGCCAACACAAAGTACTGTAAAAAAAGTAGACCCGTACGTATTTTTAAAAAATTCCACATTTACTATTGATGGAGTCAGCACAACTTTGAAAAATGGTATCTCTGAGGTTCCCGCGGCGCCTGGATCTGCATCAAAGATTACTACTCGGTACTTTGGAAATGAAGGCAAGGGTGATTTTAACGGTGACGGAATCGAAGACGTGGTATTCCTTGTCACACAAGACGGCAGTGGTAGTGGACTTTTCTATTATGCGGTTGCCGCCCTCGGAGCTGCCGGTGGAAATAAAATGACTAATGCATTTTTTATTGGCGACCGAATCGCCCCGCAATCTACGGAAGTACCGGATAGTGGACGCGAAATTCACATCAACTATGCAGAGCGAAACCCCAGCGAGCCGATGACAACACAGCCTTCGCGCGGGGCAGTAAAACTTCTCAAGGTCACACCACTTGGTGTGCTTAATGGACTAATGCAATAAGTATTGTGGTATAATTTTTTTTGTAACTAATTATAATTATGAACACAAACAATGCGTGGATAAAGTGGCTTTTTATAGTCGGCGTAGTGGTTGTTTTTGGTACGCACGTCTATATGCTTATTGCGGGGCTACCTGCTACACAAATGGTTCCACATGCAATCGTCAACCTCATAGCAGCCTGCTTGATTGTTGCAGGATGGATATCCAGCAGAGTATAGCTTCGACAATTTC
>Ga0172379_10011508_pt1 | contig 10517 bp, 8 predicted proteins | sample GrowelOW334metaG_FD_119756 | JGI IMG/M metagenome (GOLD analysis project Ga0172379, IMG submission 119756) | Groundwater microbial communities from an aquifer near a municipal landfill in Southern Ontario, Canada - Groundwater well OW334 metaG | ecosystem: Environmental > Aquatic > Deep...
AGGAGGCACGGTTTATAAAAGTTCTGCGCGAACGCCGTACGCACAAGAGAAAACTGACCAAGCGGCTGGAACGTTTCCGGGCTCTCAAGCGCGAGAAATATCGCTCAGAGAACAAAAAAACACAGTACTATTCGAACATGTAAAGCGGTTAGCGGTTGGCCGCTTCCAACGGATACCCCGCTTCCTTTAGCAATCGGCCCAACAGAAAAATCGGCAATCCGACGATACCGGTGTAATCACCTTCAATATGCGAAATAAGTAATTGTCCGAGTCCATCGATCTGGAACGATCCCGAACGGTTACGCCACTGCCCGGTGCCGATCCACCAGTCAAGATCCTTGGTCGTAAGCTTTTTGAATGTTACCCGGGAAGAATTTACGCCTTCATGCAATTTTCCGGCAGCATCCACAACGCATACGGCCGAATGTACGACGGACACAGCCCCGCTCTGCAGTCCGAGCATGCGACGCGCATCGGCCTTAGACACCGGCTTCTCGAGGAGCGTACCGTCCGGCGCCACAACGAGCGTGTCGCAACCGATCACGACTTCCCCCGGATGCCGGCCGGCAATATCCCGCGCCTTCAGCCGTGCAAGATCGGCGGCACGACGTGCGGGATCATTCTCCGGATGATCGTCTTCCTCGACCCCGCTGGGGATGACTTCAAATTCAAGACCGATGCCTTCGAGAAGCGTTTTTCGCTGGGGACTGGCCGAGGCGAGAATAATCCGTGCTTTCATATTCTACATTGTAATCCAAAAAGTGCGGCGAAGCGCGGGTCTCGCGGGTTCCCGCGCTGGAGCCGCTCCACTAAAGGGAAAGGATGGTTCACGGAAGGAAAACCGCAGGTTTGCCTTCCGCGTTATCGAAGAATATCTAATGCCCGCTGCAGCTGCGCATCACGATCCGTCGATTCGATGATAATGTCCGGCTTAACGCCGACACCCTCCAGCTTCCGTCCCAGCGGCGTGAGCCATTCGGCGATAGTTATCTTCATGGCTTCCCCGGTTCTGAAACCGATAACTTCCTGAACCGTGCCTTTGCCGAAAGTCTGGGTTCCGACGATGGTCGCCCGCCCCAGATCCTGCAAAGCGCCGGCCACTATTTCCGAAGCACTGGCCGACCCCTTGTTCACCAGAATGACCAGTTTGGTCGCGGGATCGACGGTGGGGTCACTATCGGTCTTTTCTTCCGTGGTTTCGGTCCGGCTCTGTACCTTGGCCACCACCGTGCCCTTTGGAACGAAGTTACTGGCTACCGTGTCGGCCGCAGCCAGAAGCCCGCCGCCGTTGTTTCTCAGATCCAAAATTATTCCATGGGGATTTTTCGCGACGATGTCCGTGAAAACCGTGCGGATCTGATTCTCGGTGGTCTGGCCGAACTGAACCAGCTGAACAACGGCGATATCGCCCTGCCATTTTGTCGATATTTCGGGAATCGAAATGATGTCCCGCTGGACAGTTACAGTCAGTTCGCCACCCCCGCGGCGGATCTTCAGAACAACGGACGTTCCGCGTTCTCCGCGGATGTAACTCACCGCTTTTTCGACCCCCAGCCCCGTAAGAGTCACGCCGCCAGCCTCAAGAATCACATCCCCGGCGGAAATGCCCGCCCGTTCGGCCGGTGAACCCGGCAGCGGCGCGACAACCGTTATCTCGCCGCTCTTTTCCTCGATCTGCGCACCGATGCCGCTGACCTCACCTTTTATCTGGGACTGAAAATCATTGGCGGTAACCGGCCGGAAAAAAGTTGTGTACGGATCTTTCAGGGAATCAACGATTCCTTCTATGGCCCGATAGGCCGCTTCATCCTGATCGATTTTGTCGCTGCGCAGATAATCGCGGTTGATCAGCTGCCAAATGGCACTGATCAGGTCTTCCCGGGGCAAAGCGGTGCTGCTCTGCGGTAAATTTATGGTGATCGATTCCTGATATCGCGCTCCGGTTTGCCCGGAGACAGCCTCCAAAAGCGACAAAGCCTCCACGGCAGTCAACGGCCGGGCTACGCCGAACAAAGCCGAGCGCACCGGCAGCATCCACTTCAAAGCCACGGCATTCATCACCGCCTGTTTCTGATCATTGCCCACCACATCCTTGAAACCGCTGACATCCGCCGTCTCGGATTTATCCAGCAGATCGGTCAGAACCATCAGGGCCTCGCCGCGGGTAATCGGCTTGGCCAGAACGTAGTCCTGGCTCGTACCGAACACATTCAGAACATTATGCGCCTGGGCGGTGCAAAGCGTCGCCCGCATGCCGCGGGGAACCCGCTTATAAGGCAGAGTGCAAGTATCCGCTTCGCGCGGGTAATCCAGAACCTGGAGAGTCCAGGTAAGAAAATTCGCCCGGGTCACCGTCGACTGGGAAGTATCCACTATTTCGGTAACCGGCCGGGCAAAGGCGGCCAGCGGATTCAGCATGAGCACGCCGAAGAACAGACTTAGAGTGAGCTTGCGGAAAGACATACTGGTTTGGGCGGGAAAGGTTGCAGTATGTTACCCGCTGGATCAGCCCGAGACAAATGTTTGAGTCTCGATAATCGCCCCGAATTCCTTCATATCCTCTTTCCTTTCGAACAGGAACATCAGAAGCCACATACCCCCGACGATGTAAAGTACGGCGGGAATGAGCGTCAGGGAAATGTTGTTCAAAAACGATGAGCCGGGAGATCCGAGAAGCGCACCGAGCGTGGCCGGGTTCCCGGGCAGAACTTCAGGCAGGGTAACGGCAAAGTCGAACAGTCCGTGCAGAAAGAACGAGACGATAAATCCCAGGATCATCTGGGTCCGGGCATAAATCGACTCGGCTTTGAGATTCAATATCTGATGCACAAAGGTAAAAAGCGGATGGGCCTTGCCCCGGGTGAACTGATCCCTGAGAAGCGGCGAGGCGAAAAACGCCAAACCGAAGAAATACCCCAGAACTCCGGTCGAAAGGATATGCACCATGTTGGTCAGCACCGAGCGTCCGACGACACTGCCGATGAATTGCCCCCACTGGGGCGTCGACGGCGTAAGCAGGTAATCCCGGACAAAACTTATGAAGTACGTGGGATTGACCAGGTTTTCGGCAAAAGCAAAACCGATGGCCACGATAATCGCCAATTGCATCGTGTCGTCGATCGACCGGAAGAAATCCCGGCTTGAGTGCCGGAGAACCCAATACTTGGAACTCTCTTCTATGACTCCGACCAGCAGATAAGTGACCAGAGTCGTGAGCAGAATGGAATTGTAGACCGACACCCCGCGAAACACGCTCTGGGTGACGAATTGTCTGGAAGTGCCCCCGTAGCTGAGCGGCACGATCTTGAAAAAGAAAAAATTCAGTTCGACGGCGCTCTGTGCCAGCCGGCTGTAGAACAGAACCGGCACCGTGGAGAGCATCCCGGCAAAAAAGGCCAGAACCACGACGCCCATGCGCTGCCGGTGGTAGGAAAGAAACAGCCAGCACCAGATGAACACCGGGATCAGCGCCGTGGACGCGGCAATTCCCGTCGCGATGAGTTCCTCCCGGCTTTCGAACCGCAGTATCGCGTAGGTGACCCAGAGAATGAACGTTCCGAGAACCGTGGCTTTTATGGAAGCGCTCCAGGGTCCGAAAAGGAACCGCCAGCCGATAATCAGACAGGTGACGCCGAGTGCCGTAAGAAACGGGTCCTGCGCCACGCCGACCTCGAAAAGCGCCCGCTTGAAAGCGATCAGGATCCAGGTGACCAGCGTTCCGAGCACGAAGGCGTAGAAATATTTGTACCGGTCTTTGGTCCCGTGCCAGCGCCACTGGTCATACAACCCGAAAACCGCGATCAACCCGAAAACGATCAGCGACCGGGTCAGCGCGGTAGATCCGGTAAGTGAACTCAGTGACGTGGTTTTTCCGAACTTGAGCGAAAGGAAAAACAGTCCCCCGGCTAAAGCCAGCGAAACAAGTATCGCAGGTACGCTCGGCAGATACGGATGCCGTTTCTCGACACTGGCCAAAGTTTCCTGCTCGACGGCTCCGACGTTTAAGACCCCGGTCCAGATGCGAATCAGAACCAGCGCGGCGACTATCGACCCGACAATGAGAAGAATTTGCATTACTGTTGATTTAATCCGCTTATTGTACCATTTTTTTGGCTTCCTGAAAACGTCCCTTTGACTCACCGATCATAGAACTTGCATTTGTGATATTTTGTTGTAATGCTGTTTACAGCAACACGCTTGTCGTCGTTGCACTTACCCTTTCACTGTTCCCTGTCACCAAAGGAGGTGGTGTCATGCACATACATGACACGGTTCGATTCGCAGCCATCACACTGGCTCAGGCAGCCGAACTTTCCGAGTCCGGCAAAGCAATCGGTCCGGAATTGAGGACGGCAATTGTGCAGCTCCTCAACGCTATCGTCACAGCCACGGACGACGAATATGCGAGGTTACGCCTCCTCGCAGAGGTTTTGAGGTTTTGGCAACTCAAGCCTCCAGCGATGGAGCTGACGGACGCCACGCACGTCTGCGAGCACGGAGCTGAAAACCTCGTCGACCCAAAGCTCCACGCTGCAATCGTAACCCCGACGTTCTGGCATGCCGTACGGCAGCAGGTCCGCGCGGCGGCGGCGACCGACGGTACCAAGCTCTTCGAGGCGTATCGAAAGAAATTGGCTCCGAAGCCGAAGGAACCAGCGACGCCCCCTAAGGCGCCGCCACCGGCACCCAAGCCCTAATGAGGGGTACCGAAAGGGGCAGACTGCCCGCTCTCACTTCTTACTTAAAGAGGAGAGAGCGGGCAGGAGTCCAAACGCTCGGACCTGCCAAGTTTAAGTACCAAATTCCAAGAACCAAACAAGATCCAAGGGCCAAGTACCAAACCTGCCTGCCCCCTTTTCTTGGAATTTGGTTTTTGGAACTTGTTTGGAATTTGGCTCTTGGTTCTTGAAATTGAGTAAAGCGAAACCCCATATTGAACCTTCTTGTCTCACCTGTGTATGATCAAGTCTGCATTTTCGCAAATGAATGAAAAAAACTCTGGTGATCATCATCGCGTTAGTCGCCGCTTATGCATCGGGGTTTTTCGTTTATTCCTCTTTAAACCATGTCTTTCCGGAATGGATGACCCTTGGCCCACAGTCGGCTTCGTCCTTTTCGGCAAGCGAATATGATCAAAACTCATCAGTGCCGGTGTTCGAATCGAGTTCGTCCGATTCGTCCTTCGATTCCCTTGCCCCGCGAAGTCCGCCTCCGGCGGACGAAGTGGGGTCGTCATCATCCTCCCGAAAACCCGGTTTCAAAACGATCCTCCAGGAATAATTTTTTCTTCCTCTCCCGTGCCCGCTCCCTCACTCGATTCACTGGTATCCCTCTGCAAGCGCCGCGGATTCATCTTCCCCGGCTCGGAGATCTACGGCGGTCTCGCGAACACATGGGACTACGGCCCGCTGGGTGCGGAACTTAAAAACCGCGTAAAAAGTTTGTGGTGGGAAACTTTCATCCACAAACGACCGGACATGGTCGGGCTGGATGCATCGATACTGATGAATCCGAAAGTCTGGGTAGCCAGCGGACATGTCAGCTCATTCTCCGATCCGCTTGTGGACTGCAAGAAATGCCGGCAACGATTCCGCGGGGACAAACTGCTGGAACCGAAGATCGGAGTCGAAGCGGCGGCGATCCTCAAGCTGGATCAGGTGCATAAGATGCTCACCGCCGAGAAGATCGCCTGCCCGAATTGCGGAGCCAGGGACTGGACCGAAGCAAAGAAATTTAACCTCATGTTCAAGACGCATCAGGGCGTGGTGGAGGATGAAGCAGCCATGGTTTACCTGAGACCGGAAACAGCTCAGGGAATTTTCGTGAATTTCAAAAGCATAGTGGACACAATGCGCATGCGTTTGCCGTTCGGAGTCGGACAGATAGGCAAGGCGTTCCGGAACGAAATAACCCCCGGGAACTTCACTTTCCGGACCCGGGAATTTGAGCAGATGGAGATCGAATATTTCTTCGACCCCGAGCGCACGGAGTGGAAGAAGCTGTTTGAAGAGTGGAAAAAAATGAGCTGGTCATTCATGACCGACAAGATCGGAATCGACGCAAAGAATCTACGATTACGTGATCATGAGAAAGACGAGCTGTCGCATTACTCCAAAGGAACGACGGACATCGAGTACCAGTTCCCCTTCGGCTGGGGCGAGCTCGCCGCGGCCGTGGCATACCGGACCGACTTCGATCTCATGCAGCACGAAAAGGTCAGCGGACAGGATTTAAACTATACCGACCCGGATGATCCGGGACGGAAATTCATACCGCACGTTATGGAACCGTCATACGGAACCGACCGCATAGTTCTCGCGGCACTGCTCGACGCCTACACCGAAGAAAAACTGGAAAACGGCGAGACGCGTGTGGTAATGAAACTCAAGCCGGAAATCGCACCGATCGATGTTGCAATTCTACCGCTAAGCAAGAAAGAAAACCTCATCAGCAAGGCACAAGAACTGTATAAAAAAGTTGTACAGGAAACAAACCTTGTGGTGGACTTCGACATCACTGGCAGTATCGGCAAACGCTACCGCCGTCAGGACGAAATCGGCACGCCGAAATGCATCACCGTGGACTTCGGAACCATCGGCGAAGATGAAAAACAGGGAGTGAAAGATACGGTGACGATACGGGACCGGAACAGCTTGAAACAGGAGAGGGTTTCGATTCATGAACTGATCCAAAAACTCCGTCCTTAAGCCTCCAAAAAAGAACTAACATTTTAAATTCCGGCCTGTGGTGTGCAGGCCGGAAACTCCTTTGCAAAGGGTGAAAAAACAAGAAAACACGACTTCTCCCCACACTGCTACGCGGCCACCGCCTCATTGGCGATACCGCTCACCGCCGCCGCCCACAACTCGGCGATCTCCGCATTGTTACCGACCGCACGGAGCGCCTTGAGTTGCGCCTTGTCGACGCGTGAGGCGATGATAATCGCGCGGCGGAGGTTCCGAATGCTTCGCTCGATGGATGCCACCTGCTGTCGGTTGGTATCCGTCGGCAACGGTTGGACATCCAGTCCAACAACGTTCCGGTAACCGGCTTCCTGGAGTGTGAGTACGACCTCGGCCGCAATGGAGATGTCGTTATCTCCAAAACCACGGTCTTCGTCGAATTTCTGCCCACTCCCGCCATTCAGGTGGCAGTACCAAAGCTTGCCCGTCGCGGCCGCCTGCCCCATCTCGATCGCCGCGCGTTTGCCGATCAACTGGGGATGGCAGACCTCGATGTTGTGACCGACCATGGCCTGGTACGCCGGATCCATCAGACTGATGACGGACTGGACTTCACCGACGTCGCCTGGAATGGCCCAGCTCGGCGGTTCATTGGGCTTCGCTTCGACCACGAACGGGAGCGCTTTCTCCCATCCGAACTCCCTGACCTGCCACTCGCAGATCTCGTTGATCGAATCTGCGGTCCAGCGGAACACGTCCTGATACGACGCGCCGAGCACGATGATCATGCCGTTGCTGCCGGTCCAGTAGACGTAGATGTTCGCCCCGAACCCCTCGATGCCAGCACGAATGTAGACCTTAGTGGCCTCGATGGCCTCTCTCCGGCTGCCCGCGATCGGATTGCCGTAATTCCCATTGACGAACGGCGGGAGCTTGAAGAGATTCGAGGTAACCATGTGGACTCCCTTCAGGCCTGCCTCCGTCACGATCTTGAGGATCTGCTTCGCCTGAGCCGCCGGTGCCTCGGTGCTGTGGAACTCGAAGTGGGTGACGCCGGCGGCTTGGTAGAGTGCGGCCTTCCTGGCCAACTCCAGCTCGTCGCGCATCGCAGGGATAAATCTTCCACCTCCACAGTTCGCGTTCCAATCACCAGCCGCCACCAAGGTTCCGAGGTCTCCAGTTGGGATTTCGGGGACCCAAATTTCCCCTTTCTTGACGAACGCCATGACGGCATCCTCCTTTGGTTATGGGCACAAAAGCCCTGTTCAGAAAATACATTGTCCGAAACAACAGCATCACAAATGGAAGGCTAACCCACCGTTTATGATGCTGTTGTCATTCACCCTTGATGCAAAAGATCATCCAGTTTCAAAGGGTGAAACTGGAAAATTATTGTTCGCTCTTTGGCAACTTGAGTCAAGTTAGGCTTGCCAACCACTCAGCACAACTGTTTGTTTCGCAGGTCAACAGGGAGCCGGCTCACGTTCGAGCCAACTCCCCGTGTATTCCCCTCCCCTTTCTTTGTGGGAGATCAGATCCGAACCAGGTGTCCGTCGCGGACACACATGCCGGGCATGAAACACCAGGTATCAATCGAATGCTTCTTGTCATCCTTCCCGACCCAGTGGTTCACACTCCAGTAAACGCATCCTGTCGGGAGCTGCAAGAGCACCCGGCCCTGGACGTACAGGAACGTTTCACTGGTTGCCTGAGTCACCGGAACGAATTCGCCCTTCCAGTGGATAGTGACATCCCGGACCGGACCGGGCAGATCGATGGGCAGCAGATTCTGCGACCCCCCGTCTTTCACAATCTTGAAACGCAGGCGCGTTCCCCCTTTCCGCGGTTCCGCCGTAAAGACGTGCGGAATACTCGTGTCGTTCCAGCCAAACGTTTGTTTCGTCACGAAATCAAACCTCCATTTTAGAGATAGGGAGAGGAATCCGACTCCTCTCTCGGGTTAACCAGAGCACGAAGAATCAGGTGGCTCCCTACCAGAATGATTCCAAAGATCAGCGGACTATTAAATTGAATCATTTACGACCTGTCAATTAAACGAGCGAATCGACCATCCCCTCCACCTGGCTGGATAATTTGCTAAGGCCTACAAAAAAGTGTATAAGATCCGGGCTCCGTAAGGGGCATTTCGCTTTCGACCGATCGCCGCGGTCCTGGTCCTAAATGGACTCCTCCGCACTCGCGCGAAAAGACGTCGGAAGTCTGATCCCAAGGATTCCCACTTATCGCATTTTCATCTCAGCGCTTCGCACTTCAAGTGCAACGCGCGCCGACCAGTTTTCTCCTCCTGTCCCGTATGCCAATCCCCTCTCCCAAAGACCTGCTCAACAGCGCCTGCCACTTCGGCCACCGGAAAGAAAAGTGGAATCCGAAGATGAAGGTCGTGCTCTTCGGCGTCCGCAAGGGCATCCATATCTTCGATCTGGAGAAAACGCATGAAGCTCTCGAGAAAGCCTGCAGCGAGCTGAAAGCACTGCAGAAATCCGGCAAGACCATCCTGTTCGTTTCGACGAAACTCCAGAGCCTGAACATCATCGAGCGGGTCAGCTCGGCTCTGGGGCAACCGGTGGTGACAAAAAAATGGGTTCCCGGACTTCTGACCAACTGGTCAACCATCAAGAACCGGATCCGTTACTATCTGGATCTCAAACATTCGTTCCAGACCGGCGAAGTCGAGAAATACACCAAGAAGGAGCAGGTCGGCCTGCGCAAGGAACTGACCAAGCTGGATGCCGGTTTTTCCGGTGTGGCCGGGATGAAAGGCTTGCCCGACGCCGTCTTCGTGATCGATGCCGTCCGGGACCATGTTGCCGTTCTGGAAGCCAAAAAAATCGGATTACCGGTTTACGGCATCTGCGACAGCAACGCCGACCCGGATGACTTCAAGATTTTTATACCGGCCAACGACGATGCGGTGAAATCCATCGAGCTTATTTTGACCACTGTCGAGCAGGAACTTGCCGATGCAAAGCCGAACAAGAATCAGGAACCCTTCGACTCCGCCCAAGGCAAGTCCGAAATTAAGAATTAAGAGTAGCTGCTTTTCATAATTCGCCTTCGTTCCACCATTTCCCCACCCACTCATGTCAGTCTCCACAGCCGATGTCGCCAAACTACGCGCCCGAACGGGCGTCGGGGTACTGGATGCAAAAAACGCCCTGGAGGAAGCCAAGGGCAATGAAGAACAGGCCATCGAAATACTAAGGAAAAAAGGCATAGCCCAGGCGGTGAAAAAAGCCGCCCGGGTCCAAACCCAGGGCGCTATTTTCATCGCCGCCACCGATGCCAAAGCGGCATTGGTCCAGATCCGGTGCGAAACCGACTTCGTTGAGCGTTCCGATGTCTTCATAAAATTCGGCCAGGATCTGGCTGACAAACTTTTAAGCCAGGGCAAAGCCGGATTCGACGCTTATGCCAGCGAAAAAGTACCGGCAGCGGTACTGGAGCTCGGTGAAAATATTTCGATCGGCGAGACCCGCGAGGTAGCGGCTCCGATCATCGGCACTTATGTTCACTCCAACCGGAAAATCGGCGTTATCGCGGGGCTGGAAGGCGGGACCAAAGAACAGGCTCTCGACACGGCGATGCACTGTGCAGCGATGAATCCGCCGTACCTGCGACCCTCCGACGTTTCGCAGGAAACCGTGCTGAAAGAACGCGAGATCTGGAAGGAACAGCTGAGCAAGGAAAAGAAACCGCCCGAAATCATCGAAAAAATCATGCTCGGCAAGGAGCGGAAATTCAAAGAAGAGAATGCTCTTCTCACGCAGCCATTCGTTAAAGATCCAGCCAAGACCGTCGAGAAAATGCTTGGAA
>Ga0172379_10011509_pt1 | contig 10517 bp, 5 predicted proteins | sample GrowelOW334metaG_FD_119756 | JGI IMG/M metagenome (GOLD analysis project Ga0172379, IMG submission 119756) | Groundwater microbial communities from an aquifer near a municipal landfill in Southern Ontario, Canada - Groundwater well OW334 metaG | ecosystem: Environmental > Aquatic > Deep...
ACCGTTTTTCTCGGTTAGCGCCCACAACGGCAATCTGGTCGACCTGGTCAGTCCCGAAGGACACCGAGCGACGATATCTGTGCTTGAAAGCGACCTCTTCCGGGTCCAGGTGATACCCACTGGCCAGGAGCCCCTTGAACGGACCTGGGCTTTGGCGCCGGGACAGGACGATGTCCCCTGGGAAGGCCGCGAGCGTTCCGCGCTGGACGGTTTTTCGCTGCCGGAATACGAATATGCCGTCCAAACCGGGAGACTGAGCTTAAAAACCTCCCGAATGCGGCTAGAGGTCGATTTGAACGGCTTCATCTGCGTTTGGCAAAGCCTGACGGCCGATGGATGGCGGACCGTCGCGGAAGACCGGCCGACTTTTGCTTACAACTTTGGGCAGCTGGACCGAAAGACCTACCATTACCTGCGCCGTTCCGCGGACGATTTTTACGTCGGACTCGGGGAAAAGACCGGCGACACGAACCGCCTAGGCGGCCGCTACCGGATGGTAAATACCGACGCCGCCTTCTACAGCGCCCGGACCTCCGATCCGCTGTACAAACACATCCCCTTCTATATGGCAAAGCGCCGCGGCCAAAAAGGCGCGGTTGGTCTGTATTACGACACCACAGGGGATTGTACCTTCGACATGGGCCGGGAGCTGGACAACTATCACGGCGCCTATCGCTATTTCAGCGCCGAAAGCGGCGCCTTGGACTACTATGTGATAGGCGGTGAGGATTTCGCGGGGGTCCTGAAGAGTTTCACCTGGCTGACCGGCCGCCCCTTTCTGCCGCCCCGCTGGAGCCTGGGTTATTCCGGCTCCACTATGAGCTACACGGAAGCTCCCAACGCGCAGGAACGGATGGGCGACTTCCTCGGCCTCTGCCGACGGCACGGCATCGTCTGTCGATCCTTCCACCTGTCGTCCGGCTACACCACCATCAACGAAAAACGCTGCGTCTTCACTTGGAACCGGGCCAAGTTTCCCGATCCGGAAGGATTCGCCCGACAATACCGCGAAAATGGAATCCGTTTAGTCGCCAACATCAAGCCCGCCTTGCTTTTGGTTCATCCCGATTACGAGCGGGCAGCCAAAGATGGCCTGTTCATCACCGATGCCGAGGGCAAGCCCTTGGTCGTACCCTTCTGGGGCGGCAACGCAAGCTACCTGGATTTCACCAATCCCAAAACGGTCGCTTGGTGGAAAAAGAAGATCACCGACCAATTGCTGGCCGTAGGCATCACGTCCATGTGGAACGACAACAACGAATTCGAAGTCCAGCAGCCCGACGCCCTGATCAACGGGTTCGGTAAAAGCCTTCCGGCGGTGGACTATCGGCCGCTTCAGACTCTGCTGATGTGTAAGGCCTCGGTCGAAGCCCAGCGCAAGCACGATCCGGACCACCGCCCCTACAGCGTATCCCGCGCCGGAATGGCCGGCATGCAGCGCTATGTCCAGACCTGGTCGGGGGACAACGTCACCTCTTGGGAAACGCTCAAATACAACATAAAAATGGGCCTTGGCTTGTCCCTGTCCGGCGTGTACAACATAGGCCACGATATCGGCGGCTTTTTGGGGCCGGCTCCCGAACCGGAACTATTCATTCGCTGGATACAATTCGGCATTTTCCTGCCGCGCTTCAGCATCCATTCCGAAAATCTGGACGAGCGCGTCACCGAGCCTTGGATGTATCCCGAACTCACGCCGCTCATCCGCGAGCTCATCAATTTCAGAGAACGTTTGATCCCCCATTTCATGGACCTTCTCCGGCAGGCGCATAGCGATTACCGGCCGATCCTTCGGCCCACCTTCTACAATTTCCCCGACGATCCGGCCTGCTTGGATGAAAACGACGACATGATGCTCGGCGAGGACCTTCTTGTAGCCGCGGTGGTGGAACCGGGGCGGCAGGACCGTCGCGTCTACCTGCCCGCCGCTACAGCCTGGATCGATTGGTGGACCGGCCGTCGCTATGAAGGCGGAAAGTCGATCGTCGTTCCCGCGGGATGGGAGCGGACACCGCTGTTTGCCCGGGAAGGCGCGCTGATCGGCCTCAATACCGCCGATCAGGTCAGCGACGCGGACCGTAGGGGCTTCGCCTGGTTTCCGCCGATCGAAGCGACCACCGAAGAACGTCGCGTATTCGAGGATGATCCGGACAGCCGGGAAACGCCGAACGGCGAAAGCCGCGGATTCTGGTGTTTCGGCTTACGGACAACACAGACGGAGCTGTGCTTGGAAATAGGCAGCGAAGGAAAGTCCACCGCCTGTTTCGGAGAACTGGACCTGGAGTTGCCCGGTTGGGAAATCAGGCCGCTCTCGCTGACCGGCGGAAGCGCTGCGGCCGACAAGAACGATGGTCTACGCAGAATGATCCGTATCCGGCTGAACTGAAAAGGCGGGTCTCTGGTACCATTTCGGTACCCGAGTACCTGTACGGCAAAGAAAAACCGGTTTCATAGTATACAAACACCGCTTACGCGGTAGATCTCTTAGAAAGGAGCGCTGAGAATGAAACGTTTGGCCATTATTGTAAGCGTGTTGGTTGCTTTCGGCATGCTGGCATCCTGTGGAAAAAAGGAACCGGTTACCCTTAAATACGCATTTTGGGGCAACCCGGACGCGATCGGCGTAGAGAAGGAAATCATCGATGCCTTTGAGGCGAAAAACCCGGATGTAAAGGTTACCCCGATCGCCGTTGCCTACAACGATTACCACGCCAAGCTCTTGATCATGATCGCCGGCGGCCAGGCTCCCGACGTCATGCGCGTGGATTCCTATTTCTTCCAGGACTTCATGAAAAACAAGGCTTTGAAAGATATCACCGGCCTGATCAAGACCAATAAGTTCGACATCTCCAAGCTGTATTCCGTCGGTCTGCAGGATGTCCAGTCAGATGGTAAGTTCTATGGCTTGCCTTGGGGCACCGCGCCGCTGTACATGTTCCTGAATAAGAAAATGTTCGCCGACGCCGGCATTCCGCTCCCCGCAAACAACTGGACCTACGAAGACTTGGTGGCCCTCTCCAAAAAACTTTCCAAGGGCGAAGGCGAAAACAAGCAGTGGGGTTTTGGATTCTATCTTGGCGAAATAAACGGCATACTGCCCTTCGTCTGGGGCGCCGGCGGGGACTTGTTCGACAAGGCTCGAACCAAGTTCACCATGACCGATAAGGCAGTCACCGACCGCCTGGACGATGTCCTCTTAACCAACGTCAAGAACGGCGCCTTCACCTCGCCCTTCACGTTCCAGAAAGCCGACGACATCATGCGCTATTTCAGCCAGAACAAGGTCGCCATGATGATGGGATCAGCCGCCACCATCCTGAGCCTCCAGAAGATCGACGGCTGCGACTTCGCGGTTGCCCCCTTCCCCGGCACCGCCAATGTTCCGGCCGTCACGGTCTACAAATCCAACATTGTGGGCCTCAGCGCCGGCACCAAACAGGAAAAAGCGGCCTGGAAATTCCTGGCGTTCCTGCGCGGCCCCGAAGGCGAGACGCTCTATATGAAGGCCAAACGCATGGCTCCCACCTACGACGAGCAAACGTACTGGGACATGTACGCCGACACCACCAAGCCTCCGGCCAAGATTAAGGAAATCACCCAGGAAATCTCCGCCAAGTACGGCCGCATCCTGCCCTTGCGCGCCGGTTGGATGGAAGTCCAGACCATCGTAATGGGAGCGCTGCAGAAGGTCGTCGCCGGACAAGCGACAAGCGCCCAGACCTTATCCGAAGTAGCTCCGAAGGTCCAGGCCGTCATCAAGTAAGACTACCCGGAACCCGCCATCAAGCCGGGAACGCGCCGCGTTCCCGGCTTCCCATACCTTAAGGAAATTCGCATGACGCTGAGCTCAAAGACGCGGGACGCAATAGCCGGCTATATCTTCATCCTGCCGAACATGATCGGTTTTTTACTGTTCCTCGCTTTCCCGGTTGCGGCATCGCTGTTTCTCAGCGCCGCGGAATGGAATCTCATCACCGAGCCGATCTTCGTCGGCATAAACAATTTCATTGCCTTATTCCAAGACAGTTATTTTTGGCAATGCTTGCGCAACACCGCCTATTTCAGCTTGTTTTCCGTATTGCTCGGCATCGGCATATCCTTATTTCTCGCTGTCCTGCTCAAGAATCCGAGCATCGTCCTTTCCAGTTTTCTGAAAAGCACCATATTCCTGCCGGTTATTTTTTCCAGCGTGTCGGTCGCCCTGATTTGGCAGTGGATCTTCGATACCCATGTTGGTATGCTCAACCATATCCTCGCGTACGTTCGCCTCGGACCGGTTCCGTGGCTGACGGATCCGCACTGGTCCATGCCTTCGGTCATCATTGTCGCGGTCTGGCGTCAGATCGGCTACAACATGGTCATCTTTCTCGCGGCTCTGCAGGGCGTACCCCAGGAACTCTACGAGGCCGCCGAAATTGACGGCGCGCGCCCTCTGCGAAAATTCTGGAACGTCACCTGGCCCATGATTTCACCCTCGACGTTTTTCGTCCTGGTAACCTCGATCATCAATTCATTCCAGGTCTTCGATATCACCACGGTCCTGACCAACGGCGGTCCGGCCAATTCGACCAACACCATCATCATGATGGTCTACCAATACGCTTTCCAAAACTTCAAAATGGGGTACGCCTCGGCCGCGGCTTACGTGCTGTTCGCCATCGTGCTCATCATCACCGCGTTCCAGAACCTCGTGTCAAAGCGCTGGGTTCATACTTGAGAAGGGAAGGAAACAAATGAAATCGACTTCCACCATGAATCGATTGAGCCTGCCGTTAAAAATTTGGACATATAGCTTACTCTGGCTTACCGCCTTCATCATGCTGGCGCCGCTCTTCTGGTCGGTCATGACCGCCCTGAAACCCAACGCCGAGATATTCAAAGCTCCCTACATCATCAATCCCGCCACGCTAAGCTTCAAGAGCTTCGCCGATGTCTTCCAACAGGCGCCGTTTCTCCTCTACTTCCTGAACACCCTGAAAATCACCTTATCGTGTACCATCGGCGTAGCGCTCACTTCAGCTTTGGCAGGCTACGCATTCGCCCGCCTTCAGTTCCCCGGCAGGGACTTCCTGTTCATGGTGTACCTAGCCACCATGATGATCCCCCGCCAGGTTACCTTGGTACCGATGTTCATGCTGATGAAGCAATTCGGCCTGATCGACAACCACCTTTCGCTCATCCTCCCCGGCCTGTTCAGTGCCTTCGGCACCTTCCTCTTACGCCAATTCTTTCTGACGGTTCCCGCCGATTATGATGAAGCGGCCAAGATCGACGGGTGCGGCGTGTTCCGCCGCTTCACCCTGATTATGCTGCCGTTCGCCAAAGCCACCATCGCTACGCTGATCCTCCTCACCTTCATGGCCGTCTGGAACGACTTCCTCTATCCGATGGTCTTCCTGAACTCCGAAGTCGAGCGAACCTTGACCATGGGACTGGCAATTTTCCGCGGCGATGCCGACGTCCAATGGAACATCCTGATGGCCGCGGTCATCATCTCCAACATTCCCATCCTGGCCGCGTTCCTGTCCACACAGCGCTTCGTCATCAGCGGAGTCTCACTGTCGGGTGGCATCAAGGGGTGAAATAGCCGAGCCATTGAGCGGCCGGACTTTGAAGGTCCGCAGCTCGAACGGTTTCAGTTCGATATCCAAGAAAGGATCGAGCGGGCGCTCTTCACCGTCCTCCCGTTCGATCAAATTCGTCTCTCGGATATACGCGCCGGGAACCGTCGCCCTCGCCCTCGCCCGGGCGCCGAGACCACGCGTTTCAACCAGGCGGAAAACCCATTCCTCGCCTTCCTCCGCCTTTTTGAGGACGCTGAGGTCCACGCCGGCGCCCTCCACGATGACCGGTACGCGCGTATCGGCCTTCGGCTTTACGCCGGTGAAAAGAAGCGGCGGACGATTCATCAAAGCAGCCTCAGCCATGACGGACGAGGAGATAAGGCTGCCTCGGTGCGGGAGAAGCCGGTATTCGAACTCGTGGAAGCCTACATCGGCCTCAGGGTCGGGGTATAACGGAGAGCGGAGGAGCGTCAAACCAATGACCCCTTCCCGCGCGGAATAACCGTATTTGCAATCGTTGAGCAGCGCCGCTCCGTAGTTTTCGTCGGAAACATCCACGTAGCGGTGAGCGCAGAATTCGAATTTGGCGAAGTCCCATCCGGTGTTGACCGCCAGCGGCCGCTTTACGAATGCGAACTGGATATCGCACGCGGCTTCGGTCGCCGTCGTCTCCAAGGCGAAGGAGGTCCTGAGCATGCGGCGCGTTTCCTTCCAGTCGATCTCCGTCTTGAAGGAGAGCGCCTTGTTTCCTCGAACGAGCGTCGCGGTCTGCCTGATTCGGGACGAGCCGATTTCCAAGTCGAAGGCGATGGCCGAATAGACCGGCCCGGAAGCTACCTTCCGATGCCCCGACGGTCGGGCTGTTTCCATACATTGTTCGGTATAGTAAAAATCGATGTCCCACGCCTCGTAGTCATGGGGAGTGTCCCCGTAGAGAGACAGAAGATTGCCGCGGCTGCCCTTGGCCAATATTGCCCTGCCGACATCCTTATCCCACGCCTCGACGATGGTTCCATCCGGATCGAAACGGTAGCGGACCAATTCGTTCTCCAACGTAAGTTCGTCGGCCGCGCGGGGCGCTTCGGCGTCGCCGCCGGAAAGAGGGCCGGAGAGTGCGCCCCTGTCCAAGTCTACGGCGGTAGAGTACAGCGTCGCGAACCCCTGTGACGGCACGTCGAGGAGCGCGAAGGTCCGCCCGCGTTCATCCGTCTGGGCGGCAGCCGGCTTTCCCCCGCGGTCGATGAGTTCCATCCGCGCAAACTCCGCGGGCAATTTTACAAGCACGGGGCCTGAAACCATAAGACAGTTGAAAAACGAAAACGCGGTACCGTCCTGATCGAACAGCTTTTCCGCCGCGCGTCCGCGTAGCTCCGCCAGCGCGTCGAGCGCGTCGGCATGCATACGCTCGGCGTCCTGGTACACCGCGCGTATCGAGGAGCCGGGGATGATGTCGTGGAATTGCAGGAGAAGCATCGTTTTGATGAGCTCGTCCAATTCGTCGCGTGGATATTCGGAGAGCGGCGCGCAGCAGAGAAGCGCTTCGGTAGCGCGCAGGTCCTCCTCCATGCGACGATTGTTCTTTTTTGTCCGCGCCTGCGTGGTGTACGTTCCCCGGTGGTATTCAAGATAGAGTTCGCCGGTCCAGCATTCCAGTTTTCCCGATTTCGGCTCTAAAGCCCGGAAAAAGTCGCGGGCGGTTCCGAAGGACGCCTCCGGGACGCCTTCGCAATCACGGGAAAGCAGGATGTTTTCCACGTGGTCTTCCTTCGGACCTCCTCCCCCGTCCCCCATGCCCAAAAGCGTTATAAAATCGTCCAGAACATCTTTTTCCTTGAAGTTCCGCTCGGCTTTCCTCAGCGCGGCGGGCGTACCGTAGCTGTTGTACGTTTTCTCAGGCGGAAAGTGGGTGAGCACCTGTGAACCGTCGATCCCCCGCCAGCGGAAGGTATCGTGGGGAAATTCGTTGAATTTCGACCAGGACATCTTTTGGGTGAGGAAAAACGGAATACCCGATTTCTTGAGAATTTGCGGCATGGACGCGGGATATCCAAAAACGTCGGGAATCCAGCAATTGTCCACCTCGACGCCGAACTCGTTCCTGAAAAACGCCCTTCCTTTGCCTATCTGTCGGATCATCGACTCCCCTGAAATCAGGTTGCAGTCCGACTCAACCCACATGCCGCCCTGGATTTCCCAACGGCCGGCCGCGATCGCCTTTTTGATTCGTTCAAAAAGGACGGGGTACACTTCTTGCACCCACGCGTAGTGCTGCGCCGCGGAGGCGCCGAAGATAAAATCGGGGTATCGATCGATCAAGTCCAGTTGGCTAGCGAACGTCCGTGCTACCTTCCGCCTTGTCTCGCGGAGGGGCCATAGCCAGGCGGTATCGATATGAGCGTGTCCCATTACGGTTGTATGAAGGGCGGAGGCATCCGCGCGTTTTTCCAGTTCGGGTCGCAGCCTTTCACGGGCGGCGGCGGGTTTTCCCTCTCCGTCACCGTAAACTACTATCGCTTCACGAAGCGCCTTGAGGATGCGCGCGGGGCGCACCAAGAGGTCATCGAAACTCTGCAGCAGATTCAGCAGAAAGCCGAAATCCCGATATAAAAGCCACTGTTCCCAATCAAACAGGCAGAGGCGCATCCGTTCGGTGGACGCTTCCCAGCTCCCGTGGCGTCCCGGATCGGTCCGGGATATCGGTTCGCTCGCCTTCCGGATCCCCATGAGTCCGTTCGCGGCCGCCTCAACGTACAGAATGATTTTTTCCCCGCCGCGGGCAATGCCCAGCCGGTACACGTCTTTGCGATAAATTGTATCGAAAGAGGAAGTATTGGTGATGCCGTATAGAGGGGTCCCTATATCGTCATAGATGAGTCCCTCTCCCCCGAAATCCAGGTGCGCGGCTATCTCCCTGCCTTTCCAAGACTCGCCCACCGTCGCTTCAAGCTTGAAGTAGCCTGATTCCCAGGCGCCCCCCCAGCGTTCGCCTTCTTTTATCGGAACTCTATTGAGAGAAACGCTCTCCCGCAACGGAATTGCCGAAGCGCTCCTCGCGTATTCCGCGGAAAACAAGACAGAATCCCTAAGGTAGGAACAGGACAGCCGCTCTAAAAAATTCTGAGCATCCCTCAAATAAATGGAAGATTTTCCCTTTGTTTTCCAATCGTTCATACCGCGAGCATACGCGGCTTTCAATGCGCGCGCAAGAACAACAGAGCTCCGAGACCGCCCCCACTTAAGTGGACGCCGTACCCAAGCGCTTCCCGCTCATCAAAAAACGAGCAGCCCTACAGAAACGCCATGGCGCGCCAGTAAAAAACGGGTACGAACGATTCCCGCAAGCCCGTAGGGCTGAGGACCAGTGAGTACCCGTTTTTTACGTCGGCAGCCATGGTATTACTGACAGATTCCGCTCGTTCTTTAGTTAAGGCCGCACGCGCTTGCGGTCGCGCGGGAACAAGCTGGCTTCTTTAACGTTCGGCAGCCCGAGGATCTTCTGCGTCAGGCGTTCGCACCCGATGGCGAAACCGCCGTGCGGAGGACACCCGTATTTGAACACCATGAGGTAGTCGGCGTAGTCCTCGGCCTTGAGGCCGAACTTCGGGAAAACGTCCAGGAGAGCTTGGTATTCGTTTTGGCGGCGTCCGCCGGTGGTGATTTCCAGACCGCGGAAGATCGCGTCGAAGCTCATGGTACGCGTCGCGTCCAGGGGGAAGGTGTAGAAGGGGCGATGCCGCCGCGGAAATTCGTTGATGAACACGAGGTCGCTGCCTTTTTCTCGCAAGGCCCAGGAGCAAATAAGACGCTCAACCTCAGGGTTGATTTCAAAAGCCTTTTTCCCGCCTAGTTTTTGGAGGACCGCTTCCTCCGCGGCGAGTTCGATGGCGTGATCGTGGCCAACGATAGGCGCGTCCGCGACCTGTTTGGCCGTGGGGACGGCAGCGTTCCAGAGAGCGAGATCTTCTGCATTCTTTTCGGCGACCTTGGCGAACACGTGCGTGAGAATGCCTCGCTCAAGCTCGATAAGGTCTTTTTCGCTGTCGATGAAACCCATTTCCACGTCAAGCGAAACGTACTCGTTAAGATGGCGCGGCGTGTCGTGCTTTTCGGCGCGGTAGGCCGGCGCGACTTCGAAAACGCGTTCAAGCCCCGAGGCTACCATGGTTTGCTTGTAAAATTGGGGGGACTGGGCCAGGTAAACCTTCGTATCGAAGTACTCAACCTCAAAAAGCCCCGTACCGCCCTCGGTGCTGCCGGAGATAAGCTTACTGGTCTTCATCTCCGTGAAGTCCTGGCCGCGCAGATATTCCGAAAAGGCTTCGATGATGGTCGATTGTATCCGGAAAATCGCGCGTATCTTGGGATTTCGCAGGGACAGAGGTCGATTGTCGAGGATAACGTCGAGTCCTATTTTTTCGGGGTCTCCATTGACCGGGTACGGGAGGTCGGCTGCCGCGGCGGCGATTACCTCCACTTTTTCGGCTCTCAGTTCGGCCCCGCCGGGCGCCTTCGGATTGGCGGCGACAACTCCGGTCACCGAAATAACGGTCTCCAGGGTAAGATCGGCCTTCCCCTCCACGACTACCTGAGCGACCCCCGAGCGGTCGCGGAGCATCACGAAAGAAACGCCGCCGAGTTCACGCACCCGGTGGACCCAACCCTTCATTTCGACTTTTTCGGTGGGAGCTGAAGCGACTGCCGCCGCAAGATTCTTAGCCAATATGCGCATCTTATTTCTCCGTGATAGAGCTGAGCCGCTCGGTCACGAGACGGCCTGCGATAACAGGGTCAGCCCTGCCGCCGGTAGCGGCGATAGTTTTTCCGACGAGGTAGGCTTTGATCTTTTCGTCTCCGGCGGCAGCCGCGGTGACGCCTTTGGAATCGGCGGCGAAAGCTTCGGTAACGGCTTTGCCGATAACGGCAAGGTCTGTTATCTGTTCCCAGCCGCGCGCT
>Ga0172379_10011510_pt1 | contig 10516 bp, 9 predicted proteins | sample GrowelOW334metaG_FD_119756 | JGI IMG/M metagenome (GOLD analysis project Ga0172379, IMG submission 119756) | Groundwater microbial communities from an aquifer near a municipal landfill in Southern Ontario, Canada - Groundwater well OW334 metaG | ecosystem: Environmental > Aquatic > Deep...
ATTATCAAGCAGTGAGTATTCGCCGGTAGCTCAATGGTGGAGCATTCGGCTGTTAACCGAAGGGTTGCTGGTTCGAGTCCAGCCCGGCGAGCAAATTTAGAAGGCCCCCGTAAGGGGGCTTTCTAAATTTATACTCCGGGCTGGGTGATCTCGGACCAACTTCCCTGGTTCGCGTGGACGTGCGCGAAGCGCATGGCCACAATCCCGTCCAGCCCGCCAGCCTCCCCATTCATTATTGTATAATTTGGTTGTGAAACCGATTATTTGTTCAACTGCCACCGCTATTTTGTTTTTCCTTTTCACTGCGGCTCTGCCCGCGCAGACGCCCGCCCATGCCGGCGGCCCCTCCTACCTGCTCCTGTCCCAGGACCCCGTTTTCCTGGAAACGATATCCGCTTTCTCCTCCACGGTCTATGCCGCCGGCCGCACGCGCCTGGTCAAGCTTTCCATGCCGCTGTCGGACCTGCCGCCGGAGCTGGCTTCCAAGGTCAGGGCGGTGTCTCCCGATGAGGTCTACAATGGTCCCGCGGCGCGCGGCGTCCAGAAGGCCGCCGATCCGGCCGTTCTGGCCCTGCTCGCCAAAGTCGACAGCCGCCGCCTTATGGGCTATGCCTCGGCTATAACCGCCACAGGCAAGCGCAGCGCGGCGCAGCTGGACCTTTCGGCGGCCTCCGGCAACAGGCTGGCCATGGATTATATCGCCGGTTCCTTTAAGGCTATGGGCTACGCGGTGGAGCGGCAGTGCTACAAGGACCGAAAGGCCGATAAGGAGTGCAACATCGTCGCGCGCCGAAGATCGGGCCTGGCAGGAGCCAAGACCATACTTGTGATAGGCCACATGGATTCGGTGGGATTTGAGAACGCCGGCGCGGACGATAACGCCTCCGGCTCGGCCGGCGTGCTGGAGATGGCGAAGGTCCTCTCTTTCTACAAGACCGGACACGACCTGACCTTCGTAGCCGCTAATGGCGAAGAGAACGGCATAACGGGCGGCTACGCCTGCGCTAAAAAGCTCAAGGAATCCGGCGAGCTTTCCCGCGTGGAGTGGGCCATAAATATGGACATGATCTCCTGGAACAAGGACGGGGTGCTGGAGCTGGAGACGAATAAGGAGTTTTCCGCCTACGCTGAATGGGCCGGTTCGCTGGCCAGGCTTTACACCAAGCTGGAGCCGCATATAGCCATGCCCGCCTGGGGCAGCGACCACGTTCCTTTCCTGGAAGCCGGGATCCCGACCTACCTTTCCATAGAACACTGGGAGAACCACAATCCCTGCTACCACAAGGCCTGCGACAAGCTGGACACCCTCTCCTGGGATTACGCGGCGGACATCGTCCGCCTCAACCTGGCGGTCATTGCCGGCAAAACGCCCCTGACGCCTTCCGCGAACCAATAAGGCTTTTATCCGCTAAAACAAAAAAAAGCGCCGACCCGCGAGGATCGACGCTTTTTTTGCGGCTGCGGTCAGTGAGCCTGAAAAACCTTAAGGCCTACCCGCCCGGCCAGAGTGACATCGTCCACAAAAGGATTGCGGTTGCCCTGGAATTTGGCGATAAAATCGTTGCGCCGCTTCTCCGCGGCGTCGGGCGGGTCCTGGCGGTCCCAGTCCAGGAACATCGGCACGCGGCTGGTCCAGAAATCCTTATAGCTGACGCCGTCCCTGATGTTCACGTCGTAGTACCGGACCACGAAGTAAAGTATGGCGCGCGCGATGTCGCCCTTGGCGGCGTTGGCGGGTTCGAATCCTTCCGACCCCAACTTGCTCCCGCTGTTGGTGGCATAATCCGGACGGGAGACCATGGCGAAGGGCTCGCTGCCGCGGCTATTGTTGGGTTTCATGAAGGTGGGGAAGATGTGGTGCAGGTCGGCCCTCATGGGCAGGGCCTGGTTAAAGAAGCTCTGCGGCCAGGAATGCTCGGCGTTCATGCCGTCGGAATCCACGAAGTCGTCGCCGTTCTGGTCGCCGACTTCCTTATAGTCCTCGCCGTGTTCGCTGGTTCCCTTGGCGCAGACCTGGGAGTAAAGACAGGTCACCCCGGGGCCGCCGCCGCAGCCGGCATTGTCGGCCACTGAGAACATGTATTTCTTCGCGGCAAGGTAAGCAGTGGCCTTGGCCGGAACGGTTATAGCGGTATTATCGTGCAGGTAGCTGAAGAGGGCTTCGCCGGACAGGGGGGAGGCGGAGACGCGCGACGGACCGGAAACTGAAGGGACATCGGTCTGCGCCGGGAGCGCGGAGAGAAAATTCTCCAGGCCGGGCAGCTCCTGCGCTGAAACGGCGCGGGCGCAGAAAACTCCGGCCGCTGCGGCTAAGGCGAAGAGCAAAGATATTCGTTTCAAGTCGTCTCCGAGATCCGCAATTTGACGCCAAAATAATTATAACATTATTTTTCAGAATTTATTAAATACTAGCCGGGAAAGCCCGCTGTTTGCTATATTCACCTTAGTAAGGGACACCTGTAAAAATTTCTTCGCATGGCGCGCTCACCCAGCACTGGTTCCAGCCGCCAGCCCAAGGCCGGCGTTCAGCGCGGAGGCCCAGGGTACCCGCCGGGCTTACGGGAGCCCAGTTTAGGCGCGCGCTAGCGTTCAGAGGAGAACGGAATGACTCGGAATATTGCAGTTTTCACCTCGGCTAGAGACAGGAAGCTGTTTTACGGGACGATCCTATCGCTTTTAGGGATGCTGGCCGGCAGCACCGAGGTAAAAGCGCAGGGACTGGCCGAGGCGGAGGAAGCGCTCTGGGGGCTGGGGCGGGAGGTGGTTACCGCCTCAAGACGGACACAATCGATCAGCGACGCCCCTTCCACTATCCATGTGATCACGGAAGAGGATATTAAGAATTCGGGAGCGAACAACCTCGCGGACGTTCTGCGCATGGTTCCCGGCGTACACGTTAAAACATGGCTGTCGGAATTCAGCAACGTATCGATCCGCGGCATGCTGGGAGCGACGGTGATCAATGAGCGGATCCTGTGGATGGTGGACGGCGTGCCCCTGAACGATGTCAGGGACGGCGGCGTATGGATGGACGCGACCTACCCCCTGGATACGATAAAGCGGATAGAAGTAATGATAGGGCCGGGGTCTACGCTGTACGGCACGGTCGCCCTTTTAGGCGTGATCCATATAATCACCAAATCCCCGGAAGATCTGGCCGGCCGCGTCGAATATGATTTTTCCCAGGGTTCTTTTGATACCCGGAAATATTCGGCCACCTACGGGAAGGACTACGAGAAATTCGGCTTCCTGATAAACGCCAACACCAACAAGACGGACGGCAACGGCCTTGTCAGGGAGAATGGTTCCCTGGTGCGGCCGTCGCACAGCGCGCGGGACTGGAGCTTCGTAAGAACCAAGCTGACGTACCAGAATTTTATTTTTTCAGGAGGCTATAAGGATATAGCCCAGGACTATTCCGGCGCTAATTTCGCGCCTTATTCGCTTTACACCTGGGACCGGGGGGAACAGTGGGGCGATGTCACCTACAAGAACCCGCTCACCGAGGAGCTATCCTTCACGGGCGTTGCCAGCCTGCATAGATATACCGAGCATTTCTATAACTTCGCCGATATTCCCGGACTCGAATACGACATAGATTCCCACAGATGGCACATAGACCTGCAAACGGAATACACCGGGATAAAGGACAACAATCTTATTTCCGGCGTACAGGTGCGGTCGGAAATATACAGCGGCAACGATTTCTATCCGGACTATCGGAACCTGAGAAGGGACAACTGGGGCCTGTATTTCCAGAATGAACACCGTTTGTTCGACGACAATTTTCTCACGATCCTGGGGATGCGGCTGGACTCCCATCCCTACCGCACGGATAAAGCCTATGACGACGTGAAAGACGAATGGAGCCCCCGGGCCACCCTTATCTACAAGTTCCTCGACAAGAAGGCCCGGATAAAAACCTCTTACGGGGAGGCTTTCAAGGAACCGGCGAACTGGCAAAGGTTCATAGACCAGCCGACCGGCATGGGCACGCCCGCCATGGTGCCGGAGAGAACCAAGACCTACGAAGCGTCCCTGGGCTACGACCCCACGCCCGACCTCAATCTCGGGCTGGATCTCTTTAAGATGGACGTGACCAACATCATCTGGGAGAATTTCGATCCCACCGCTGCCGACCCCGCATACCCCACCACAACCGGCAAATTCCACCCGCAGCAAACCGGGCTGAACGCGTCCATGAGAGGCCTGGAATTCTACGTCAAGAACAATATCACCACGTTCCTTAACGGCTATTTTAATTATTCCTACGTGGAGTCCAAAGACAGCAACAACGTGGACCTCGACTATGACTCGAAGCATCTGTTCAATCTGGGGCTGACCGCGAAGTTAAAACAGAGAGCCACTTTAAGCGCGGGCGTGCATTATGTAGGGAAAACTATCGACAGGACCCTGGAAACATCTCCCGGAGTCGGGACCAGGGACGTGAAAGCGTATATGCTGCCCGAGGCGAAGCTGCGGGTCAATGTTTACAAAAAGGCCACGGTCTCGGTTTCCGGCTGGAATATCGGCGGCAAAGTCCATGAGGAACAATTAGGTTGTCCGGTTCCCGGCCCCACCTACCAGGTAGAGGTTTCATGCCCCTTCTGACGGAATTCCCCGGTCTGGCTTCCCGTGAGGGACCGGCTTCGCTCCCCTGCGGCGCGCCTGCGCCCGGTAGGGGCGGACCGCTGAAGCTCAAAATTATCTGCGCTGCCGCCTGCCTGCTTTTGGCCGCCGCCCGCGTGAGCGCCGCCGAAGGGACTATCGCGGTAGTCTCCTCCGCCGGGAGCGCGTATATGGAAGCTTTCTCCGCCTTCAAGGCGGCCAACGGTTCCGAAGTAAGGTATTACGACGCCTCGAAGGGAAGCCCCAGCATACCGCCCGGCACCAGAACCGTGGTGGCCTTCGGCACCCGGGCCGCCAGCCAGAATTATCCGTCCTGGGTGAACGTGGTTTACTGCATGGCCCCGGGCTTCGTCATGGATACCGGGGGGAGAGAGGGTAAAACCGTGAAGATAAGCGCGCTTACCAGTTTCCGCGTTATCATCTCGAAGCTTAAAGAGATGCAGCCGTCCCTGAAAAGGCTGCGGATTTACTGGATGCTGCCGGAATTCGGTTCCTATCTGGAAGCCGGAAAAGCCGAAGGAACCGCGCTTGGCATCGAAGTCACGGCCATAAAAATCCAGGACATAGCGGAACTGCCCGGGCTGCTGCGCCGCGGGCTGACGGAAATGGACGCCTTCTGGCTGCCGCCGGACCCGGCCATGATCTCGTCGGAAAGCCTTATGATCCTGCGCGATTTTTCCTGGGCTAACGCTATGCCGTTTTACGCCCCCACCATGGGGCTGGCGCGGGAAGGCGCAACCGCCTCCGTGGCGGTAAGTTTCGCGGAGATGGGCGCTGCCGCGGCAAAGGCCGTAAAAGCCATACAGGGGGGCGAAACGCCGGCTCCGATCATTTTCCCGGACAAGGTGGAACTGACGCTCAACAAGTCGGCGGCAAAAAAATGCCGGCTGAAGTTTTCGCCCGAAGTGCTGAACAGCGCGGACCACCTTTTACCATAAGACATAGTCTTACCTCGGAACGGAGCGTCCCTAATGAGAAAGGCCCCAACTAAGGGGCCTTTCTCATTAGGGACGCTCCGCTTTTAGTGCGCTTCGAACACCCTGTCGCCTATGGTGTCCGCCAGCGCGGGGTTATCTATGAACGGGTTGCGGTTGCCCTGGAACTTTTCGATAACGTCGTTGCGGCGGCGCTCGTTGGCGTCGGGCGGATCCATGCGGTTCCATTCCAGCAGCATCGGCACGTTCTTGGTCCAGAAGCTGCTGTAATCCATGCCCTGGCGGATGTTCTTATCGCTGTACCGCACTATGAAGTAGAAAACCGCGCGGGCCACGTTCCCTTTTACCGAGTTGTCGGGCTCGAAGCCCTCTTTGCCAAGCTTGGAGCCGGAAGAGGTGGTGTAGGACGGCTTCGCGACGACAGCGAATTTCAGGTTGCCGCGGCGCCCGTTGGGGACCGACAAAGTGGACATAAGGTGGTGCACGTCGGCTACCATGGGGAGGGCGCTGCCGAAATAGCTCTGGGGCCAGATATGCTCCGCGTTAACGAAGTCGCCCGCCACGCCGTCGCTGTTCCCGTCGCCCTGCTCCTTATAGCTGTTGCCGTCGCCCCCGGAACCTTTCACGCAAAGCTCGGAATAGGCGGTTATTATGCCGGGGCCGCCGTTGCAGCCGGTATTGTCCGCGGTGGCGTACATGAAGGACTTGGAAGCTTTATAGGAAGTGGGCTCCCTGCGGGGAGCAGGTTCGGTAGCCTGGTGCAGATATTCGAACAGCTGTTCTCCGGATACGTTCTGCGGCGCTACGCGGGCGTCATTATAAAGGAGAGGGGCGACAGGCAGCGGGATAGCGCGGTCTACGGCAAAACCCGGCGCCGAAGCCATAAGGGCCTCGAAAGCGGGAACCGGCTGGGCGGCCGGGGAAGAAAAGGGGATTAAGTTCAGAACCGTGAGTAAGAGTATTCCAGCGAAGCGTTTCAAGATTCCTCCAAGTTGAACTGCCGAACGATGTTGACTAAAATCAGTTGATAACCGTCAACATAGTTTAGCCTATGATACCTATTCAGCAAGGGCCAAAGGGCCTATGCCTAACATAGGCCCTTTGGCCCACAAGCACAGAATCTCTTACTGGAAGGTAAAAAAAGAAGGCCGCTCCATAGCGGCCTCTTCTTGCTGCCCCCGGTATCAGCGGATGAAGAGGAGCCCCCTTATACCTTCCCAGACGATCTGCACGCCTATGGCCAGCAGGATAAAAGCCGAGATCTTGGAGATGGTCTGCGCCCCCGCGCGCCCAAGGCGCCTGAGCAGGTTCTCTGAATAGCGGTAGAAGAAGAACACGCTCAGCGCCGCGAGCGCTATGCCCGCGGAGATGCCGGCGAAGTTCACCCAGGTGGCCGTGGCGAGCAGAGACCCCGCAGGCACCAGGGTCAGCGTAACGGCTATGGATCCCGGGCCGGCAGTTACGGGCATGGTCATAGGGAAAAAAGCTTTCGAGGTCATCTTGGTCTTAAACTCGTCCTGCTCTGCCTGAGAGAATTTAGGTTCGCTGTTCAGCATCCGCCAGGCGGTATTGAACAGGAGCAGTCCGCCCGCGATCCTTATCACCGGCACGGAAATGCCGAAGATCTTGAGCAGCCAGCCGCCCGCCACCAGCACCGCGAAAAGCAGCATGAAGGTGTTCTTGCCGACCAGTCCGGCCAGGCGGTGCCTGTCTTCGTCCGGCAGGGAGGAGGTCATGTCCAGGAAGATGGGGGACATGGCCGGCGGGTTCAGGATGGGGAAAAGCGCCAGGAAAGCGAGGCCGGCGTAGCTCAGGAATTCTTGTAGCATAGTACGGATATTATCGCATTTCCGGCGCGGTCTGAGAACCGGGCAAAGCGAAGCGCCGCCGGGAAGGGTCCCGGCGGCGCGCGCGGCTCCGGCTGATGCTTATCAGAAGTTCACATCGAGCTGGATGGTAACCGAGTCCGCCCCTGCTACCTTGCTGTTGTTGTAGATATCGTAGCCGAAGAGGACGCTGGTGTTGGGGGCGAAGTTCCAGGACGCCCCGAAGCTGAGCGCGCCCAGCGCCGATTCCCCGCCCTGGTAGTCCACGGCGGCCCAGAGCTTGTCCGAGATCTCGGTAAGGCTCCGGTCCCAGGACAGCAGCGCGCCGGTATTGGCCTTTTTTCCGTTCTCGTCCAGCAGCACCTTGTCGTTGCCGGCGTAATAGCCGGCGGAAAGCCTGCCGAGCTTGCCGATATTCTTCGCGGCGAGACCGTAGACCACGTTCTGGTTCGTCACGTTCTTCTCCGTGCCGAAGTTATAACCGCCCAGCGCCAGCGCGGGGCTGCCGGCACAGAGGGAACCTTCCGCCGCCGCGGCCTTGGCGTGCAGGTAGAGAGGGGAACTGTCCGCCTTGAGGCCGGCCTTTATAATGTCGAAGCCGGCTTCGGCCTGGACTTTCTTGTAATCGAGCACGCCCATGGTGGGGCCAAACACGTACACCGGGGCCTTCCAGGCGCCGCCCGGCTCCTTTTCCACGGGCACATAATTATCCGCGTTCAGGTGGAAGGTTTTATATTTCTGGATATCGGTGGAAGGGATCCAGATCTGGGTGGAGGGGGTGGCGCCGGCGGCCGCGGCCGACAGCATCAATACGGTCATTATCAGCTTTTTCATTTGTTCTCCTTATATTAACAGAAGCCCGCCCCGCCTCTCGGCCGGACGGGCCTCCAAAGCATCAATTAATGCAGGTAGGCGGTTTCGCCGTGCTGCGCTTCGTCCAGGCCGTCTTCTTCTTCCTTCTCCGAGGTCCTGACCGGCGTGAAGAGGTTGATCACGAACAGGCAGCCGTAAGAGAAGGCGAAGGCGTAAGCGGCGGTGACCGTTACGGCAAGAGCTTCCTTTATGAAGAAGTTCATGCCGCCGTGCCAGAGGCCGTTGGCGCCGGCCGCGTTCACCGCGGTGGTGCCGAACACGCCGAGCATGATCACGCCCAGGAAGCCGCCCACGCCGTGCACGCCCCAGACGTCCAGGGAATCGTCCCAGCCCAGCCTGTTCTTCAGGTTGACCGCTATATAGCAGACCACGCTGGACAGGATGCCGATGAACACCGCGGCCTTGGTGGTAACGTAACCGGCGCCGGGGGTTATGGTGGCCAGGCCGGCGATGGACCCGGTCAGGAGGCCGACGAACTTGGGCTTCTTCTCCAGCGACCAGGCGATGAACAGCCAGGTGATGGCGGCGAAGGAAGCGGCCACGTCGGTGTTGACAAAGGCCAGCGCGGTCACGGAGTCCACCTTAAGCTCGCTGCCGGCGTTAAAGCCGTACCAGCCGAACCACAGGAGGCCGGTGCCGAGGGCCACCAGCGGGATGCTGTGCGCGCCGGTCTCTACGACCTTGCGCTTGCCGACGAAGAAGACGGAAGCCAGCGCCGCGAAGCCCGCCGTAGCGTGCACCACGATGCCGCCGGCGAAGTCGAGCACGCCGTGCGCGGCCATCAGCCCGCCGCCCCAGACCATGTGGCAGAGGGGGAAGTACACGAAGATCAGCCAGGCCACCAGGAAGATCAGGTAGGCCTTGAAGTTGATGCGGTTCGTGAACGCGCCGGTGATGAGCGCCGGGGTGATCTGGGCGAACATCATCTGGTACGCGAAGAACACCAGCAGCGGGATGCTGGTAGAGCCGGCGAACGCCGTCTCCGGGGTGATGCCGCGCATGAACGCCATGTCCAGGTTGCCGATCACGGCGCCCTGGCCGCCCGAGAAGCACAGCGAGTAACCGAAAGCGTACCACAGCACCGTGGTCACGCCCATCGAAACGAAACTCTGGATCATGATGGCCAGCACGTTCTTGCGGCCTACTAGCCCGCCGTAGAAAAAGGCGAGGCCGGGGGTCATGAGCATGACGAGGCTGGTCGACACGAGCATGAACCCGGTATTTCCGGTATCGAACATAGGTTTTCCCTCCGTTGAAGTATGCGCGCTCACGGCCGCGCTTTCCTTATTATATGGCTTGACGGGGGGACGGGGTATCGGGGATTCCCCTAGAGGGTTGGTTGAAAAACCTTACGGGCAGGCTAGAGACTTATCAGCCCTTCCTTTACGGCGTAGCGGGTAAGGCCGGCTATGCTCTGGATGTCCAGCTTTTCCATTATTTTCTTACGGTGGGTCTCTACGGTCTTAACGCTCAAACCGAGTTTCGCGGAGATCTCCTTGGTGCGCAGGCCTTCGGCCAGCAGCTGCAGCACCTCGCGCTCGCGGGCGGAGAGGATGGTGAACGGGCTGCGCGGGTCCGCCGCCAGACCTTTGAGATAGTCGCCCAGCACCACCGTGGTAATGCCGGCGCTGAGAAAAAAGCGGCCGCAGCTGACCGCCTTGATGGCGTCCATCAGCTCTTCGAACGCCGAGTCCTTGAGCAGATAGGCGCGCGCGCCCGCCTTTAAAATTTCGGTGACGTACTTGCGGTCATTGTGCATGGAAAGGGCGATGATGCGGGGAGGACGGCGCGAGCCGGCTATCTTCCGGGCCGCTTCGATCCCGTTCAGGCCGGGCATGGAAATGTCCATGATCACGATATCGGGGGAAAGCTCGGCGGCCAGCTTCACGGCCTCGAGCCCGTCGCGGGCGCCGCCCACCACCTTGAGGTCGGGCTGCTTCTCCAGCAGCGCGCGCAGGCCCTCGCGGAAGATCTTATGGTCGTCGCAGATCAGTATCTTTTTTTCCATTTGATTTACCTTTGCCCAGAGGCGCCGTTATCACCGCCAGCGTGCCGGCGCCCGGCCGCGAGCTCAGCCGGAAAGCCCCGCCCAGGTGGGAGACCTTTTCTCGGATGGAGAACAGGCCGAAGCCGCCGCGCTTCCCGTCGTAAACCGAGCCGGCCGCCGCGTTGAAGCCGCGGCCGTCGTCGCGCACGGTCACCACGATGCGGGAGCCGGTCCTGCGCACACGCACCGACACCGCGGAGGCCCTG
>Ga0172379_10011511_pt1 | contig 10515 bp, 6 predicted proteins | sample GrowelOW334metaG_FD_119756 | JGI IMG/M metagenome (GOLD analysis project Ga0172379, IMG submission 119756) | Groundwater microbial communities from an aquifer near a municipal landfill in Southern Ontario, Canada - Groundwater well OW334 metaG | ecosystem: Environmental > Aquatic > Deep...
CCACAACCGCTGGAGCCCGCCCTTCGCGGTGACGAAGAAAAACATCGAGGACGGAGAGCTCGGCAGGCCGGTGAGCGCCTACTTCCGCCTGAACGACCAACGCTGGGTGGCCACCGACATGCTTCCCTGGGCGGCGCGTTCCTCCATCCTTTGGTTCCTGGGCAGCCATACGATCGACACCCTCCGCTGGATTTTTTCCGACGAAGTGGAAACGGTCTACGCGGTCTCGAGTTCGGGCGTCCTGCGGAGCTTGGGCGTCGATACCGAGGATGTCTTCCAGGGGGTGCTGCGCTTCAAGAAAGGCGGGATCGCGACAATCGAAAACGGCTGGATCATTCCGAACACCAGCCCCTGCGTGAACGACATCAAGTTCAACATCACCGGGACCAAGGGCATGATCAACCTGGACCTGAGCAACAGCCAGATGATCGAGCGCTTCACCGAAACCGAAAGCGACAGGCCCGACGTCCTCGTCCAGCATTTCGTCCACGGCAAGGCCAAGGGATTCGCCTATGAGAGCATCCGCCACTTCGTGGACAAGCTCGTCGACGGAGGCGATTTCCTCGTGAGCCTGGAGGACGCGGCCAACACCTCCCTCGTGATCCTCGCGATCATGGAATCGGCGAAAACGGGCATGCCGGTGAAGGTGAGGTATTTGGAATCGTAGTGATAGGGTTGTTTATTCGATATTGAAGCGATAGAGGTGGCTTAGTGACGCTTTATCCTATTTTAGCATCCATTCGTACGCGGTTTGAACGAGGATCCCCTCCGGGATTGCCGGAAGAGGGCCGGGACGATTGAGGGTAAGAATATGTCGCGTGGCTGTCGGGTACTCGGGCGCGGCTTCGATAAGAGATCGAAATTCCCGATCGGCTGTTTCGGAATTCGTTGCATCGGTGCAGACTTGGATCAGCTGTGTTTCGCCCGAAGGCATCCGGGCTATAAAATCCACCTCTCGCCCCGATTTTGTATGGACATAATGGACATCGGCATGGCGCCTTTGTAGCTCGACAAGCACCATCGTCTCCAAGGCATGGCCGGTATTGGCTTTTTCGCTCCGGTTGTAAAGCGTTATAAGCCCGGAATCCACCGGGTATGCCTTGCGAGGATTGACCATGCGGCGGCGCTCCGAATCGCTGTCCATCCAGACGGTACCTACGAGGAAACAATCTTCGAGATAAGAGAGAATCTGATGAACCGTATCCTTCGCCACCGCGAGCCCCTGCGATTTCAATGCCGCATGGAACTTTTCGACGCTGAACGCCGAGCCCGCGTTGCCCAGCAATTGACGTACCATCCACCGCAAGCTGACCACATTGGATAGGCCATGGCGTTCAATGACATCCCGCAGCATCGCCACATCGACGTAGTCGGAAAGAATCGCGCGCCGTACAGCCTCGGGCTGCCCCTGTACTTCCGGAAAGCCTCCCGAGACCAGCCATTTGGCGAAGTCGGCTTCCAGTGAAGAGCGTTCGGGGCTGGAGAGGAAATCGGGACGAGAAGGGATCGGATGGCTCGCATGCGTACAATATTCCGAAAAACTAAAGGGATAGAGGGAGACTTCCCAGGCTCTGCCACGCAGCGCCGTGGCTATTTCCCGCGAAAGCAACGCGGCCGAGGAACCGGTTATTCTCACTTCGACATTTTCCGTATCCTGAAGACGCCTAAGGAAGCGTTCCCACCCCGGAACCACCTGGATCTCGTCAAAATGCCAGATGACCGTGGCGGATCTCCGATATGCGGGGAAGCGTCGATAATATTCCTCCACCAGGGAAGCCAGATCATCCCCTTCTATCCCGCCCAGGCGCTCATCTTCGAAGTTGATGAACGGAAGCCGTTCGAGCGGAATACCTCTCGCCAGCGCTTCATGCCGCAACTGATGAAGAAAGGTGGTTTTCCCGCTGCGGCGCATACCTACGATCGCCGAGATCTTGCCTGGAAAAGAATCGGGTCCATAAAGCCGGCGAGGTGTTGCGGGAGGAGGAAGGAATGCGATTCCATCGGCAAGCTTTTCCGAGAGGACGCGCGCGATGGATTCCCGTGAAGGCGACATGGCCCTATTTCACCTTTTAAGCTATATGATGGCTTTTTCAACTTTTAATAAGGAGAATATACCACACCTTTATCTTTTTGGGAAGGAGACATTACGACACAGAGACACGGGGCACTGAGGGGGGCGGACTACATTTTTGGACAGGATAACAGGATGAGCAGGATCTACAGGAAAAGGATGTAGGTAAAGAAAAGAAAACTCAATTCTTTACCTATAGCTTTTCCTGTCGGTCCCGAGGGTCCTGTTATCCTGTCTAAAAGAAAAAAATCGAGGTCTAACCCATTTTTTAACTTGTCTGCGCGCAAAACATTTACATTACTGAACAATAGTGTATAGTAAGGTTGATGAAATTCGATGAAATCGTGCGATTGTTCGCGGACAAGGACTGGTTCGACGCAGGGGCTCGCTTTCGGGGGCTGAAGGGGCTGGGCTGGCCGCGGGCTTGGACCCCCGTATAAATCTCTTAGGGGCAAAAAAAACGCCGCGCATGATCAGGCGGCCTTATCTTAATTTTTACTTTGGCTTATTCCCTTCTCCGCTCTATTCCTGTTAATTCTGCGAATCCTGGTATCATGTCTCAAAATCAAATAGCTGGGCTTGCTTGATCGTTGCGGGTTTTTTCTGTTTCTTTTGCAGGCGTTCAACTTGCCTGGGGTGGCCGAGCTTTTCCCATTGTTCGATGGCCTTGGCAAAATCACCCTTGTGTTCGTAAAGCCGCGCTATGGCTTTGGGGTTTTTTAGCTCGGTATAAATAGCTTCGGCCTTCTCCCACACGAAGGCTTTTTCGTAGTATGACGCGGCTTCCTTTAGAAGATTGTGCGCTTCCAGATATTCCGCTGCCTTGGCGAATCCATCGTAGCTTTGAATGACATTCGCCGCATCGTTGGTCATGGACATTCGTGTTAAAAAGTCGATTACTTCTTCTTTCTTTTCCGGATATGCTCGCATAACGTTCCAGTTTTGCTCATCCACTGGAGTTTTTTCTAGAATTGAGAAATCAGGCGGTAAATTTTTTATCACTAATTTACATAGTGTAAGGACATCGTCGTTATGCGATACCGAAAACTCGTCCAGACTGTCGATTATGGCTTCGATCTGAATATCGAAATTTTTGTTACCTTGCCACACTTTGCAAAAGGCGATTATCCTTGAATATTGCCGCAGCGCGGCTAAAATTTGCAAGAAAACTTTGCCCCATCGCACTATTTTTTTTCTATCCTCAAAAAGATCGAATTCTAACGATAAAATATAGTATTCAAAGCCTATTTTACGCAGCTCAAAATTATTATTCTCGATAGAAGCGCTAACGTCGTTGAGAAGGAGAAAAAGCCCATCTATTTTATTATCCGATGCCTTTTTAATGTTTACCAATGATGTATAATGATTTTTTAGGTAATTAACAGCTTTGGTGGAATCGAGATGAATAGTTTTTCTGCGCTCCCGGTAGTCTTTCCATAATTCAAAATTTCCACTCATGCACACTACATAGACGGCCAATGTATCGTCCGCAAGCGGCAAAAGGCTTTTGATGACATACTCTTTTTCATTGAACAAAATATAGATCGCTAACGCATTTAGATATTCGCTGGACTCGAAGCGATCGGTAGCCTCTTCGAACAGTTTATTGGCCAGGCTTTGATTATAGCCTTTCGATTTTGTTGGATTATCGCGTATCGAGTTCCACAACAACTCCTTAAGCGAATCGAGTTTCTTGACTCGGTGTTCATGGGTATCAGGGAGGTAAGTTTTCCAGGCCGCGATAGCCTCCTCGTTGCGTTTAGCGTATTCGAATAACAGGGCCGCGTCGTAATAGCGACCGGCGGCCATGAATTCCTGTGCGGCTTTTCTATTGTTCCACGCCTTTTTATAGGCTTCTCCCGCTTCCTCGTGAGCTCCTAGTACGGCATAGAGCAATCCAGCCCTATCGTGCTTGCGCTTTGCCGTAAGCGCCAAAGCCTGGCTGCGCAGGGCTTTGTCAGCCTCGGGTGTGGAGCTTAGGTATTCCTTGAAAAGTCGGGTGGCGTCTTCGTACTTGCCCATTTCCAGATAGGCTCCGGCGATGAGATCGGGTTTTCCACTCCGTTTACAGAACTCGAGGTAGCCTGCTTTTCCTCCAAGGGCCTGGAACATTTTTACGGCTTTTTCTTCGTGGCCGGCGAGAAGGAGCATTTCGGCTGTCTTTTCGATGTCCTTGCATTTTTTATAGCACCTGGCCGATTTTTCAAAATCGCCCAACTTTTCAAAGCAACGTGCCGCCTTGGAATAGTTTTTGTTCTTCCGATAGTGAGCGGCAAGTATGGCGAATTCGTTGCCCCTCTCCCAATTTTCTATCGCCTTAGGCAGCTCGCCCATTTTTAGCCGTAGTGTACCGGCTTCCAGCCACTTTCCGGCTTTTTCCAGCGCCAGCACCTTAAGCCGTTTGGCGGCCGCTCTATCCCCGAGTGTGGCGTACAGGGATTGGGCTTTCTCCAGGTTGCCGCTTTTTTCAAAACAAAGGGCCGCTTTGGCTTTTTCGCCATTGCGTTCGAATCGGGGTCCCGCTTCCTCGTAGTCCTCATCGCTAAAAGCCGCATAGGCAAGGCTAAGATCCTCTTTAGCCGCGAGCCCGGCATGGCGATAGCACTCGGCCGCTGCCTTATAATATTCCCGCTGGTAAAGTCCATTGCCCTGACTGGCCCAGGCATCGGGCGTTGAGGCCTTGCTCCAGCTTTCTACGAGAAAGGAAGTTTCCTTAGCCCTTACCACGATACTGGGAAGCCTACCGGCATTCCAGACGGCTGACGGTCTTTCCCCATCGTAGATGGCCAGTATGGATCGGGCCCTCGCCACTGCCACATAAAGAAGGTTGAGTTCGTGCCGCAGGTGGGGGATCATGGCTTCGGTGATGTCGGCGGAGCCCTTGCTAGCGCCCGGGCCTATAGCTTCCCACAGGTCTTCTTTCCCCTGGGTTTCGATGAATTTCCACAAAAGCACCGTATCGAATTCGAGGCCTTTTGCTTCGAATATGGTAAATACCAGTTCGGTGCCGAGGAGGGTTTTTACGCGGATTTTTTCTTCATCCGAGCGTGTGAGGATGATGCGGTCGGCACCGCTATACCCGATTCATAAAAGCGGGCTCTCACTCCCTCCCATCGAAAACCGCTGGGATTTACGCTTTGCCTTTCGTCCCCGGCGAAAAACACCTTATTCCGATTGGCCGCAAAGTCGAAGAGCAGTTCTACGTGAGTGTCGGTCATATCCTGAATTTCATCGCAGACTACCAGGTCCCATACCTCGGGGGTACTTGAGCGTTTTCGCTCAGCCAGGGCTCGCTTGGCGAGGTCTATTTCATCGTAGAGTCCTTTTTCTTCCAGTTTTTTCTGATAATATGTGGCGAGGGAATAGAGCTCCGCCCTGTCGTGCGGAAAACCGGGTGCGCGTTTTTCGCCCATATAGAGATACTCCTCCAGAGAGAGGAGGGGTCGGGCGAATAATTCCTTTTTTTTCTTCAAGAAGTCGAGGCTGCGGAGGACGGCCTGGGTTTCGCCCTCTTGTCGATCTGCGCCCAGCGCATTGGCGAAAGCCTCTAGGCCTTTAAAGGATGTGGAGGTCGCGACGATCGCATCGATCCTTCCTCCAAAGGAAAACCTCGTAAAGTTGGCCAGTTCGGCTGCCAGCTCCTGCCTTTCTCGCGATAAAACGGTACCGGAACATAGCCTTTGGGCCAATGTTTCCAGCCGCTTGAGTGAGAAGGGTGGCATGGCGCCCTTTATAATAGAGCGGATTTCTTCCCACAGCAGCTCGGGATCGAACTTTCTGGAAAGGGGGTTGGCTGCAATTAATGTTTGAAACGCCTCAAGCCCTACTAGTTTTCCAGGATCGGCCAGAGGGCAGGAACTGGGTATACAACGGCGCTGCGCTTCTTCCATGGTGAGGAATTCGGGCAAGGGCGGTTTTTCTTCGATCGTATCGCCCCGCACCAATCCTTTATAGAGCCTTGCGGCAAAATCCCTCAAATAGGGGCTATAGGTGGCGAACAATCGCCTTTTGCCTAAAAATTCCTTTCGTGAAAGATAATAGAGGGCTACTGTCGTTTTGCCCGAGCCAGCCGTGCCCGAAAGGAGTATCGGGGTATCCCTCTCGAGTATAGAATATTGCTCCCGGGATAGAGAGAGATGATAGGTGATTTCCTGGTTAGCCCCCAGGGCAATTGCCCTCTCCCATTCTTTAACATCCAGGACATTCCATTTCTGGGGGCCATAGTCGGATTCGACCTTGTCTTCCAGATCTTCTTGGCTGTACCAGTACTCCTTGGTGGAATCCAGGTACAGCGTATCGATTTTTTCTTCGGCGATCGAAGGAAAGTCTAAAAATGGCGCGTTATCGGGCATTCCTACTCTTGCCTTGCGATCCACCTCATCATGCTTGAGATAGGCCCAGATATAGGCCGCGCCGCGTTCCCCGGACTTTCCGAGGGTAAACAGTACCCGATCCCCTCTGGAAATCCGGGCTTCGAAGACGACCTTGCTCTTGGCTCCGGCGAGCTTTTTGACGAGAATTCCGCCTTCCCAGATGCCTGCCGCCAGGAATCGCATTTTTTCCGCGAAGCGCTGTTTTTCGGCTTTGGGAAGGGCAGAGAAGCGGGAAGACACCTTCTCATTCAAGAATACTTTATACTGATCGTCCATCAATCCAACCAGCGATCAAGATTTCGAAGGCTTTTTTCTTCCAGGCGCGATGGCAGTATATCCTCAAGTTCTGCGAGCACCTTCTCGTACTCGCCTAGCCCTTCGGTTTTGGCTTTATCCGATGCCAGCAATTTCTGGACGAGGGGATCGGAAGGTATCGGAACCAGGCCAAGCATGTAGCAAATATTGAGAATCTCGATCGCTTTTTTCATCAGCGCTTCGACCCGATCCCGGTCTTTAGTGCTCAAAGCAAGAAGGCCGTCCCGGACTTTGCGCATCCAGATGAGGAATCGCTCGTAGATATCCATGAGCTCTTTCCGGAGCGTATTGACGCTGGGGTTTCGGAAAACCCCGGGCCAGAAGGTGTCCATGGTTTCCGAGGCTACTTCGGCGGCGCTCATCCACAGGGCGTTTCGGTTGGCTTGTGAGATTCTGGTATGCTCGATGCCGGCGAAAACCCGCTCCAGCGCGCTTTCGATGGCCTGTTTCCGTAGGCTTGTATCATTGCTGAGCGTCTTTTTGGTGATTTTTTTCGTATCGATACGCTGAGAAATTTCCACTGCGAGAAAAAGTTCGATATCGCCCTCATCCACCGAAAGGTCGTTCTGTTCTGCCAGCATGTGGAATTTTTCTCCAGGGGTGAACAAGGGACTGTCGGTACTGCCCAGACTGCGGAGTTCCTGACGGAATGCATCCAAGGTTGCCCGTTGCCCTTCGGTAAGATCATCCGGATTGGTACTGAAGCTAGCGCCCATCTCCTTGGCGAGGTTTTCGAAGGCTTCGTACCTCTTATTCTTGGTTTGCATAGTGGACATAGCCTATACTCCAGCGAGTCCTCTTTCAAGGCAACGTGGGTGGATTTATTTTGCTTTAGGGTATTCTGCGGGGAAGGGCTAAAGATCCAAGCCGCCCAGAGGTACGGAAGCGAAAAAAGTTAAAAATTGGGGTCTGACCCTTTTTTTTAACTTTATGCGAAAAACATTTACATTACTGAACAATAGTGTATAGTAAGGGTGATGAAATTCAATGACGTGGTACGGTTTTTCGGGGATAGGGCCTGGTTTGACTTCGAGATGGTCCATCTTATCTCGGGCGAGGCCTCGGCCTGCGTGCATACGGAGCTGTACCGATGGCGGGAATCGGGCAAACTGATCGAGCTGCGGCGAGGCTTGTTCACACTGGCTGAGCCTTGGAGACATGAGGCAATCGATGGGGCTGCGCTCGCGGGGGCTCTGTATCCGCCCTCCTATCTATCGGGAGCTTGGGCCCTGCGGCGGTATGGACTGCTTCCTGTTGGCGCCGAGGCTGGAGCCCCGGCCGGCACCGGAGACAGTGGCGGCTTGGAAGGCGGCCAGCCGGAGTTCAACTCGGTGACGGCGAGGCCGGCTAAGGTGTTTGACAATGCTTTTGGGCGATTTTACTATACTACCTTTCCCCGCGACCTGCTTTTCGGCACGAGAACCGAGGCGATTGGCGGGCGGCCCGTGCGCGTGGCTTGCCCTGAGAAGGCGCTTCTGGACTACTGGTTCATCGAGGGCGGGGAATGGGACGAGGAGCGGATCGAGCGCGCAGGCTTTGCGCGGGGGGGCTTCGGCGGCGGGCCGCTGGATTTGGAGAGGCTGGAGGCGCTTGCGGCGCGCGCGGGCCGGCCACGGCTCGCGCGCGCCACCGGGGCACTCATGAGGGCGATTTTATGATGCGGGAAGAAATCCTTGAAGTTGCCGCCCTGGCGGAGACGCCGGAAGAAAAGCTGTGCCTTTTAAGGGAGCGCATCCAGGCCGCAGCGCTCCGATCGCTACACGAGCTGGGGGCTTTCGAGAAGCTCTGCATGACAGGAGAGACTGCCCGCCACTTTGCCTGCGGGGTACCTGAGCATGTGGCCGACCTCGAATTCAGGCTAGTGGACAAGAAGGGTTATAAGCCCGAACAGTGGCTCTTTGCGGTGAAGCGGCGGCTGCATTTTATGGGGCTGGACGTCCGGATTGCCTTTGCGAGGAAGGTGTCGACCCACTCGGGATGGGTGAAGGTGATGGGACTACTCGCCGAGGCGGGGCTGGCGGAGAGCGAAGCCGAAACGATAGGCTTTAGGATCGTTATAGATATTGAACCGATCGAGCCCGCGATGTGTACAGTGAAACTCGTGGACATGGCGGGAGAGTGCTTTGGTATCCGGTATATAAACCGCTAAATGACAGGATAACAGGAGAAGCAGGATTTACGGGGGAAGGATTTAGGTAAAGAGAAGAAAAGAAGGACAGGCGATTCTTTACTAAAAGCTTTTTCCTGTCGATCCTGAGGGTCCTGTTATCCCGTCTAAAAGTTAAAAATGGAGGTTTAGACGGGATAACAGAAGATGCAGGATTTACGAGAGAAGGATTTAGGTAAAGAGAAGAGAAGAGAAGAAGAAAGCGCGGTTCTTTACCAAAAGCTTTTTTTGTCGGTCTTGAGGGTCCTGTTATCCTGTCCAAAAGTTAATTGGAGGTTTAGACGGGATAACAGGAGATGCAGGATTTACGGGAGAAGGATTTAGGTAAAGAGAAGAGAAGATAAAGAAGAAAGAGCGATTCTTTACTAAAAGCTTTTTCCTGTCGGTCCTGAGGGTCCTGGTATCCTGTCTAAAAGTTAAAAATTGGGGTCTGACCCTTTTTTTTAACTTAAATTGTATTTGCATGTAAATTTGAAAGTTGTGGTTTCAATATTACATGCATAATGCTATAATGAAAGTATGGTAGCCTATAATCGATGGTACGAAGCCCGGCTTCGACGCTTCATGGCCAAACCTTTCGTCCACCTTGTATTCGGCGCGCGGCAGACGGGAAAATCGACTTTGATCAAGCAAATACTTCCTCCTGATACGCTCGTCATCAATCTTGCCGAGCCACAGGAACGCATGAAGTACCTCGGTGACCCCCAGGAATTGATCAGGAACTGCAAAGCGCTGAAAAAGACCAGCGAACCGCGCTACGTCTTTATCGATGAAGTCCAGATGGTTCCCGACCTTTTTAATGCCATCCAAAGCCTCTACGATGCGGACAAAACAGCCTTCCGCTTTATTCTCTGCGGAAGTTCGGCGCGGAGGCTGAAAGCCACAGGCACCAATCTGCTGCCGGGGAGAAGCATCCTGCACCGGCTTTATCCCTTGATAAACGAAGAATATGACAGAGAAGCAGGACCTTTTGGAGAAGAATTTTCTCCCCTTTTACTCGAGCACAGCTCTGAGCGAGCCGCGAGCCTTCAGCGGTTTCCCGAGCGCGGACTCGAAGATCGACTCGCTTTTGGCGATCTGCCAGGGATTGCGGCGCTCGACGACGTGGAAGCCAGAAGGGAAGTATTAAAATCCTATGCCGCGATACATCTCGAGGGAGAAATCAGAAGAGAAGCGAATGTGCGGGACCTTCCCGCCTTCTTGCGATTTTTAAAGCTGGCGGCAGTCAATTCAGGATACAGGGTAAACCTGTTGGGACTCTCGAGAGAAGTTGGAATCTCCGCTCCCACCGTGCGCGCTTACTATCAGCTGCTCGAAGACATGTTCATAGGATTTACCGTGCCATCATTTTCAGGAAGCGAGCAGAAATCCCTTGTGTCGGCGGGACGATTCTACTTCTTCGATATGGGCGTAAGAAACGCGGCGGCAGGCATTCGTATCGATGAATCGATCATATCGCTCGATCCCGGACATTTTTTCGAGCAATGGGTGGGCATGGAACTCTTCAGAAAACTGTCCTATGCGGGAGAAGGTCGACTCTCGCATTATCGCACCAGGGGAGGCGCCGAAATCGATTTCATCCTCGAGCG
>Ga0172379_10011512_pt1 | contig 10515 bp, 9 predicted proteins | sample GrowelOW334metaG_FD_119756 | JGI IMG/M metagenome (GOLD analysis project Ga0172379, IMG submission 119756) | Groundwater microbial communities from an aquifer near a municipal landfill in Southern Ontario, Canada - Groundwater well OW334 metaG | ecosystem: Environmental > Aquatic > Deep...
CACAATCGGTGCAGAGTTCAGCATCAATTTTGTAGATTTCACCTTCGCTGATCGCTTCAACAGGACACTCATCGATACACGTACCACACGCGATGCATGCATCAGAAATTTTATAAGCCATAACTTAATTTATTGGTTTTACGGAAAATTAATTTCAAGAAATTCACTGCAAAAGTATAAAGTTTGTGTGAAATACAAATTTTTTAAGCAATTTTTACCCATTCTATCTTTGAGTGACTAGAGTGAGATAAAGTGACTAAAGTATTTCGTCATTGGAAGTATTTGTCCGGAATCCATAACTTTATTAACTTTAGTTCACTTTAGTCACTTCTTTTGAATTTAAATATCTCAAACATGAAAACATCTTTTCAAAACCTTCTGTTCATATACCTTCTTGCCCTTATACTTACGGGATGTAGTAAAGCAGGAACCTCACAAAATCCACCGACAGGCAATAGATTAGTCAAAGGAGCGGATATTAGCTGGCTGCCACAGATGGAAGCTTCAGGTTATAAATTCTACAATGACCAGGGCATTGCAGAGGAGTGCTTTAAAATTCTGAAGGACCATGGAATCAACGCCATCCGGCTGAGAACATTTGTGAATCCGTCGGATGATAAATTCAGTGGTCATTGCATTAAGGATGAGACAGTTGCAATGGCTGTGAGGGCCAAAAATTGGGGAATGAATGTGATGATCGACTTTCACTACAGCGACAGCTGGGCCGACCCTTCCAAACAGGTAAAACCCAAAGCCTGGGAAGGACATGACTTCCCTACCTTACTGAAAGATCTTTACGATTATACGTTTGATGTAATGACCGCATTGAAAACAGCGGGTATAACTCCTGAATGGGTTCAGGTCGGAAATGAAATACCTGGTGGTATGATCCTTCCCGAAGGAAGTACCAACAATTGGCCGCAACTCGCACAACTAATCAACAAAGGTTATGATGCCATCAAAGCCGTTAGTCCCAATTCAAAAGTCATTCTTCATGTGGATCAGGGAAACAATAGCGGCCGTTTCAGATGGTGGTTCGATGCAGCAAAGTCAAATGGAGCCAAATACGATGTCATTGGTTTGTCCTATTATCCTTATTGGCTGAATGGAAACCCGGACTACACACTTTCGATTACCGATCTTGGAGCAAATATGAATGATTTGTTTTACAGATATGGAAAAGAGGTGATGGTCGTAGAAGTTGGGGGCGAAGATGTTAAAGGTCAAAACACCTATGATATGTTGATTGCCGTTCAGAAAAAGGTAAAAGAGGTTCCCGAAAACAAAGGATTGGGTGTATTCTACTGGGAACCAGAAGGGGCCAGAAGCTGGAGCCACTATGCGCTGAGCGCCTGGGGAGATGATGGAAAACCAACCAAAGCTATGGATGCCTTTTTGCAGCCATATTGATTTGCTCAGGCTGAAATTTCAATTTTCATTTGGATAATTTGCTAAAATGCCGTAACTTATGGTAAGATAATACTTGTGTATTATTGTTACAAACCGGCAAAATGAACTCCAATGAAAGTTGAAAATGCAAGTCTGGTCCCAGACAAAATAATCATGGACAAGATTTATCTGATAAGGGATCAGAAAATTATGCTTGATAGGGATTTGGCTGAGTTATATGGAGTTGAAACAAAACGGCTGAAGGAAGCAGTCAAGCGGAATTTATTCAGGTTCCCTGAAGACTTTATGTTTGAATTGAGCAAGGATGAATTTGAAAATTGGAGGTCGCAATTTGCGACCTCCAATTCGGACCGAATGGGGTTGAGGTATTCACCAATGGCATTTACAGAACATGGCGTATTAATGCTCTCCAGCATACTAAATAGCAAAAAAGCGATTGAAGTAAATATCCAGATCATGCGGATTTTCACACGGATCAGGCAAGTATTCACAGATACGCTGAGCTTGAGGCTGGAAGTAGAGCAGATCCGGAAGAAACTCAATAATCAAGACAAAAATATCGATCTTGTCTTTAAATACCTCGATAAACTTATCACCCGACAGGAGAATCCAATTCCCCGGAAGCGGATAGGCTACAAAACAAACGATTAAAATTTAGTATCATTCAATGTCAGTTGAAAATACAGGTATTCGTATACCCGACGAGCATATCATAGACAAAATTTACCAGATAAGAAATCTGAAGGTAATGCTGGACAGAGATTTGGCCATCTTGTATGGAGTTACAACCGGCAATTTAAATAAATCGGTCAAACGCAACATCAAACGGTTTCCTGATGATTTTATGTTCCAACTCAACGAAGATGAGTTCAAAATCTTGCTATTCCAAATTGGAATAGCAAGTTGGGGAGGCACACGTGTCCTGCCGTATGCATTTACAGAACAAGGAGTTGCTATGTTATCCGGGATACTTAACAGCGACAGGGCCATACGTGTAAACGTTCAGATTATGCGCATATTCACACGTATCAGGCAAATCTTCACCGATACTTTGAGCCTGAAACTGGAAATCGAAGAGATCAAAAAGAAACTTAAAAATCAGGACAAGAACATCGAACTTGTATTTAGTTACCTCGATGAACTTATCTCCAGGCAGGAAAACCCAACTCCCCGAAAACGCATTGGATATAAGTCAAATAACTAATTTGTGACATTTACTTTTGCACACCATTTCTGTAAACCACACTCTCCGCACTTTGGTTTTCGTGCCACGCATACATATCTTCCGTGCAGGATGAGCCAGTGATGGGCAACGGGCAGTAATTCCGGCGGAAACAATTTGACAAGCTGACGCTCTGTCTCTTCCGGTGTTTTGGAATTTACTGTAAGTCCAAGCCGGGCTGAAATCCTAAATACATGTGTATCCACCGCCATGGCAGGTTTATTGAAAACAACAGAGAGTATCACGTTGGCAGTCTTTCTTCCAACTCCCGGTAGTTTGATCAACTCATCCATCTCTTCGGGTACAGTACCCTGAAAGTCAGATATCAGCATGCGTGCCATCCCAACCAGGTTCTTGGCTTTGTTGTTGGGATACGAACAGGATTTGATCTCTTCAAAAACCTCCTCCGGTTCAACCTCAGCCATTTTCTCCGGTGTCGGGAAACGCCTGAAAAGTGCTGGAGTAATCATATTCACCCGTTTGTCTGTGCACTGAGCCGAGAGAATAACGGCCACCAAAAGCTGAAAAGGATCATGGTAGTGCAACTCAGTTTCTGCTACCGGCATGTTTTGCTGGAACCATTCAGTTACTTTGAGACAAATATCTTTTGGTGGCATAGTTCTCTATTTGGAAGCTAAAATAGAGAAAATAATTAAATTTGTAACCTACAGATAATTTGATACTTGATTAAAAGCAATGGTAGCGTTTATCAGAACGAAAAAAAAAACAGATAACAGATGATAACTTCAAACGGGATAAAAGAATTCGCCAGAGGTTTAGGCGCTGATTTATGTGGAATTGCATCTATTGACAGATTTGATGATTCTCCGAAAGGATTTCATCCGACTGATGTTTACAAAAATACCAAATCGATCATTTCAATTGCGTGTAGGATTCCAGGTACCTCATTGTATATTGATTCCCCTTCACCCTATACAGCGATTGAAGAAATTGCAATGTCAAGGGTTAGTCAGATTTCTTTATCCATTGCGCTTCACTTTGAACAGTATGGATTTCATGCTGTTATGATACCTTCGACACCTTATGATTATTGGGATGCAGAATCAAAAACCGGAAAGGGGATTTTATCATTAAAGCATTTAGGATATAAGGCAGGATTGGGATATATCGGCAAAAATTCATTACTGTGCAATGAATCGTTTGGCAATTTGATTAAACTCGGAGCCGTGATAACTGATGCTGAATTAGTTCCCGATAAACCTGTTGATTCTGTTATGTGTTTGGATTCATGCAATCTTTGCATAGAAAATTGTCCTGTCGGAGCTATTGGTTTGGATTCGATAGTTTCGCAGAAAAAGTGCAGGGAACATGCTGAGATAAATAATAAGCGGGGAGTAGAAATCTATGCTTGTCATGAGTGTCGAAAAGTTTGTCCTAACAGAAACGGATATAAAAAATGACTGCCGTGAATAAAGAGCAAAACAATAGGATTTGTCGTGCGGAAAGCGCCGGAATACTTGACAATTTTGCCAGAAGATTATTGCAAAATCCTCACAAAATATTAAAACCATTTATTCGTGAGGGAATGGTAGTTCTTGATTTGGGTTGTGGACCTGGTTTCTTTTCGATAGAAATTGCTAAAATGCTTTTTGCTTCCGGGAAAGTTATTGCAGCAGATTTGCAAGATGGAATGCTTGAAAAGGTAACCAAAAAAATTAAAGGAACTGAATTAGAGCAAAGAATTGTAACGCATAAAACTCAAGAGGATAGGATTGGAGTTTCAGAAAATGTGGATTTTGTTTTTGCTTTCTACATGATTCATGAGGCGCCAAATCAGGACAAACTATTTGAAGAATTGAAATCAATCTTGAAACCGGATGGAAAGATTTACATCGTTGAGCCAAAGTTTCATGTCCCAAAAAAAATGTTTGAAACAATGATTGATAGAATAAAAAAAACGGGATTTGAAGCTATCGAAGGACCAAAAGTATTTCTTAGCCGGACGATCATATTGACGAATATAAAAAACTAACCCCCAATTCTTACCTGTTTGATGTTACCTTTGCCGCAGTTTAAAATTTTCTATGATTCCATATCTGCAACTCGACAACCTTACCAAAAGCTGGGGTGATCTTCCGCTTTTCAAAGATATATCCTTCACCATCAACCAGGGCGAAAAAGTAGCCTTGATCGCCAAAAACGGGGCCGGCAAAACAACCCTGATGAACATCCTGTATGGCGGCGATATTGCCGACAGCGGCAAGGTCATTTTCAACAACGACATTCGTATCGGGTACCTGCGCCAGCTGCCTGAATTGAATCCCGATGAAACAATATTGGAGGCTGCCTTCAGCTCCTCCGGTGAGACCATCACTGCCGTCCGGGAATATGAAAGTGCCCTGGAATGCCATGATCCAAAAGCCATCGATAAGGCAATGGATAAGATCAATCGTTTGAATTGCTGGGATTTTGAACTTAAAATCAAGCAGATTCTCACAGAACTCAACATCCACGATCTCCAACAGCCCATCGGTGAACTCTCTGGTGGCCAGAAAAAACGTGTTGCCCTGGCCCATGTAATGATTGACGAACCCGATTTTCTTATTTTGGACGAACCCACCAACCACCTCGATCTGGAAATGATCGAATGGCTGGAACGAACTCTCGAAAAATCCAAATGCACTTTGCTGATGGTCACGCACGACCGGTATTTTCTTGACAGGGTCTGTAACGAGATCATCGAATTGGACGACCAGTCGCTTTTCAGATACAAGGGGAACTACTCCTATTACGTTGAAAAACGCGATGAAAGAATTCAAAATCTTACCCTCGAAATAGATCGTGCCAAAAACCTCTTCCGGACAGAGCTCGACTGGTTACGAAGAATGCCTCAGGCACGTTCGCACAAATCAAAATACCGGACCGAAAATGCCTACATTCTCAAAGAAAAGGCATCGAAACGACTGGATGAAAAGAAACTTGAACTGGCCATCAATTCGCAAAGGCTTGGCGGCAAAATCATCAATCTCGATCACCTCTCCAAGTCATTTGGCGACATCACCATCCTGAAAGATTTCAGCTACAAGTTTGCGCGACACGAAAAAATAGGCATCGTGGGGAAAAACGGATCAGGAAAAAGTACTTTTCTCAATCTGCTTACTGGTCTTTGTCAACCAGATAGCGGCAAAATGGATGTGGGTGAGACCGTCAGTTTCGGCTACTTTCGGCAGGACGGCATCCAGTTTTCACCCGAAAACCGGGTTATCGACATCATAAAAGAGATCGCCGAGGTAGTCGAAATGGGCGATGGTTCAAAACTTAGCGCCTCACAGTTCCTAACCTACTTCCTCTTCCCTCCCGATACCCAGTATTCGCTGGTTGCCAAACTGAGCGGCGGAGAAAAACGACGATTATACCTATGCACCATCCTGATGCGCAATCCCAATTTCCTTATTTTGGATGAGCCTACCAACGATCTGGATATCATGACACTGAATGTACTGGAGGATTACCTGAAATCCTTTTCCGGCTGTACCATCGTAGTCTCCCACGACCGTTTCTTCATGGATAAAATTGTGGATCATCTCTTTGTATTCGAAGGGGATGGAGTCATCAAAGACTTCCCGGGCAATTACACGGAATACCGTGATTGGGTAGAAGATCGGGCCAAGGCAGAACAAAACATCGTAAAGATTGATAAACCTGTCAGGGAGAAAACGGCGCCTGAAAAGAAAAAACTGAGTTTCAAGGAGAGAAAGGAACTGGATGACCTGGAGAAAGAGATCAGCCTCCTTGAAAAAGAGAAGAATGAGCTGGAGGATGAACTCAACTCAGGCACGCTGGCAGCCGATGCACTGCACAAAAAATCCTCGAGATACAGCGAGATTGCCACGCTACTGGAAGAGAAGGAGTTTCGATGGTTAGAGCTGTCTGAATAATAAGTGACTAAAGTGAACTAAAGTTAATAAAGTTGTGGACTCCTCACATATGTTCATAGTGGCGAAGTACTTAAGTCACTCTAGTTCACTTTAGTCACTCTAGTCACTTATTGAAAGCAGATACTTTTTAAACTCCCCAAACTCCACCCTCATCTCAACTGTCTTCTTCTCGCCTTTCATGAATTCCTGCAACCGTTCAGGCATTGGAACATTGCCTTTACCAACGATCTCCTCTACAGTTTCTGTAAATTTTGCAGGATGAGCGGTTTCCAGAAAAATGCCGACTTCATCCGGTTGAAGCTGTTCTTTCAAGGCCCGGTAAGCCACAGCCCCATGTGGATCACAAAGGTATCCGGTCTGTCTGTAACAGGATGCCAAACTCTCTTTGATCTGGTCGTCCGTGTAAGTTGTTCCGCTCATCACACCACTTATCCAGGTATGGTCGTGTCCGAAAAGATCCAGGATCCGGGCAAAATTGCTTGGATCTCCAACATCCATGGCGTTGGCAATGGTAGGAACGGAAGGTTTGGTTTTGTAAACTCCCGCATGCAAATAATTGTAAACCACATCATTGCTATTGTTGGCAGCTACAAAGCGCGAAACGGGCAACCCCATCCTTTTGGCAATCAGTCCGGCTGTAAGGTTTCCAAAATTCCCGCTTGGGACGGAGAAAACTATTTTTTTGTGCCTCTCTTTCAATTGGGCAACCGCATTGAAATAGTAAAATGCCTGTGGCAGAAAGCGGGCTACATTGATCGAATTGGCAGAGGTTAGCACCATTTTCCGCTGCAGTTCCTCATCCATAAAGGCCGACTTCACCAGGGCCTGGCAATCGTCGAAAGAACCATCTACTTCCAAAGCTGTGATATTCTGCCCCAGTGTGACAAACTGTTTTTCCTGGATCTCACTCACCTTGCCTTTCGGATAGAGCACATGAACCTTTATACCTTCAATGCCCAAAAAGCCGTTGGCTACAGCGCTACCGGTATCTCCCGATGTTGCAACCAGCACATGTACAGTCTGCTTCTCTTCTGAAAGAAAATAAGCCAGCATCCGTGCCATGAAACGCGCACCTACATCCTTGAATGCAAGGGTAGGACCATGGAACAACTCCAGCGAATAAATGGAAGGTTCCACCTCGACAAGCGGCGTATTGAAGGTGAGTGTATCGTAAACGATCTCCTTCAGCTTTTCGGCAGGGATATCCTCTCCAAAAAATTTGGTAGCCACCCGATATGCCATCTCCTGAAATGTCAGGGTTCCCAACTGTGCGAAAAAGACGGGATCAAGCTCGCTGATGGTTTCAGGCATGTACAAACCGCGATCAGGTGCAAGCCCTTTGGTAACCGCGGTCCGGAGATCAACCTCCGGCGATAGCCTGTTGGTACTGTAGTATTTCATTACATATGTTCATTTAGAAGGATAAAGTAAAAAGGATAAAGGATAAAGTAAGGAACGCTCGAATATTGCTTTTCCTAAACTCATAACTCATAACTTATATCTCATAGCTCACACCTTTCACCTTCATTATCAATAGTTCAACCATTCAAAAGCGCTTCCATAAACTGTTTGCCACTAAGCAAGCCGTAGCTTCCTTGTTTGGCCGCAGCTTCGTCGTACCGGTCAACCGAATCCGGTTCCGTTCCTGGACGGTAAATCGTGAATGGAACAGCATCCCTGGTGTGCGTTCTAAGTTTCCAGGGGGTTGGATGATCAGGCAACATGGCAATAGTCACGGGCTCTTTCATTTTTGAGCAAGCTTCCATTAACTGTTTGAGGATACGGTGATCGAGGTATTCTATGCAACGAAGTTTTAACTCGTAATCTCCTTCATGACCAGCTTCATCACTTGCTTCCACGTGCAGGTAAACGAAATCGTGGTCCTCAAGCGCTTTGATGGCCGCAGCTGCTTTTCCCTCGTAATTGGTGGTATAGAGACCGGTGGCACCCTCGACTTTGATCACATCAAGTCCGGCATAGACACCGATTCCCTGAATCAGGTCAACTGCCGAGATCACAGCGCCGCGCTGAATACCAAATAGCTCCTTCAAACTCTTCATAGCCGGTTTGTATCCCGGCGACCAAGGCCAAATGGAGTTGGCTGGATCTTTGCCCAACGACTTCCTGGTAAGATTGACCGGGTGATTTTCCAGCAATTTGTTGGAACGACTGATCAATTCATTCAAAAGCTGAGCTGTTTCCTGGCCTGAGCTATTGGTAGCTTTTGGGAGCAATGGATGATATTTTTTCCCGGGAACATCATGGGGTGGCGTACAGGCTACATTCTTGTTGCCTCCTTTGATGATAAGCAGGTGTCGGTAAGAAACGCCAGTATAAAAATGAACCCGTTCATTACCCAGATGCTCGTTCAGGTAATGTATCAGCTGATCGGCCTCTTCGGTGGAAATGTGCCCTGCCGAGTGGTTCAGTATGATATCATCGGTGAGTGTCACCAGATTGCAACGCATCGCCAGATCGCCTTCCTGAAGTTCAACGCCAATACTGGCTGCCTCGATAACGCCACGACCCTCGTAAACAGCCTCAACATCATAACCAAGAACGGCCAGGTTGGCCACTTCGCTTCCAGGATGCAGCGAATCAGGAATAGTTTTCAAGACTCCACTGCGGCCCATTTTTGCAAGAAGGTCCATGTTGGGTTTTCGGGCTGCCATGAGCGGGGTCTTTCCCCCATGTTCTGCTTCAGGCTGATCAGACATGCCGTCGCCCAGTAAAATAATATACTTCATTTCAATAATTAACTTTTTTCAACTAATGCATTTTTTTACGGATTGAAATGAGAAAGGTTATTCAAGAAGAGAGGGGGAGACTAAGGGACTTGGGGACGAGGAGACTTGGAGACCAACATGAAACTCAAACCCTTCAAACTTTTTAAACCCTTCAGACTTTTTAAACCCTTCAAACTTTTCAAACTTTTCAGATATTTGCCACTTTGATCAAATCCGCGAAAACCCCGGCAGCCGTAACTGCCGCTCCGGCACCATAACCTTTGATGAGCATCGGTGATTCATTGTAACGTTCAGTGGTTAAGAGCACAATGTTGTTGCTTCCTTCAAGGTCATAAAACGGATGGCCTGGTCCTACACATTGCAGGGAGACAGAGGCTCGCCCTTCGTCCAGCACGCCCACGAAGCGCCATTTTTTCTTATCCTTTTCAAGCACCAGTCTTTCAGTCTCAAAATGTGCATCCATTTCATGAATGTCCCGCCAAAAATCTTCGAGGGTGGAATTGAAATAACGATCCGGGATAAATCGTTTTTGTACCACCTCCTCCTGGCTTATCTTGTAACCAGACTCTCTGCCCAGGATCACCAGCTTTCTGACAACGTCGACACCGCTAAGGTCAATCCTTGGATCAGGTTCAGAAAATCCCTTCTCTTTGGAAAGACGGATTGCCTTGCTGAGAGGAATTTCGCTGCTAAGGGTGTTGAAGATGTAATTGAGGGTTCCCGATAAAACCGCCTCAATGCGGACAATACGGTCACCCGATCGTTTGAGGTCGTTAATGGTGGAGATCAACGGCAGGCCAGCCCCTACATTGGTTTCGAACAGATACTTGACTCCGTGGTTGGCAGCCAGCTCTTTCAACTCACGGTAGGCATTGTATTCGGATGAAGCCGCAACTTTGTTAGCAGCAACAATGGAGATGTAATTGTTAAGAATGGTATGGTACTGATCCGCGACCTTCTTTTCCGCAGTGCAATCGACAAAAACGGAATTGAACAGGTTCATTTCGATCATTTGCTTGCAAAACTGCTTCATGTCTGACTTTTCAGCAGTTTCACCCGAAAGAATTTGTGCGATAGAAGAGGGATCAAAACCTTCGCGGTCGAAGGCCATCTTTCTTGAATTGGCGACACCACATATGCGAAGTTTCAACCTGTGTTCGTTCTGAAGCTTTTGCTGCTGCTGACTAATCTGTGTTATCAGGTCCCTGCCAACAGTTCCAATCCCAACCAAAAAGAG
>Ga0172379_10011513_pt1 | contig 10514 bp, 8 predicted proteins | sample GrowelOW334metaG_FD_119756 | JGI IMG/M metagenome (GOLD analysis project Ga0172379, IMG submission 119756) | Groundwater microbial communities from an aquifer near a municipal landfill in Southern Ontario, Canada - Groundwater well OW334 metaG | ecosystem: Environmental > Aquatic > Deep...
CCAGTAAACGCTTTCTCGAAAGCACCGCTAACACCAACTCCCCAGTCGTTATTCGTATAAAGTATTGCGGCCGTCTTTATTCCTAGATCATTGTATATGTAACTTGCAGCGAACGCGCCCTGAAAATTATCAGATGGTACATCTCTGAATATATAGTCACCAGCTTCTGTTACCTTTGGTGCTGTCGAGCAGTACGAAATGGCTGGTATCTTGTTTGATTCATATGTGGCGGCAGCAGCAAGTGTCGAAGGAGAACAGGCCGGTCCAAGGACAACTGTGACCTTGTCTGAAGATGCCAGTTTGTTTGAGACACTCGCACCTGTCGGTCCATCACACTTATCATCTTCATAGATCATTTCTACTTGTCGCCCACTAATTCCACCAGTTGCGTTAATTTCCTCAACTGCGATTTCGGCAGCGGCCTTCGCATTAGTCCCGATATTTGCCAGATCACCGGTAAGCGGCACAGACATGCCTACTTTGATCGGTTCCTTATTAGCAACTGGTTCCTTCACAGGCGTGCCATTTTTGGCCACCATAGCCAAAAGTACGACAATTATCACCAAAACTACAACACCCAAAACCCACTTTCCTGTATTGGTCATTTTATAAAAACGATATTACTTATTAAGTACCATTATAGTAACCCTCAAGCCGAATCTCCGCAACCGCACCCCCCAAACCAACACCAACTAGGAGCTAAGCTCCTCTGTGGTGTTCTATTTTCTGTGTTGTAATTTTTTTCCGTAATCATCCCCCTCTACCCCCATAGCCGCACACTCCTTTTTATCAAACTTGCTCTCGATTGAAATTCTAGACTGCTCAAGCGCAAAATCGCAGTAGTCGCTCGGACCCTGAAACTGCGACATTATAATATCCTTGTTACATACTGAGAGAAATCCATTTTTATATTCTGACCAACTGCTCCTGACCAGTAAGGCATGTCTTCCGGTGATTCCATGGATTTTATCATTGAGATTTACATAGGCACTCAGGTGCAAGAGATAATCATTATCTGATACATGTACAGCCTTAAACGTACCTTGAAACAATGATCCTGTCCGATGATATCGTTCATTAAAATGATTGGTCACACCAGTACTGAATCTATGCATAAATTTAGCAACTCCTTGGTCAATATTTTGTTTTAGAATTAAATGGAAGTGATTAGGGTTAAAACAATAAGAAATAATATCAACTATGGGCACGGAATCCATATCTTCAGACTTACCCTTTCGCACATCAAACAAACTTCCACACAACCTAGTGCTATTAAAGCCAAGCAGGCTCTCTATAAAACGATCGCTATCAAAACGATCGAGGGTAATCAGCCTACCGTCGGTACCTCTGTTGTATATGTGATAAATTTCACCAGTTGTAAATTCCAAATTACGCATATTCTTACACCGTAAGTTTAACACCACAGAGGAGCTAAGCTCCTCTGTGGTGTGTGGAAAAGTGTGGTGTAATGTGAGAATTTATTTTGCAAGGAGTTCTATTGCTTTTAGGAGAACCGGATCGCGGTTGGCTTCTATATCTTCTTTTTTTGTTTCCACTAGGTAATCAGGAGTAAGGCCGTTTTCTGAGATCAAATGACCCTTTGGCGTAAACCATCTGGCAACAGTCACCTTGACCGATGTCTCAGGTGTAAGCTCGACAAGCTCCTGTACAGAACCCTTACCGTAGCTTTTTTCCCCAACTAATATTGCTTTGCCGTTTTCTTTGAGAGCACCAGCTAGAATTTCGGACGCCGAAGCGCTACCCTTGTCGATAAGAACTGCAAGTTTCAATTTTCCTGTAAAGGCATTGTAACCTTTGCTTCTGTGCGGGTTTTCCGTACCTTCTTTACCAAAGCGTTCGCTCACAACCATGTCCCCTGCTGGCAGGAACCAGCTAGCAATATCCACAGCCGCCTCAAGGAACCCTCCGGGATTACCACGGAGATCTATGATCATTTTATCTGTCCCAGCCGCAGCAAAATCTTTTAGCTTTGCTTGGAAAAGTTGCGGTGATTGCGCCGTAAAGCTGTATAGTCGAATCACAAATGTTCCGCCTTGCCTTAGACCCGTATCTTTATTGATCTCCTTTCCCTTCTCATCGTAAATGGTTGACTTAATCGTTGGAGCGAGGATAGTGTCTCGCATTATCTTCAGATCTATAGGTTTATCTTCGCCATCTCTAATAATAGTTATTTTTACGAAAGTTCCCTTTTGGCCCCTGATTTTTCTCACAGCCTGCTCGACTGACATATCCATGGTACTCGCTCCGTCAATCGCCACAACTCGATCCCCTGCCATTACACCAGCACGCTTCGCAGGTGTTCCCTCAAGAGGCGAGATGACAGTAATTACGTTTTTCCGCATCCCAACCTCCATACCAACTCCACCAAATTCACCAGAAAGATCCTCGGAAAACTGTTTATTTTCTACCGGCGGGAAATACGTCGTGTACGGATCACCCATAGCTTTCACCATGCCCCCGATTGCTCCCCACGTTCTCTCTTGGTTGGTTGCAAATTTCTTTGTCGTGGTGCCTACTTTGTCAAATGCTTTTTCTGATGAGCTTGCCATTATCGGTGCTGGCATAAACTTATCGTCTATAACTTTCCACGCTTCCCAGAACTCTCGAAAATCAACATTATCACCTTTACCGGTCTCCATGTTCGAAACTCCGATAATATGATCTATTGCAGGACTCTTTTCATAACCAATCAACACACCAGCCCCAAAAGAAGCCCCAATAACAATAACCGCTCCGACCGCGCCGATGACTAGATTTTGTTTTGAATTATGCATGTAGCAACTATTATATGACAAACTGTGGATTGTTGCGAATGAGATATTCACTAAACAAGATATACTAAATGGTACATGATCACACGACACAACGAGGGTGGACTACATTGGGTTGATTTGGACCGGCCAAGCGAGGAGGAGACGTTTGCTATGGCCAAAGAATTCAATCTCGGAAAGGGTGTGGCACTTGAACTTGCACACCCGGGAAGCCAGCCACGAGTAGACGTTTTCTCACATTATATATACTTGCGACTACACTTCCCTATTTTTACAAAAAGGGCGAATGGTAAAGATGGGCGTTCGCAAGAAATGAACTTTGTGATCGGAAAGGATTTTATAATTACGGCACATTACGTCACAATTATTACTCTCTACGATGTAGGCAAGATGGTAGAGAAGGCAAATTTACTTGGACGAAACCCTTATACCGAAACTCCACAAAAAATTGTTTTTGATTTGATCAATCGAATGTACTCGAAGATTGCTTCAGAGCTAAAGAACAATGGTAATTCTTTGCGTGACATCGAAGAGCGAGTTTTTGCAGGAAAAGAAAAGGAAATGGTTATCGAAGTTTCAAACATTTCTCGAGACATAATCGACCTTCGTCGCGATCTTCGGTCACACGGACCGGTCTTGGCTTCTTTTGCCGCTGCATTTAGAAAACTTTTTGATCATGAACACGAGTTTGAATTGGAATCGCTTCGAAGCAAGTACGAGGAGCTCGCTTCAGAACTTGAAGGTAATCGTGAGTTAATGAATGATCTCAAGGAGACCAACATCTCTCTACTTTCGACGAAAACCAACGAGGCAATAAAGATGCTATCAGTAATGGGGTTCATTATGTTCCCTCTCACTTTCGTAGCTGCGGTATTTGGCATGAATACAAAAACAATGCCGATAGTGGGAGACTTAAACGACTTTTGGCTCATCATGGGGATTATGGCAGTAGTGTTTGTATTTCTTTGGGGATACCTGACGAGGAAAGGATGGATACGGTAGGAAAAAGGTGAAAGGTGAAAGGTGAAAGGTACGCAATCATGAACGTCGTTTTACTTTCTCCTTTCTACTTTTACCTTTATCCTCAGTTGGCTTGATTTATTCTCTGGAAGTAAGCATACTTTTGGCATGAAATTACACCTGTACAACACTCTTTCCAAAGAGAAAGAGCTTTTTGAACCAATTGATCCATCAATAGTCGGATTCTATTACTGTGGGCCAACGGTGTACTGGACTCAGCACATAGGCAACCTGCGCGGTGCGACCTGTGCCGATTTGGTATTGCGAACACTTTCATACAACGGTTACAAGACCAAGATGGTGCGTAACTACACTGACGTCGGACACCTTGTTTCTGATGAGGATGCGGGAGAAGACAAAATGGATAAGGCTGCTAGACGCGACAAAATGTCACCGAATGAGATTGCTCAAAAATATATTGCATCCTACGAAAAGGATACGGCGTCGATTAGTTTGCTAGAGCCAGATGTAAAGCCTAGAGCAACAGACCATATCGAGGAAATGATTGAGATTGTCGGTACGCTAATCAAAAAAGGTTTTGCCTATGAGACTGATCTGGCTGTATATTTTGATGTTTCAAAGGCCACGAACTACACAAAACTTTCCGGTCAGGTTCTTTCAAAAAATCTTGCAGGCGCAGGTTCCGGCGAAATAGAAGACTCAAACAAAAAGAACCCACATGACTTCGTTTTGTGGTTTTTCGCAGCGGGGACTCATGAGCATGCAATTCAGACATGGAAATCACCCTTCAATTCCTCTCTCGTTCCCCTAGGCCACGGCTTCCCCGGCTGGCATATTGAATGTTCCGCGATGAGCAAAAAATACTTAGGTTCTACCTTTGATATTCATATGGGCGGTATAGAACACGTCCCAGTTCACCACACCAACGAGATCGCCCAAAGCGAAGCTGTTAACGGTGCACCCCTTTGTAACTATTGGCTACACAATGAACATCTTCTCGTAGACAATGGAAAAATGGCGAAATCAGTGGGTACTAGTTATTGTCTCGATGATATTACTGCCAAGGGATTTGACCCTCTAACGCTGCGCTATCTGTTCCTTACAGCGCATTATCGTTCGAAGCAAAATTTCACGTGGGAGTCACTAGAACAAGCGAGAACTGCTTACAACAAGATACGAACCTTCGTCGAAGAACATCTTTCTGCAGAAAAAGGTGAGGTGTTGAAGGATTACGAAAAGTTATTCTTGGAAGCAGTTAACGACGACATTAATATTCCAAAAGGATTGGCTGTGGTTTGGACGATGATTCGAGACAATACTCAGAAACCGGAAAATATAATCGCCACTCTATTCCAATTCGACAAGGTCTTGGGACTAGGACTAAGCTCTATCAAAAAAACTCAAGGAGAAGTACCAGATGCAATACATATCCTAGTTAACGAGCGTGAGGTTGCACGAAAGGAGAAGAATTGGCAGGAATCTGATCGTATTAGGGATGAAATCAATAAATTGGGTTACGAAATTCAGGATTCCGACACTGGGCCTAAAATTGAGCCAAAGGTCAAATAGCTTGTTGAATATGGACTTTCTATCGACTAGCGACGTATAGTCACAGCTTTTCCACTCGTACCACACAAATCTTATCTTTTGAAGCCTCGGCAAGACAGAACGAAAGTGCTAGGATTTACGCACATGTCACAAGAACAGAAAAGGGATAACTTTAGACTTCCTCCGCAAAACCTCGATGCGGAGCGAGCGCTTTTGGGTGCCATCATGATGAAGCCCCAATCGATGGTGGAGCTCACGGATGTCATTTCGTCGACGTCGTTCTATTCTGACCGTCATCGACTGATCTACGACAATATGCTCGAGCTATACAGCAAAAGCGACCCGATAGACCTAGTTACCCTAACTTCGAAGCTACGTGAGAAAAGTCTACTTGAAAGAGCCGGTGGTGCTTCGTACCTCGCAGAGCTTGCAAGCGAAGTGCCATCAACAAGCAATGCAGTATATTACGCAGAGCTGATTCAAAAGAAATCTATTCACCGCTCGCTCATCGCCACGGCTGAGAAAATTTCCGATCTAGGATTTAGTGAGAACGAGGATGTGGAGTCTCTCGTTGATCGTGCCGAAAAAGAGGTTTTTGGAATTACAAATATTTCTAAACAGAAATTTGTTCCGATTAAGGAATCTCTGGCAGACGCTTGGGAGAGACTCGATCATCTCCACAACTCAAAAGATGAGATCCGTGGAGTAAAAACTGGTTTCAAAGAAATAGACAACAAACTAGCTGGTCTACAGAAATCAGACCTCATTATTTTGGCGGCTCGTCCTTCGGTCGGTAAAACTTCCCTAGCGCTCGATATAGCAAGAAATGCGGCAGTTATCGGAAATGTACCCGTCGGTATATTTTCTCTCGAAATGAGTTCTCAGCAACTGGTTGATCGTATGTTAGCGGCAGAAAGTTATGTTGACTCTTGGAAACTACGCACTGGTAAAATTTCGACTGACGAAGAATTTTCGAAGATTCGAGATGCGCTCGACAAACTATCCCAAGCACCTTTTTTCATTGATGACGACTCATCGAACACAGCACTCAAGATGCGATCTGCGGCGCGGCGACTCAAGGCAGAGCATGGACTAGGGCTCATTGTGGTTGACTACTTACAACTAATGGTACCACAACGAAACGTAGACTCACTGGTACAGCAGGTTACTGAAATATCGCGATCACTAAAACAGATGGCTCGTGAGCTCGACGTGCCAGTACTTGCACTTTCTCAGCTTTCTCGTGCGGTTGAGCAACGTGGTGGAGAACCGAGACTTTCGGACCTACGTGATTCTGGCTGTCTTTCTGGTGACACGTTGATTACATTAGCCGACAGCGGGAAAAGAGTGATGATGAAGGATTTGATTTCCCAGAAAGACATTCCTGTTTTTGCACTCAATAAGGAACGAAAACTCGTCAAAGCGCTGATGAAAAAGGTTTTCAGCAGTGGTCGAAAGAAATTGTATGAGTTATCTACAAAAAGTGGTAGAACAATAAAGGCTTCAGGAAATCATCCCTTTTATACAATTGAAGGCTGGAAGCAACTTGCCGATATAAAGACAGAGGATCACATTGCACTTCCAAGAAATATTTCCGTTAAACCAATCACTTCGACAATGAGTGAGGATGAACTTGTTTTGTTGGCACATCTTTTGGGAGATGGCTGCGTGCTTCCACGTCAACCGATTCATTACACAAGCGCCGATATGGAAAATATTAAAAGCGTGGCAAGTGCAGCAAAAAAATTATTTGATATTGATTCACGGTTGGTTTCTCAAAAGAACTGGTGGCATCTGTATCTTCCAAGTCCTTATCATCTTACACACAGCAAGCATCACCCGATCGTTAATTGGTATAAGGACATAGGCCTTTCACTTGTTCGCTCTTACGAAAAGAAACTGCCAAATATTTTATTTGAGCAATCGAATGATCGAATCTCTTTTTTCTTAAAACATCTTTGGTCTACGGACGGTAATATATCGTGGAAAAGACTTGCGGGTAGGAAGCCAGCGGCGGCTATTTATTACGCATCAACAAGCAAGGAACTCGCTGCTAGTGTTCAGTATCTTCTCCTTAGACTCGGTATCTGGAGTTCTCTTCGTGAAGTAAAGACTTCAAGGAAAGTACGAACTGGTTATACTGTTCACATCGAAGGTACGTTGATGCAACAACGATTCTTGGAGACGGTAGGCTGTCACGGAAAACGAGGTAAGATCATTTCAGAACTTCTAACAGCTCTGCGAGAAATTACCTCAAATACAAATACCGATAGTGTTCCAAAGGAAAGCTGGTTCCTGCTCATAGAGCCGGAACTTGAACGGCTAGGTATGAGTTGGCGGGGTTTGGCAGACGAGATGGGGACTTCGTACAACGGTACGGCTGTTCAGAAGACAGGTATCTCAAGAACGCGACTTACAAAACTTGCCGCAGTATTAGCGAGTAAGAATCTGGCAACCTTAGCTGAATCTGATATTTACTGGGATGAAATTTTAGCGATAAAACCACTCGGTGTTGAAGAAGTTTTTGACGCGACTGTTGATGAATACCACAACTTTATTGCAAATGATATTGTAGTCCACAACTCAATCGAGCAAGATGCCGACGTAGTGATGTTCATTCATCGCGGTAATGATAAGGATCAAAACGAGAACGACGGGGCGAGATCGACGACAGCAAAGATTATCATAGCGAAGCATCGCAACGGACCAACCGGATCATGCGAACTATTCTTTGATGAAAAGAGAGTGTCATTTACAAGCATCGAAAAGAGCGACTTTGGCGGATTCTAATTAAGAATACTGGTCGCCTTATTCTTCACGCATGGATACTATTAATAAACTAGCTAGAGCTTTTAATAGATTCCCCGGTATTGGACCGAGACAGGCTAAACGTTTTGTCTATTTTTTACTTAAAGAGGGCGGGAATACAACCAAAGAATTACAAAGACTTTTGGAAGAACTACCAAACGAAGTTTCTCAGTGCAGAGAGTGCTTTCGATACCATACTGATCACTCTTGTAGGTACTGCACCGATGAACAAAGGACGAGGGATGTACTGCTCGTAGTTGCGACAGATGCTGATCTCGATAGCATCGAACGTTCTCATACTTTCAACGGTATGTATTTTGTGTTGGGCGGAACGATATCGCTCACAGAGCGAGAGCCAGAAAAGTTTGTGCGCATAAGAGAGTTACTGGAGCGAACAAAGACGGTCACACCTTCTGAAATAATTATGGCGTTTGCCGCTAATAGCGAAGGTGATAACACGATAGATTATCTACGTAGCCTTTTGGCTGATTCCGGTATGAAGCTATCTACGCTTGGCCGCGGACTTTCAACAGGGTCCGAGCTTGAATACGCTGATACGGACACAATAAGGAATGCTCTGGAGGGTAGAAAGTAGGATAGCCACCGCCTCGGCGGGGTCCCGCTAAGGCGGGACAAATTGCTAATAGTAATTGGAGGACATGACGGACGACTAATTCCATAGCTGCCATAAAACTAAAAACCACCTTTCGGTGGTTTTTAGTTTTACTTTATCTTTTCAATTTTGACTTGAGTGAAATACTGTCTGTGTGTGTTCTTGACTCGGTAACGAGACTTTTGTTTGTACTTGAAAACCATGATCTTGCGAGTTCGTCCGTTCTTTACAAAGCTCGCCTCGACTTTGGCACCGTCGATGTAAGGAGTACCGACAGAGGTAGAGTCTCCATCATCAACCAAAAGGACTTTGTCAAAAACAACCTTGTCGCCAGCCTTTTGCTCTGTACCTTTTTCTACGGACAATTTCTCAATAGAAAGCAGATCGCCCTCGCGAACGACGTACTGCTTACCGCCCGTTTCAATTACGGCAAATTGCTTATCCATAGTGCGTACTATTGTAACCTAAGCGAAAGATATTAGCAAGTGCCGGCTCTGTTTAGCCATTTTCCTCCGTATTTGCCTTGTCGAGCGAGAGCACCTCAATCCCTACCGTCTCACCCGTAATTTTCATAATATCCTTATCAATCTTTCCGAACTCCTTACTTGAATCATTCCACTGCTTCACAACCGTGTTTATGGTCTTGCCCATCTTGTCGTGATACTCCCCAAATGCCGAAAGATGTCGACTCAAGTTTTCTACATTTTTGACTATTTCTTTGGCAGTTTCCTCAACCCGGAAAGCCTTGTACCCAAGAAGTACAGTCTCAAGATACGCAAGCAACGTGGTAGGAGATACAACAATCACTTTCTTCTGGGCAGTGGCGTATTCCAGAATACTTCTGGAATTTGTCTTGATATTGCCCATTTCATTTACAAGTAGATCGTAGTATATTCCCTCGGCTGGAATATACATGAGAGCAAACGGTAAAGTCCCCTCGCTTGGTCTAATATACTTCGCGGTTTCATCAACTCTTTTCTTGAGATCTGCAATGAAAATTTGAGAAAGCTCTTCTTTCCTTGCATCATCCCTTTCTTCGTTCAAACGAATGTAGTTATCCAGTGAGAACTTGGCATCAATCGGAATCATTCCCTCTTTTGTTTCAATGACAGCGTCCACTGCATCACCATTTTTGAAGTGATGTTGGAAACGATAAATCCCCGGCGGTAACACATTTTCCAGAATAAGCTCGAGGGAACGTTCACCCAAACTACCGCGTTGCTTTTGATGAGTGAGGACTCTTTCCAGTTGCTTTAACTGTTCAGTGATACCAAAGACCTTTCTGCTTTGTTCTGCAGAGTCTGATAGGCCTTTTTGCACTTCCAGAGACTGCTTGGCAATCTGTTCGGCAATATCTCGCATGAGACGCTGGGAGGAATCAAGCTGGTATTTGAGCGATTCTTGCACCTCCTTCTGACCGGAACCGAGCTTGTTGTCTACTGTGCGTGAAAGCTCTGAGATGCGCTCCTGAATGAGAAGCATTCCGCCCGTGTCTTCTTTCTTCTTTGAAAGCCTAACCATAAGCAAAATTAGCCCGCCTAGCGATAGCAAGATTGCGATACCGACGACAGTAATTAGAATTTCCATAACCTAGATTTTAGCACAAAGTAAGCCTCATTCTTTTATATACAAAAGATACTCTTTATTACCAGCGCGTTCACCTACTATTGGAGATTCTGTGCACGCTACAGAAAACCCGAGCTCTTTTAATTCTTCCATTTTTTCTTTCATCAAATTTTCAGCAAGCAAATCGTCCAATTTTCCCTTTCTTA
>Ga0172379_10011514_pt1 | contig 10514 bp, 14 predicted proteins | sample GrowelOW334metaG_FD_119756 | JGI IMG/M metagenome (GOLD analysis project Ga0172379, IMG submission 119756) | Groundwater microbial communities from an aquifer near a municipal landfill in Southern Ontario, Canada - Groundwater well OW334 metaG | ecosystem: Environmental > Aquatic > Deep...
AAATCCTTTTATACCAAGCTTTGGATCATACTTTGCATCCGGAAGATCAATATATTCTCTTACTCCAAACCCGAAATTTCCTTCTTTATCAAAGCTTTTTGCAGCCATTTTATTTAACTTTGCTAAAAATGCTCTTTTCAAAAAATTCATTGCATCATTTCCTCTTAATGTAACTTTAATTCCTATTTCTACACCAGGTCTTAATCCCCAATCAGGTATTCTTGCTTGTGTAACTGTTTTGCATGGTTTCTTTCCAGTAATTAATTGCATTATGAGCATACCTTTTTTCATTTCTTCAGGTTCTGCACCAACACCCATATTTACTGTTACTTTGTCCATTAACACTTCTTGCATAAATACCACATCATATCCTTCAATTATTGTATATCCTGCATTTCAGGTTTGCTTTTTCCTATAGCAATTACATTTGCTAATATTGTTTCAAAATTTTCTTTACCTTTTGATAATTTTACAAGTTCATCTCTTCTTTGTGTTCCTAAAACTATTTCAGTTATTGTTGCAATTTGTGAGCAATGAGCCCCATTTGTAACATAAACTGTTGCGCCTGTTTTTAGTTCAATTACACTTTCAATTTTTCCTTCAGGTAACAATAATTTTACTGAGTCCCCTACGTTTGCTTTTGTTCCAATATAAGTTCTACCGTCATTTGTTGTTAATTGTATTCCTTTTGAAGTCATTGTTTTGTTAGTTATTTTACTTACTTTTTCTTTACTCTCTTTTTCAATTGGTTTAATTATCAATCTTCCTTTTTCATCAAGCATTACTCTAAAAAACAATTTTTGTTTTTCAATTGCAATTACATCAAATAATCCAACTGGGAATTGGTGATCAAGTCTTACAACACCATTAACTTTTACTTCGCTTTCATTTAGCATTTTCTTTGCTTCTTTTAATGTTGAAGCTATTCCAATATAATTTCTAACAACTATTCCTAAAGGAACTGAAGTCATTTTACTGTAAGGACCTGCTTTTGTTTGTACAGTCCAAAAATTATTTTTCTTACTCACATTTATTGTTTTAGGCATACTAATTGCTTTAGCTTTTTTATTTTGTCCTTTCTTACTCATTGCTTCTCACTTTCCTTGCCTTTCTTTGCAATTCTTTTTCGGTCAGTTCTATCAAGTTCAATTACTAGCACTTTTGATGCATCTATTGGAACTTGTCTTTCTTCACCATTACTTTTCTTTGCGACAACTTTTTCTATATAAATTTTATTTGCAGTTCTGTCAACAGAAGTTATTTTTCCAGACTTTCCTTTGCTACTTCCTCTCATTACTTTAACAACATCATTTTTTCTAATTGTTATTGAGCGTGTGCCAAGTTCTTTTGCCAATTTTTCATCCAAATGTGAAGCCACTTCTTTTGCTTTCTTGTGCTTCTGCATTTCGTACAATGCTTTTCTTGACACATTTGGTTTTTTGCTCATCATAAACACCCATTTTAATAATTCTTACAAAATTCATTTACCAATAACCTTTATACTACTAGCGAAGCAAGTCCTACAATTTTAGGGAATCTTTCTCCAACTTCTTTTGCAACACAGCCCTTTATTTCTGATGCTTTAGGTAAACCTTCTTCATCAACTAATACAACTGCATTATCATCAAATTTAACTCTCATCCCATTTGGTCTTCTAAATTCTTGTTTTGTTCTTATAATTACTGCTCTTTCAATTTTTCCTTTCATTTCAGGTTTTCCTTTTTTTACAACAACGTTAACTAGGGAAGCAAGTCCTCCACTAGGATATTGTTTTTTTCTACTCTTGTAACCAAATACTGAGATAATATCAACTTCTTTTGCCCCGCTATTGTCTGCACAAAGAATTCTACTGTGTAATGTTAATGCATTATTATTTGGTATGCTAATTGCTCTCATTCAAATCACCAACATTTCTCCAATTATTCTTTTTTACCTGATAACACTTCAATTATAACAAATGACTTTGTTTTTGATATTCTTCTTGTTTCACCTAACTTTACCCAATCTCCTTCTTTTGCATTAATACTTGTAGGATTATGAGCTTTGATTCTTGATCTTATCTTTTTATATCGTTCATATTTTGCTAAATAATGAATTAATTCTCTTTCAACTGTAACTGTTTTATTTGCTTTTGCTGATATTACTTTTCCTTCAAAAATATTTCCTCTTATAGGGTAATTGATTTCTTTTCCTGCAACAGTCTCACTTACAACAACTACTTCTTTTGGTTTTGAAGCCTTTGCTTTTTTTTCTGCCATTTTTCATTCACCCTTTAATTTTCACATTTCTCAATCTTTCTTCTGGTCTCTTTAAACAATCATTTCCATTAACATTAACTTTTTCATCTTCCAAATCAAATTCAAACTCACATTCTTTCTTTGGAATAATAAATTCAACCTCTGCACTTTGAATTACAAAAGTGTTTTGTGTTTCATTTACCACAACCCCACTTAAACCAATTCTTCCTGCATCCGTGCTTTTGATCACTTTCACTTTCAGCCCAATCATTTCATGAACTAAAATGTTTTTTGCCGTGATCTCAAAGTTTTTCCCTTTCATCTCCTGCTCAACCCATTTATAAAAATCATTGTCCTCTTGCTTCAATCAATTCTTGTTTGTAACCTTTTTTAATCAAAAACTCAACTACTCTATTTTTGTGCTTTCCTTGGAGTTCTATTATATTATCTTTTATTGTTCCCCCACAAGCAAATTTTTGTTTCATTTCTTTTCCAAGATCTTTAACAACTCCGCTATCATCAATTCCCGATACAATTGTTACAAATTTTGAAAACTTTCTCCTTATAACATCAACTTTGATTTTTTGCTGTTCTTTTGCAATATTACTTATATCAAACAAATCTTTTGGCAGCCCGCTGATCTTGTCAATTTCTTGCATTACTTCTTTGCCCCCTTCTTTGTTTTCATTGTTAATGCTGTAAGTAATCGTGCTATTTCTCTTCGTATTTTTCTTATTTTACCAGGTTTTTCGCTTCTAGTTCCTGAAGCAATTACTGCTCTTTCTTTTGCAAGTTCTTGTTTTAATTCAATAGCTTTTTCATTAAGCTCTTTTTCGCTTAATTTCAAAATCTCTTGGTGTTTTAGTGTCATAAATATCATCTTTTATTTATTCTTTTTTTGCTACTTCCTCTTTCTTTTCTTCTTTTACTTCTTTTTTATCAGTTGTTTTTTCTTTGTTTTCTTCAATTATCTTTTCAGTAGCTGCTTTTCCTTCAGCTTTTTGGGCTTGTTCTTTTGCTTCAGTTTCAACTGCTTTTATTCCTTGTACAACTTTTTTAATATCAACTTTATCAGGGAAAATTACATCAGGGTGAATTATTCTTAATCTAATTCCAATTGCACCTGATTTTGGATATGCTGCTGCTTTTGCAAAATCAACCATTTTTGTTTGTGCACCAAGTTTTTTCATGTAACCGTAAGCTATTCTTACTTTTCTTTTTCTTCCGCCTTTTCCAGATAATTTTCCTTTAACTACAAGTTCTACTCCTTGTGCTCCACCTTCAATTACTTCTTTAACTAGTTTATAAGCAACACTTCTCCATGCAAATTCTCTATCAACCATTGCAGCCATTTTTTCTGCTTGTATTTTTGCATTTAAGTTTGGACTCTTTATTTCTTGTATTTCTATTTGTGGATTATCAATCTTGTATTTTCCTGCTATAACTTCTGTAAGTGTCTTAATAGTTGAACCGCCTTTTCCAATTGCAAATCCTGGTTTTGCTACGTGAAGAACAATTCTTGTTACTAGAGGCGTCTTTATTATTTCCATGTGTGAGAAACCAGCTCTATCTAGTTTCTTTGTAAGATAATCTTCAATTTCCATTTTGTCAAAATTTTTCTGTATGAATTTTCGTTCAATCATTTTGCACACCCAATAAATTTTATTTCATTTCCTGAACAATTATTTCAATATTTGTTGCGTTTCTTCTTCTTGCTTTTCCAGCTATTTTTCCTTTTGATTGGTATGAGAATCTATTCATTCCCATATTTGCGAATGCGTGTATTATAAGTAATTTTTCTGCGTCAAGTCCTTTAAAGTCAGCATTTGCTTTTGCTAAGTTTAATAATTGTATAAATGCATCTGCAACTTTTTCAGGGTATCTTCCTGATTTTGTTCCTTCTCTTGAATCTCCTTTTCTGTGAGCAACTTTTTTGTGGTAAGTTGGTAATGGAAGGAATTCTTCATGACTTTTAATTCTGTTCAAAAAATCAATTACTTTGTTTACTGGTTTGCCCTTTATTTGCTTGCATAATTCAGTGGAATATTTAACTGAAACAGGAGAATTTCCCGCATATGCTCTTGCAGTCTTGCTTGGTTTTCCAACTTCTTTCTGGTAAATTATGTTAGCCATTTTTCATCACATTTTGATTCAATCTTTTATCTTAATTTTATCCTCTTGCGGTTATTGCAGTTGAAGACTTTGTTGCTCCGATTCCTGCTTTTCCGTGTTGTAATTTCTTTCTTGTTAATGCAAATTCTCCTAAATAATGTCCAAGCATTCTTATTGAAATATCTACTCTTTCAAATTCTTTTCCTTTGTGTACTGCAAAACTTGCTCCAACCATGGCCGGAACTACAACTAAATCTCTTTGGTGTGTTCTTATTGGTTTTGCTTTTACACCGTTTCTTTTGAAGTTTTCAACTTTTTTAAGTATCTTTTTATCTACACCGTGTTTCTTTAGTGTTCTTCTTTGTCTTGATGAGCATAGCTTAGCAAATTCTTCAATGCTCATAGCCTGAAGATCGGAAATTGTTTTTCCCTTAAATGTTATTTCTTTTGTTGCCATTGCCATTTTCTCAACACCTTTAAACATTTTAAAAATAAAACTAAAACACTAACATTTCTGTTAGTGTTAGTTAATTTTAATTCTTCTTCTTTCTCCCTGTTCTTGATGATGCGATTGCACCAACTTTTCTTCCAGGGGGAGCATTTCTTGATGTACTCTTTGATTTTCCTGGTTTGTGAGCTGCTCCTCCAAATGGATGATCAACAGCATTCATCTTTACTCCTCTTACTCTTGGATACATCTTTCTCTTTGACTTCATTAAGAAGAACATATTTCCTGCTTTAACTTGTGGCTTGTCGTGTCTTCCACCGCAAGATACATTCCCTATTGTTGCTCTAACATCTAAAGGTAAAGTAATTAAATTTCCTGAGGGCATTTTTACAGTTATTTTTTTACTGTCTTTTGCCATTAACAAAGCATAACTTCCAGAGGACTTTATCATTGTTCCGCCGTCTCCAGCTATTCTTTCAATTGCAAATATAGGGCATCCTTCAGGTAAATCGGATAAAAATGAAATATTTCCTGTGTCAACTGCTGCTCCTTTTCCTTGTTCTATTCTTTGACCTAAATATACTCCTTCAGCAGAAATAATATTTTCTTTCTTGCCATCAGCAAAAGTAATTTCGGCAACGATTGCGTGTCTTCCATTTTCTTTTATTAAATCTGTAATTTCACCTTTCAGTAATTCTTCTGAGGATTGCATTAAGTATTGAGCATTGATTCCTCTATGCTTTGCTTTGAATGTGTGTGTTCCTCGTCCTGATCTTTGTGAGATTAATCGTTTACCCATATAATCACTTTCATTTTATTAAAAATATTAATTTTACAGTACCCCTAGTTTTGTTGCAAGTTCGCTTGCTTTAAATGCCTTATCTAGTTTTACTATTGCTTTTTTTCTTCCTTTCATATCTCTTATAATATTTACTTCTCTAACTTTAACTTCGTAAGCTTCTTCAACTCTTTTCTTAATCTCTGGTTTTGATGCATTATCATTTACTATAAATGTTATTTTGTTTTGTGACTCTATCATTCCAACTGCTTTTTCAGTTACAAGCGGATAAAGTAATACTTCTAAATCTGCTAAAGTTGCGTGTGTCTTAATTATTACTGGTTTTACACTTTCTTTAACTTCTTTGTTTTTTTCAGATTTACTCTTATTTTCGGCTTTCTTTTCTTTGTGTTCAAGCACTTGCTTTTCTTGTACTGCTTGTTTCTTTTCTTCTTCTTTTAATCTAACCATCGTAAATCACACAAACATTAATTTTTCTTAACTGCTTTAACTTCCTTAACTTCTTTTTTAACTATAATTGGTTTTGCTTTTGCTTTAACTTCTTTAACTTCAACTTTTGCACTCGTTTCGCTTTCAACTTTTTCTTTTCCAAGTTCTTCAATAGCTGATTTTGTCCAAACAACTAATCTTCCTGCTTCTGCTCCAGGCGCAAGTAAATCAACATTAAGTGATTGTACTGTTACTGCATCTACTCCGGGCAAATTTCTTGATGCTTTTAAAACTGGAGAATTCTTCCCAGTAATTATTAATGCACTTTTCTTTTCTTTCCAGATTCTTCCTCTTGACTTTCCTTTTCCTGCTCTTTTTCTTATTTTTCCCTTAGCATTATCAAGGTCTTTTCCTACACCGATTTTGTTTAAAATATCAACAACTTCTCTTGTTTTTGCAATACTTTCAAATTTGTCTTCTATAACAATTGGTAAATCTTTTTCAACTATAAATCTTAACCCAACTAAATCTTTCATTCCTGTTGTTGCTATTGCACTTTTTAATGCAAGTTTTCTTTCTTTTTTATTTATTTTTTCAACTATTGTTTCCCAAGCTTTAAGTCCGTGTGCTCGGTGTCCTCCAACAGATTGTGGTACGTAAGCAACTCTTCCGTATAACAAAGCTCCTTTGTTTTGTAATCTTGGTAATCTTGCGTGTTCAACGTTAATTGTTCTTCTGTAAGCTGGTACTCCTCTGTACCCAACGTAAAGGGAAGTATTCTTTTTTCCTGCCCTTTGGTCATTTCCTTTTGGTTGTTTCTTTGTTGTTTGTAAAGCTAAAGCAGCTCTTTTGATAAGTTTAGGTTTGTACTCAGTTTCAAAAACGCTAGGCAAGTCGATAGATCCTTTTGAAGTTCCATCAATTCCAAAAATATTTGCTTTCATCATAAACACCATTTTTAATTTTTATTAAGTACTGCGTCAATTGTTTGTACTTGTACTCCAACTTGTTGTGCTGGTCTAAGACTTTTTCTTAATGCAACGCATCTTTTTGCTGGCCCAGGCAATGAACCAAAGATTAATGCGTATTCTCCTTCAACCATTCCATAATTTAAAAATCCGCCTTTGGGATTAATTTCAGCAACATTTTTTGAAACTCTTAATAATTTTTTGTTTACTTCTGTTCTATTGTGGTAACCCATTTGTCCGGGTCTTGCAACTGAAAACATTACTGTATTAGGGTGCCATGGTCCGATTGAACCAACAACTCTTTGTTTTTTGTGCTTTGGTCTAAGTGTTCTTACGTGGAATCTTTTTACTGGACCTTGGAATCCTTTTCCTTTTGTAACTGCTTTAACATCTAAAAAATCTCCTTCTTTGAATGCTTCTTCAAGAGAAAGTTCTTTGCCTAATTTTTCTTTAGCATAAGCTAATTGTTGTTCTTTTGTTCCGCCAAGAAATATTTCACTTACTTCAGGAGTTTTCTTAAAAGACGGTTTAGTTTCAACTAATAGTGTAAAATATTCAATATCAGCAAGTTCTTTTTCGAAATCAGCAATAGTGTAAATTTCTTCTTTAGAATCAGATTTGTTTTCTTTCTTACTTTCTTTGTTCTTATTTTCTTTGTTTTGTGGTTGTTTAAAATTTAATATTCGTCTTCTTAATTCTTTATCAATATTTTCTGCAGTTACATCGCTTAATGCTTCAAATCCGATTTCTGCTTTAACATATGCTCTTACTCCAAATACTTTTAATGGAGGGCATTCTACTACTGTTGCTGGTGCAACAACTTCTTGATTAAATGAGGGACTTGCTTTATGGGTATTTTTTCCTTGCACTTGTAGCATCCCTACTTTGTAACATAAAAAGTTTAATGGCTTTGCACTTTCGCCGATAATTGGATATCCTTTAAGTGTAGGAGTTTCTTTTCTTGCCCTTACTCTAGGATAATATGAGAGAGATCCTCTTCTTGGTGCGTTAAATTCTGACATTGAATCACTTTTTTACAATCTTTTTTACACACAAATGAGTACTGCGCAAAACTTTACGCATTGGTAAAAACTTCCCATTTTGAGAAATTTTCAAAACCAAAAAAACAGTGCTTGTTTTTTGGTATTTACAGCCTAAAACTCACCAGAGATTTTAAGATGCAGTGTACTCAATCTATAACATATTTTTCTAAAACAAATATTTATAAACCTGCTTTCAAGGGTGTTTAATTTTTGCCTCAAAAGGATTAACAAAAATTTATTCCTTGTTTCCCATCCAAGGTTGATTTTTTGGAACTCTGTTTGAGTTCCCGTTTGTAATCATTGCAACTAAAATAACTAGTGCAATTATTATCAAAAGTACTGTTCCTAACTGTCCAGCGTTTGTTCCAAAAGAGAACAATCCAGCCAAATTTGAGTTTGCCCCAGTATTAAAGTTAGTGCTTAATTGTGCCCCATTTGATTTGAAAGTTACTTTTCCTTCTCCATTTTGAGCATTTGGTTCTTTTGTTAGAAGAATTTTGAAAACATTTTGTCCTGGGACTACAGACACGGTTCTGTCTTGAGTAGTCCACCCGTTCGGAGCCTGTATTTCAAGGACACCGTCAAATGTTTTTGTTGTAGGATTGTCAATCCCTACACTAAGAATAATTCCTGCATTCACATCTTCGCTGGTACTCAAAACAATTGACACTTGTGCTAGCTCTCCACTTGCAGTGTTGTTTATTTGTACTCTTGTTGAGTTAAGCTGACAACCGTCTATCACTGGCCTAAATATTACTTCCCCATTTTGTGCGCTTATTTTTATAGTTGCATCTCTTGTTATTGAAGTTTTGTCAGGAAGAGAAATTATTGTTGGAGTTGCTTCTACACTTCCTTCAACATACACATCTACTTTTCTATTAGTCCAATTATTAATTGTAAATGGGATTGATCCAAAGTTTTGAATCCCAATACTTGTCGGAGCAGATATTGATAATCCGCTACAGTTAGGAGTACTATCTGTTTGGTTTAGAACAGTCAAACTAAAGACTTTTGTTCCAATATTATCGAAAGTGCAAGTTCTTCCGTCAGAAAATTTTCCTCTTACTTTTATTGAGTTTTCGTAAACTTTGTCAGTTGTAACAGAAGGTGTTTTTGCATTTAGAATTATATCTGATACTTGACCTGAAAAAGTATATTTTTCATTGTAATAAGTGCTTAATTGCACCCCATTGTTTGTTGATTGTATTTCTGTTATTTCAAATCTTTTTGTAGAATTATTTTTTAGAGTTAAAGAAAGCTTAGAATCCGAACTTTCATTAACTGAGTAAGAAGTTGCCCCTATTGATATATCAGCACAATCAGCACTTGAAGAAGAGTCATAATAGTCATCATAATAAACACCATTATCATTCAACCCTGTATCTTGCACTGTAACAGTGAAATTTTTTCTCCCAATAGCTGTGTCAGAACAGTAAGTGCTCCCTAAGTAACCCGTTACTTTAAGTGTCCCAGTTGTTGAAGTATTGCTTGAAACATATGAAGGGTTAAAAGTTATTGATATTGGTTCATTTGAATGTGCATAAACCAAACTATCATAATTTGTACTGCCTGAGCTTATTATTGCATTTGGAAATGTAACATCCACAGTAGATATGCTAAAAGATTTACTTGTATTATTTACAACACTAATAGTTCTTGTCGAAGTTATTCCTTCATTTATTGTAAAATTATTTGCAATTAATTCTATTCCATTACAACTATCATTTACTACATCAACATAAGCAGTATCTCTATTTTTTTCGACAGAATTTATGTAAAGGATTCCCTCTATTTTATATTGTGTGTAAGTACTACTACTTTGAGTGTTAAATATATTATTCCATTGAAAGTAAGAAGTCCCGCCAGAAATTTCAGCGGTTTGAGTATAAGCAGTTGAGTATACTTCCCATAGCCCAGTATTTTGATTTAATTTAGAAATTATTGCTTTTGAAGTCATGCTCGTTGATGCACAATCTGAAAAAGAATCTATTACAAAAGAAACTAAAACATCAACATCAGTGTTTTGTGGAGCTGAAATTTGTTCATAAAAACCAGAAGTATTTCTTACTTCAGTAAGAAAATTACTTACTTGAGCCGTACAAACAGCGTTTACGCCGCTAACTAAAAATAGAGTTAATATGAACAAACCAATTAATTTTTTCATCTGACTCATAAGCTCACCCAAAAACCCAAAAACTAGCACTTAACCAAAATCCAAAGTGCCAATATATATCTTGCAACGAAGCAGTATAAATACTTTTCGCTTATTAACGGTAATAAGTTAATTTGGGGAATTGAGCCTTTTAGCCACCAAAAGAGAAAATGAGCAAAAAGAAGAGTTTACTTCTTCTTTTTTGCTTTTAAAACAGACCTTTTTTTGGTTACAGCTAAAGGCACTTGCTTTTTTGAGGTTTGTATTTTTTTATCAAGCATATCATAAAGCCCGACAATAGCAAACATCTCAACTACAATCATTAT
>Ga0172379_10011515_pt1 | contig 10513 bp, 7 predicted proteins | sample GrowelOW334metaG_FD_119756 | JGI IMG/M metagenome (GOLD analysis project Ga0172379, IMG submission 119756) | Groundwater microbial communities from an aquifer near a municipal landfill in Southern Ontario, Canada - Groundwater well OW334 metaG | ecosystem: Environmental > Aquatic > Deep...
CGATGGTCGCCGTATCATTTGCCATTGAACGCCGGCATGCTGAAGAAGCATTGTACAAAAGTGAAGAACGTTTTAAACAACTTGCGGATAATGCGCAAGATATTATCTATCGTTTTCGAGTTTCGCCTAATACTCAATTTGAATACATCAGCCCAAGTGTAACCAAAATTACCGGCTATACACCCGACGAATTTTATGCCGATCCCCACCTGATGGTTAAACTTATTCATCCGGATGATCGGGCGTTGTTGGAAGCCGGATTGAACAATGAAATAAAATTGGAAGGTTATAATGGAATTCGATGGATTCATAAAAATGGTTCAGTGGTGTGGATTGAAGACCGGAATGTAAGTTCTTCGTCAGATGAAAGTGGAATAACTGTGATTGAAGGTATTGCGCGTGATATTACCGAGCGCAAGAATACGGAATTAAAACTAAGCGCCTCAGAATTGCGAAATAGAAATCTGTTGGAAACAGCAAGAGATATTATTTTTACCATTTCCGCAAAGGGTACGATTACAAGTTTAAATTGTGCATTTGAAACCATCACCGGTTGGTCCCGGCCTGAATGGTTAGGCAAAAGTATTGGAGCAGGTATTATTCACCCTGATGATTGGCACCGTGCCAAAGATTTGGTTCGAAGAACTGCGCATGGAGAGATACCGCCATTAACAGAAGTACGCATTCTCTCAAAATCTGGTACATCTCTTGTTGGCGAATTTATTATGTCGCCGCAATTTGAACATGGCAAAGTGACGGAAATAATGGGGATTGGACGGGATATTACAAAGCGCACTCTGATGGAAGAAGCTCTCTACAATGAACGATTACTCCTCCGTACCGTCATTGACAATATACCGGATTCAATTTATACCAAAGACTTAGCAAGCCGCAAAACACTTGCAAACGTTACTGAATTACGATACATGGGAACAAAATCGGAAACTGATGTTTTAGGTAAGGATGATTTTGCGTTTTACCCGAAAGAGCGTGCAGAAAAGTTTGCTGCTGATGACCAAGCGGTGATGCAAACCGGCACGCCGGTGCTGAACAGGGAAGAATTTATATACGATGAGAAAAATCAGAAACGATGGCTGCTCTCATCTAAATTGCCGTTACGAAACAATGATAACAAGATTGTTGGATTGGTGGGCATTGGTCACGATATCACCGAGCGCAAGCTCGCCGAGATAGAATTGTGGGAAAGCAAATTATCATTACAAGCTATTCTCCAATCTACGGCCGATGGTATTCTGGCCATTGGTAAAGGAAACAAAGTGCTTTTTGCTAACAAACGTTTTGCGGAGATGTGGCATATACCGCAAAAGGAAATAACTAACAAGGATGACGCCCACCTTCTTCAATATGTTTGCGACCAACTAACCGACCCGCAAGGTTTTCTTAAAAAAGTCCAAGAGCTTTACAAGTCAACTGAAGAAAGTTTTGAAACGCTGTCGTTCAAAGATGGAAGAGTATTTGAACGAGTATCTCGTCCGCTGATACAAGAGAAACAATTGCGGGGCAGAGTCTGGTCATTCCGCGACGTTACCGAGCGTAAGCGCTCCCTCAAAAGTCTTTTGACTGAAAAAAACTTCAGTGCAGCCGTCATCGACAGCTTACCCGGTTTATTTTACATCTATGATGTTAATGGAAAGTTCCTACGCTGCAATAAAAATTTTGAGATCCTTTCCGGATATTCATCAGACGAAATAGCGAATATGTCACCCCTGGACTTCTTTGAGGAACCGGACAAAACTCATATTTCAGAAAAAATTCGACATGTATTTAGTACTGGTAACGATGCGACGGCGGAGGTAGATTTCGTTTCCAAAAATAAAATAAAGACGAGGCATTCATTCTCGGCTAAATTATTTATCTCTGAAGGGAAACAATGGCTCATTGGCACGGCTGTGAATATTTCGGAACGGATAAGAGAACAAAAAGAAATTTCCATGCTGGCTCAAACAATAAAAGGGATTATGGAATGTGTGAGCATTACCGATGTGAACGACCATATTCTTTTTGTGAACAAGGCATTTGAAGAAACGTACGGATATTCCGCTAGTGAATTGATTGGCAAATCTATCACCATTGTCCGTTCGCCAAAAACATCCGGCACTGTTGGACGCGAAATTCTTCCTTCAACATTAGTCGGTGGTTGGAAGGGTGAACTATGGAATAAGAGGAAAGATGGAACAGAATTTCCGATTTTTCTTTCTACATCAGCCGTAAAAGATCAACAAGGAAATGTCACAGCGCTTGTTGGAATTGCTGACGATATCACCAAGAAAAAACAAACTGAACAACAATTGCAACTGATGTCGCTCTCCATGCAGTCTGCAGCAAACGCTATTGTAATCACTGATCGGGAGGGAATTATCATTTCCGTTAATCCTGCATTTTGTAACGTAACGGGATATACTGCCGATGAAGCGATAGGAAAAAAACCAAGCGTTCTAAAATCGGGTAAACAGTCTGCCGAATTTTACAAACTTTTATGGGAGACCATTATTAACGGAGAGGTATGGAAAGGAGAAATTGTCAACAAACGCAAAGACGGAAAAGAATATATTGAAGATATGACCATTACTCCCGTTCGGAGTTCTGCGGGAGAAATTACGCACTTCATTGCAATTAAAGAAGACATTACTGAAAAAAAGAAAGCAGAATTGACAAAACAGAGTTTAGAAGCACAATTACAGCAATCTCAAAAACTCGAAAGCCTCGGTACGCTTGCCAGCGGTATTGCCCATGACTTCAACAACATTCTCGGTATTGTTTTGGGACATTCGTCTCTCATACAGCTTCTCCATCAAAACCCGCAGAAAGTTGAACAAAGCATTGATGCAATTTCAAAGGCAACGCAGAGGGGTGCATCGTTGGTGAAACAGCTTCTCACCTTTGCGCGAAAAACAGATGTTACTGTTTCCGCTGTCAATGTCAATGGAGTGATATTAGAAGTGCGAAAACTTCTTATAGAAATATTTCCTAAGACCATCATCATCTCCGAATCTCTTCAAAAGGATTTGCCGACGATCACTGCCGATGCCAATCAGATCCATCAGGTGTTGCTGAATCTCTGTGTGAATGCGCGGGATGCAATGCCAAACGCCGGAACACTGACGATTACAACCAGCAGTATTATGGGTGAAGCAATACAAGAGCAATACATTAATGTCACTGCCTTGCAATATGTCCGAATCGATATTGCTGATACGGGTATTGGTATGGATGAGACCACACGCAAGAGAATTTTTGAACCTTTTTTCACCACAAAAGATGTTGGGAAAGGAACCGGATTAGGCCTTGCAACAGTGTTCGGCATTGTTGAACGGTTCAACGGTTTCATTGATGTGCAAAGCACGGTGGGAAAAGGAACGACGTTTACAATCTATTTCCCGGTAAGGCAACATGCACCAGTTGTTGTTCAATCAGCCAATACTCAAACTGTAGAAATTCAAGGGGGAACTGAAACTATTCTGGTGATTGAAGATGAAGAATCTCTGCGGGAGCTTCTGAGCGTTGTTCTTACAACAAAGGGGTATACCGTTTTCATTGCTGAAGATGGTCAACGCGGGGTAGAAATGTACGAGAACCATAAAAATGAAATAGCCGTTGTTCTCTCCGATATGGGCCTGCCGCTTCTCAGCGGTCAACATGTTGCAAAAAGTATTCGCACGATGAATCCTGACGCAAAGATTGTCATTGCCAGCGGCTTTATCGATCCGGAAATCAAGTCGGTGATGTTGCAATCCGGAATTAAGCATTTCATTCAAAAACCATATTCCTACGACGAAGTGCTGCAGACGGTGCGCACAGTGATTGATGCTCGTGAGGAATGAACGGTGTGCAAACCGTTTTTATGCCTAGGGAAAGGGTTGAGCCTCGACGGGGTACATGAGCCTGCCTGCACCAACGGTGTTCCTTTGGAACCGGCAGGCAGGGAATCTCGTTTTTGTTTTTGTGTGTGAAAACATGATTTCTCATCCCGCACTGGAGAAAAAATATGACGGGATCGCCACGTCACAAAGTGACCTCTCCGGCCCTTTCCCTAAAGGACCACTTCGTGGTATGTTTTTGGCGGGAATCATATCGCGGATGCCCGATAAAAGCTTTTGGGCATGACAACTTCGTTATGGAACATCTGATGCATCACACTAGGTGGAATTCTTGCATTGATAGTATCTCACTTCTTGCTTACATTCTAGCAATAAAAAATGAATTCCGGACTTCACCATCCACTGCATGCAGGCACAATCGACCGACCTTCAAACACTGTATGATCGTCTTCGCGAAAGCGAAGAGAAGTACCGCCGTTTCGTAGAGAATGCCGCCGACATTATCTATCGTACAGACGGTGAAGGACGGTTCATTTATGTGAATCCTGTGAGTTTACGAATTTTCGGGTACACCGAAGATGAGTTTATGGGAAAACATTATCTTGAACTCTTCCATCCCGATTTTCGCAACAAAGCACGTCAGTTCTACGCCACACAGTTCTTCAACGGTCAGTTTACCTCGTATCTCGAATTTCCCGCGGTCAATAAGGAAGGAAAACAATTCTGGCTGGGACAGAATGTGCAGCCGCTGATGGAGAATGGACAGATCATCGGATTTCAGGCGGTGGCGCGGGATATCACAGAGCGGGTGCTTGCCGAAGAAGCGATGCGTCGTTCTGATGAGGAAGTACGGAAACTCAATGCAGAGCTGGAGCACCGTGTGGTGGAACGAACGGCGCAGCTGGAAAATGCGAATAAGGAACTTGAAGCCTTCAGTTATTCAGTGTCGCACGATCTGCGCGCACCGCTGCTGACAATCAACGGATTCACGCAGTTCCTGGGAATGCATTTGGGGGACAAACTGGACGAAGAGGGAAAACGTCTTCTGTCCGTTATCCGAACCAATACGCAGACGATGCAGCATCTTATCTCCGCCTTGCTGATGCTCTCCAAAACCAATAAAAAAGAGCTCGAAATGATGCAGATTGATATGCAGCAACTGGCGCAGGAAACGTACGGCGACATCATCTCCCCGGAAGCGCAGGAAAAAATTCAAATTACCATCCCGGAAATGCCAGAGGCGCGGGGCGATAAATTGCTGTTGAGGCAAGTCTGGAGCAACTTGCTTTCCAACGCGATTAAATTTACTTTAGCAAAAGATGAACGGATGATTATTGTGGGAGGACGGAGTGAAGAGCACCGGAATGTCTATTTTGTGAAGGACAGCGGCGCCGGATTCGATATGAAAGATGCCGGAAAACTGTTCGGTGTCTTCTCACGGCTGCATTCAGACACTGAATTTGAAGGAACCGGCATCGGTCTTTCCATCGTTCGCAGAGTGATTCATCGACACCAGGGGGAAGTCTGGGCCGAAGGAGAAGTGGGAAAAGGGGCAACATTCTATTTTGCCCTGCCCCGGGTATAACCAAGCGCCGGATTTGTTGTTCATTATTCTGAAAGGAAAACGCTATGACCGATCAACCTGTAAATATCCTGCTGGTGGAGGACAATCCACACCATGCAGAACTTGCCATGAGAGCGTTAAAGATGCACAACCTTGCCGAACACTTTGTGTGGGTAAAGACCGGGGAAGATGCGATAGATTTCGTCTTCTGCCGCGGAGAGTTCGCAAGCCGCAAGATCGACAATGCGCCGAAGGTTATCTTTCTTGACCTGAAACTTCCGAAGAAAAGCGGATTAGACGTGCTGAAAGAAATCCGGGCAGATGAACGGACGAAGAATATTCCGGTGGTGATGTTGACGACCTCCCGCGAACAAAAAGATATCATTGAAGGACAGCACGTGGGCTTGAACGGCTACGTAGTAAAACCGGATGATTTCGAAAAATTTGCCGAAGCGATCCGGAATATCGGATACTATTGGCTTGTGCTTAATCAGTTGCCGAAAAAACAATAATTATTCTCTTCTGTATCACTGTGAGTTTTTAGCAGCCCGCACCAGTGTGCGGGCTGTTTTATGTCGGGAACGGCATAGCATACCCCGTTCTCTCGTTTTCATTCCGTAGGAGATAAACCGTGAAAACTATTTGCATGATCCTCTTGTTGCTTGTCTGTTTTGTTACCTCTTCCTTCACACAAAACTACCGTCCATCGCCCGGAGATACATTACACTCCATTTCTATCACGGCGGACAGGATGACCACAATCCGTATCTTTGCGCCGCTGGCATCCAGCGTACGGATTGGCGGACCGGATATTCCCGAGAACCTCCGCACTGCACCAATGACGAAACAGCAGAACGGTGTATGGGAAGCTACGGTCGGCCCACTTCCTCCCGGATCGTACCGATATCTTTTTATCGTGGACAGCACCTCGGTCATGGACCCGCGGAATCCTTCCGTCAGCGAATCCAACGAAAATGCATGGAGCCTCTTCCATGTTCCCGGCGCGGATTTTATGGATGCAAAGAATGTTCCTCACGGAGCTGTCGCAGAAGTGAACTATTATTCCCAATCGCTCCAGCGGATACGCAGAATGCATGTGTATACTCCCCCTGGATATGAATCCGGCAACAAAAAATACCCTGTGTTTTACCTGCTTCATGGTGCGTTCGATACCGACGCTGCGTGGTCAACAGTTGGGCGTGCAGGATTCATCCTTGATAACCTGATCGGAGAGAAGAAAGCAGTGCCGATGATCGTCGTGATGCCGGCGGGACACACCGGTCCTTTCTCGTTCGGCCCTTCCGGACGAGCATCAACGCGGGATGAATTCGTGGAAGACTTTTTGAACGATCTGAAACCATATGTCGAAAAGAACTACCGCGTATTGAACGATCGACCGCATCGAGCGATTGCAGGACTTTCCATGGGAGGAATGCAGACGTTGAACATCGCCATTCCACATCTGAAAGAGTATGCACACATCGGTGTTTTTAGTTCGGGAATCTTTGAGCTCGGCGGAATGAATTTCATGACAACGCCGGGGCCTTCCTGGGAAGAACGGAATGCACCGTTCCTGGACAATTCTTCATTGAAAAAAGGTCTTCGCACACTCTGGTTTGCCGTCGGGAGAGAAGATTTTCTGCTGACGGTGTCTCATAAGTCTGTCGATCTTTTCAAAAACCATGGATTTACCGTTGTGGAGAAAGAGACTGCCGGCGGACACACCTGGGCAAATTGGCGAGAGTATTTGAATGAGTTTGCGCCGATGTTGTTCCGGTAAAATCCGATCGCAGAAGTCCAATTCAAACCATATTCATCCGGATGGATGCTGACACTTTACGGATTGCAGCTTTTCTTCTTGGAAGCTGTTTCCTCATTATCATTTCACGACGGTCGCTCACGTCCGTTGCATCGCATGGTTTTTACCGCTTCTTTGCATGGGAAAGTATCCTGGCACTGTTGCTAGTCAATCTTCCATTCTGGTTTCGTGATCCTTTTTCATTTGCCCAGATCGTATCATGGGTATTGCTGTGTGGATCACTATTCGTCCTTGTTCCCGCAATTCTGCTTCTGCGTGCCGCCGGCAAACCGGCGCCGGAACGAAAGGATTCTGCATTGTATGAATTTGAAAGAACATCAGAACTTGTTACTTCAGGGATATACAAGTATATCCGGCATCCAATGTATGCTTCCCTCCTTTTCCTTTCTGTCGGCGCTTGGCTAAAGAACATTTCACCCGAATCGTTTGCGCTATTGCTTGCTTCAAGCCTCTTCCTTACCGCCACAGCAAAGGCTGATGAAAAAGAATGCATCCGATATTTTGGATCGGAGTACGAAGAGTATAAAAAACGCACGACCATGTTCGTTCCATTTATCTATTAATGTTTCCTTGGCGTCGCTGATTTACACTATGTTCTTCTTGCGTTTTTCCTTCTCTTTTCGCAGTTTCCTGCATGCGAAAAACAATTCTGCTGTACGGCGGCGCCATGGCGGCGATGATCGGTCTGTTAAAATATTTCGAATACAGTTTCCTTGTCAAAGATCTTTCTGCCGAAATGTATATCGGTACCATCGCCTTGATATTTACCGCCCTCGGAATTTGGGCGGGACGACGGCTAACCCGGCCGAAAGTGATTTTGACCAATCCGAACTTTACGTTTGATCCCCAACGTCTGGAACACCTCGGCATCAGCAAACGGGAATACGAGGTATTGGAATTGATTGCACAAGGAATATCGAATCGAGAGATTGCCGAAAAATTGTTTATCTCGCTCCCCACGGTGAAATCGCACTCTTCGAATCTGTTTTTAAAATTGAACGTGCGGCGGCGAACGGAAGCATTGAAAAAGGCGAAAGAACTGATGCTGTTGCCGTAGACTTTCGTATGATCGGTTATTACTAACGTGAAATCATACTTTTGGCTGATGTGCATCCCCCTGCCGGAAACGTATCTTGGTGGAGTTGTTTCATTTCTCATCCCGGAATGGACAGACAATCACAATCATTCATTTTTTTGGAAGGAGCACCCATGCGTAAAATAGTACTCGTCTACGGCGGCATTGCCGGACTGTCGATGATCTCGATGTTTCTCATCAGTTTTTCGTTGATGGAGCGGGGAGTTCTCTCGTTCGACAATTCCGAACTCTTCGGTTACTCAACGATGATCATTGTCCTGTCGTTGATCTTCTTCGGCGTCAAATCGTTCCGCGACAAGCACAATAACGGCACGATGACCTTCGGCAAAGGGTTTAAGGTCGGAATCTCGATCGCCGTGGTCGCTTCATTGTTTTATGCCGGCGGATGGGAAATTTTTTACAATGCTACGGATTTCAAAGATACGTTCATGACGCGCTACACAGAGCTGACAATCAAGAAGTTGCAGCACGAAGGAAAATCGCAGGAGGAGATCGAGAAGAAACGGGAAGAGATGAAAATGTTTACCGAATTGTACAAGAATCCTTTCATCCGTTTCGGCATGACACTGATGGAAATTTTTCCGGTCGGGCTCGTTATTACGCTTGTTGCCGCAGGGATTTTAAGAAAGAAAACAATTCTGCCGGCATAGAGAAGGTTGATTTGCCACGTCTTAGAGACTTGGCAAATCATAATATCATCAACTATATTTTTTCTTCATATCCTTCACCGATGCCGCGATCAGCTTCTTCAACACCTTCACGTCGATATCGTGGAGGTTGTTGATATACAGGCACGAGCCCGAACTGATTTTGAACTTGCCAAGTTTTTTCAACAGCTCGGGGTAATTTTTCACTCCGGTCATAATGTAGACTGAGATATTCTGCTTCCGGGGTGAAAATCCGGTGAGGGGCCAATCTCCTTCCTGCGAGCTTCGCTCGGATTTGTAATGGAACGAACCGTAGCCGATCATGTTGTTGTTCCAGAGCGCCGGTTTTTCTTTTGTTGCACTGTCGAAAACCTTTTTCAGTTCAATGCTGTCGGTTCTTTTCTTTTCCGGTTCGATACTTTTCAAGAAGTCGGTGATATCTGCTGCTGTCGCTTTGGTTTTTATTGTGCCCATGAGTTCCCTCATTTTAAAATATAGATGATTTTTTTCTTTCAGCAATGTAAATGTTGCGGTGAATGAAAGCAAGAGAGGCGTGTGTTTAAGAATTGCAGAATGGGAAATAATGGATGCCCGCCTGCCTTGCCGTCAGGCGGGCTTTCGCGGGCATGACATTGAAATTCAATTTCCCGCCGGTTTCACGTTGTAATTCCGGTTGAAAATATTTTGCGGATCATACGTCTTTTTGATTTTTGCGAGTCGCTCGTACGTCGCTACCGGATATGCTGCAGCAACATCTTCCGCCGTCGCCGAACTGAAGAAATTGACGTACGAACCAGAGACAAATGGAAGAATCGCTTTCCAAGGAGCAGACACCCGGTCAATATCGTTTTGTGTTGCATTCGCCGGTGCAAATCCGGCATAGACGATCAAAAATTCACTGTCACGGTGAGCGAATGCTGTTGCGTCTGACGGAATGCGGTTCATTGCGCCACCGATGCTCCTGAGCTGCATGATGGGACTTCCTTCCTTGCAGCTGGCATCGGCAATAATCGTTACCAGTTCATCATTGAATGACCTGACAAATCCATTCTTCACGACGAATGTAACGCCAGTTGGCGGATGTGCTTCTTCGAGCGATTGGGCATAGGGTTTCATTTTAATGGTATTTTGAAGCACTGTGCCAATCTTCAACAGCGGATCGATCGCTTTCTTTGCAGCCTTTTCATCGTTTCCTGCAAAACAGCACATCAGCATTACCATCGCCGGATTTCCCATCATCGGCGGAAATGGAACAAGCGTTGTTGTGAGATCTTCGGAGGCATTTCTCATGCAATCCCTCCATTGTTTTATCAGATCGGATACACCATCGGCATTATAGACTATCATGCCGGCATGAACGGTGGTTACCGGTAATGCTTCAAATTCAAAATATGTCACGATTCCAAAATTTCCGCCGCCGCCCCGGATCGCCCAGAACAGATCTTTGTTTTCACTTTTGCTTGCGCGAAGTATCCTGCCATCCGCAGTAACAATTTCTGCGGCTACCAGTGCATCAATAGCAAGTCCATGCTTTCGCACCATCCATCC
>Ga0172379_10011516_pt1 | contig 10513 bp, 5 predicted proteins | sample GrowelOW334metaG_FD_119756 | JGI IMG/M metagenome (GOLD analysis project Ga0172379, IMG submission 119756) | Groundwater microbial communities from an aquifer near a municipal landfill in Southern Ontario, Canada - Groundwater well OW334 metaG | ecosystem: Environmental > Aquatic > Deep...
CTTCGCGGGCTTTTGGAATACTTCGTTGAAAAGGATATTGCCACCCTTCCGCCTTCAAAAATAAAGCTGGCCCGCGACAAAAGCGAAAAGGAAATTAAGTTCTTGAATCTCGACCAGATTGAAACCCTGCTTCTCGCGCCGAAAATCGATTCGCCCCAGGGCTTAAGGGACCGGGCGATTTTAGAAGCGCTTTTTTCCACCGGCCTCCGGGTGGCTGAACTGGTTAATTTAAACCGCGACCAATTTAAATTAAAAACCCTGAAAGGCGACGCCGAAGTATCAGTCGTCGGCAAAGGCGGAAAGGTGCGAACGGTTTATTTTTCCGGCCGGGCTACGAGCTGGCTAAAAAAATACCTGGAAGCCAGGCAAGACTTCGACCCGGCCCTCTTTATTAATTACCGGCGGGGCAACCAAATAAAAAATACTTCCCGTCGTTTAACCACAAGAAGTATTGAAGATATCGTAAAAAAATATATACTGATTTCCGGTTTGCCGGTTATGGCCTCCCCGCATACCCTGCGCCATTCCTATGCCACTGACCTCTTAACCCAGGGAGTTGATTTAAGGACGGTCCAGGAGTTTCTCGGCCACCGCAATATCGCCACTACCCAGATTTACACCCACGTCACCAATAAGCGTCTCCGGGACATTCATAAAAAATTCCATAGCGGCCAAAACCTAAAAGCCTAAGTCTTGGAACACACTACCCTTCATGCTTCCCTGGCCAGATAAAACTTAAAAAATAATTATGTCCTGCCCGCGAAAAGCGATTTTTTTATTGCGCCGGCCCGATAGTTAAAGTGTAGGACCCGGCTGAGCCTTCGGTTGCAATTTCCGTTCCCGACCAGGGCGTAGTGCAGATCTTTGCCGGATTGCCGTTAGAGCTTTCCAAATCACTCGCGAATATAATGGCTACGGCCGCGTATTCTCCGCCGGCGCAAGCTTGGTTAGCGTCGTAATAATAGTAATGATTGGAATCAGCCGTCGGACTGTCAGTCAGCCCCAGGGGGTCGCGCGGGGTTTTTGCCAAATAAGACCTTAATAAAGTATCAATGGTGCCGCCAATGCCTATTTTACCGTTAGCCGTTGCCGGCGGATAGCTCCGGTAATCGTTATAATACATTTCCATCGCGTTCTTAATCTGCTTTAAATCCGAAAGCCGGATAGCGTCGCGGGCTTTTTCCCGTGAACTTTTTAAAGCCACTACGGCAATGGTAGAAAGAAATCCAATAATAGAAATCACTACTAAAAGCTCAATCAGGGTAAAGCCTAAGCTATTTTTTGAGTATTTTTTTGGGGCCATATATAAATTTTAAGGTAAATATGCTAAAGGATTGACTGGTATGCCGTTTAAGCGGACTTCAAAGTGGAGATGCGGCCCGGTAGTAAGCGGCCCAGCGCCGGGAGTGCCCGGCATGCCGCCGGAAAGGCCGATTACCTGACCTTGGGCGACGTACTCGTCTTCTTCCACGTAGATTTTTGAAACATGCCCGTAGACTGTCGAAAGCCCGTCGCCGTGGATTAACATGATATAGCTATAACCCATGCCGCCGTTTTTCGCCCGGGCAACATAGCCCGAGGCCGCCGCTTTAATCGGAGTTCCCTGCCTGGCCCGGATATCATCCGCCGGATGCTCAAAGATATAGCGGAAAGGATAATCTGGGTCGTGAAAAATCGCGGTAATGACATTCTTAGGGACTGGCCAAGCCATGGCCGAACCGTCCGAATCCAGTTTAGCCGTATCCTGGGCGGACATTTTTTGCCGGATAGTCTTTTCCAAGCTGGAGATATCGGCCGCCGCCGCCTGCTGTTCTTTTTTTGCCTGCTTTAAGAGCCTCTGGAATTCAGCCTCTGATGAGCGGGTCTGGTCCAATAAATAATTCTTATTGTCGTACTCAACCGCTAATGATTGCTTCTGCCCTTCCAGCGTTTTTTTCTGAGCTTCCAATTCCGTATTTTTCGCCGCCAAATCCAATTTTACTTTTTCTAAATTCTCCCTCTTCTCTTTCACCTCACTGACCGCGTCATTAATTTTTGAATTTACGTCTTCAAGGTATTTTATCTGGTTTAAAAATTCGGAAAAAGAATCATTAAGCAAAAGCACTTCCAAGGAAGTTACGTCATCCTTTTTATAAACAAGCCTTAATATTTTGCCGATATTGTCTTTGCCGGCCTGGATTTGGTCTTCTGCGTCCTTTATTTCCAATTCGGTTTTTTGGATTTCTAACCCGGTCCGGTCGATTTCGGTCTGGGTTTGGGCCATATCCAGCTCGGCCTTTTTAGTCCGGTTGTCGATTATAGCCAGTTCATTCGACAAATTGGCTTGCTCGTTTTGCTTGGTTCGTATTGATTGGCTGTAAATCGCCTGCTGGTCCTGGATTTCTTTCAGTCTTTTTTTAGTATCTTCAATTTGGGCGTTTAATTTTTGCACTTCTTCGCTCGGCGCCGTTGACTCGCCGACCGCCGCCCTTCCTATCTCTTTCACCAGAATAAAAGACGCGCCAAAAAGGCAAAGAAAAAGAAAGCCTAACAAAATTTTTAATATCCTGGGCATGGGCATATATTCTATTATACCAAAAAGCCGGACAATAGGCAAAGTCCGGCTAATCCTGCATAATTGTTGTGAGTTCTTAGAAACGGTTAGTCTGAGGCTCTTTTTTCAATTTTATCCTTCACTTCCCCGATCAGATCTTCTTTACTCATTTGCTTCAAGTCTTTTTGCCCTCTTAAGCGCACGGCTAATTGGCCGCCGTCCATTTCCTTATCGCCGATTACCACGATATACGGCGCTTTTTCTCCGGACGCCTTGCGGATTTTATTGCCAACCGTCTCGTCCCCGACCTCGGCTTCAGCCCTGATGCCGATTTGGATCAGTTCATTAGCTAAATTTAAGCTAAAGTTAGCGTGTTTTTCCCCAACTGACAGTATTTTTACCTGAACCGGAGCCAACCAAACCGGAAACGCTCCGGCGTAATGCTCAATTAAAAAGGCCATAGTCCTTTCAAAACAGCCGATTGAGGAACGATGGATAACTACCGGTTCCTTTTCTTTCCCATCCTTATCGATGTATTTCATGTCAAACCTTTTTGGCATGACAAAATCATACTGGACGGTAAAAGCGGTTTCCTCCTGGCCGTTTACCTTCTTCATCTGCACGTCAATCTTCGGACCGTAAAAAGCCGCTTCGCCTTCCGCCTCATAAAATGGGGCGCCGATTTTTTTCAAAGTTTCCCGGAGCACCCCTTCCGCCTTGTCCCAGGCCGCGTCGTCTTTATAATATTTTTTTTCGTCCTTTCGGTCCCCTAAAGAAAGCCGGTAGCGGTAATCTTTAATTTTTTGCAAGCCAAAAATTTTGTTGGCGTAATCAATCAGCTCTAGCACATTCTTAATTTCATCTTCGGCTTGATCTTTGGCGCAGACGATGTGAGCGTCCGCCAGGCAAAACATCCTGACCCGGGTTAATCCCGACAACTCCCCGCTTTTTTCATACCGGAACTGGGGCGAAATTTCGGCCAGGCGCACCGGCATTTCCCTGTAGCTTCTGGGCTTAGAATTAAAAAGCTCAAAATGGTGGGGGCAGGTCATAGGCCGGAGGATTAATTCCTCTTCATCCACCTTCATGATCGGATACATGGTTTCCTTGTAATAAGGGTAATGGCCGGACTTTTTATACAAGTCAACCTTGGCTAAAGGCGGGGTAACGACGTGATCGTAGCCTCGCTTGGTTTCTTCCTCTAAAACGAATTTCTCGAGCTCTTTCCTTATGACCGAACCCTTAGGGGTAAGAAGCGGCAAGCCCTTGCCGACTATATCGGAAAAAACAAAGAGGTCCAATTCCTTCCCCAGTTTCCGATGATCCCTTTTTTCCGCCTCTTCCATCATCTTTAAATGGACAGCTAATTCTTTCCTGCTTTCAAAGGCTACGCCGTATACCCTTTGGATCATTTTATTTTTCTCGTCGCCCTTCCAGTAGGCCCCCGCTACCCTTATAAGCTTAAACGCGTCAGGACGGATTTTTCCGGTTGAAGCGACGTGCGGACCTTTGCACATGTTGATAAAATCGCCTTGCTCATAAAAACTTATGAGCGATTCCCCCTGCTCTTTTAAATCTTTTGCCAGTTCAGCCGTATACTTATATTTTTTCTTTTCTAAAAATTCAATCCCTTTCACGACCGGCATTTCCGATCTTTTTATTTCCAAATCTTCCTTGATTATTTTTCGCATCTCTTCCTCGATCTTCGGCAAGTCATCCAAAGACACCTGGTGCTCTGAGTCAAAGTCGTGGTAAAAGCCGTTTTCGATCGACGGCCCGACGGCCGGAATAGCATTAAACATCTTTTCCAAAGCCTGCATCATAACATGCGCCAGGCTGTGCCTTATTGCTTCAATCTTTTTTTCATCTTTTGCCATATTCTTGGTATAAAATTATTTAACTTTTTTAACAATTTCGGCCAGTAAATGCGGCTCCTTATCGCCTATAAGCCTCAGCTCAAAATTTTCCGTAAAATACTTTTTTAAGTCCTCGTTTATCTCTAATAAATACATCAGAGTTGCGTAAGTAGAATGCTCAAACTGCTTAATTCCCCTTTCTTCCAAAACATGCGGTTCAAAAAGCATAACCGCCGGCACATCCCGCATTTTATTGTTTCGCCTAAAAGCTAAGAATCTTTTTAGGTTCGCGTTTTTCAAAAATTCATCTTCGTTTCCTTTGTATATTTTTTTACAGCGATAAATATTTTCTTCCGTTTCCTCCTTATCAATAACCTGGAGCGCATTATCCTCTTCAATAGCATCTATTATTATACTTCCATCCTTTTCCGATAAAATTCTGGTAAATTCCTCCAAAACTTTTTTAAACAGGATTGTTTTCTTTTCACTGCCTATTGAATCCACGCACGCATGCCATAATAATCCTTTTTTATCAAAAATAATATCTACCGAATTATTTTTAAAGGGTAGATTTAAGGCGTCGAGGCGCGCGTAATCCGGACCGGCGCCGTTTAGTATCCGCCTGTCAAGCGCGACATCGGCTATATCTCCGGCAATAAAATGAACATTATTACTTCTTTTTATCTCATCAAATATATCGGCCTCATTAGAACCGGAATTAGCAGTTGGGCTTAAGATGGTTACCTTGCCCGGCCGATCAGTTAGTATATCATCCTTAAATAACTGCGCAACCTCTTTAGCCCATTCTTTACCAAAAAAAATCGAATCGGATTCCTCTTTCCAACGGCGATTTCCTTCATAACCCGCCTTTACTTCTCCGGTAAATTTTTCTATCATTTGTTTCTGTTCAGCATCCATATAATAAAGCAAAATAATTAAAAAGCCTCGTCTCAATACAGCTAAAAAATAGCCGTACTGGGACGAGGCTTCAACCCCGCGGCCCCGTTCCGCAAAGCGGAACAGGATCCCGCCCTAAAAGGCGCGGGATTCCACCCAGTTTTTTCACCCCTTTAGGCGGAGCGAAACGCTTTATTAAAAGGCTTAGTCCCGATTATTCGGGATACCATAATATGATAGCAGATCTGGTAAACCTGCCAATCGCCTTCCCCGCCTTGGGGGCGGACTATGTTTATATAGGATATTAAAAAACCCGCTAATTGTCAATCGCCTACTTTAAAACTTCGATTTCAATCCGGTCAAGAAGCGCCGGCACTCTTTTAACGAATGAAGGGTAAAACTTAATTTCAAAATCGGCGATTTCATCCTTGGACTTTAAATATTCTTCGAGCTGCGCCCGGGTCAGCCCGGCTAAGTCTTTAGGGTCAAGGATTTTTGAGCCGGCCTTAACCGCCGCTTGCCCGGAAAAATCCGCTTTGATTTCCGCCTGTCCGGTATCTAGGTTCGTCTCTTCAAGCTGATACTTGATGCTATTACTGTCAAAATTTATAAGTTCTTTCCCTTCCGGAATGGTTAAACTAAACTTATCCTTAATTAACGCAATAGAATCGCTTGAGTTAAAGGCGGCCATTATAAGCGGCGCTTCTATTTTTACGGTAAAATTATCTTTTTCCTCATTAGCCTTGGCGCTAATCTCTTCTTTTAGCTGAGATTCATCAATCTTAAACACCACAGTATCGTATTGGGGATACTTGGCTTTGGCCTGGCTTTGCGCTAAGCTGGCGAGTTCAGCTTTTACTTCGCTCATCCCTTTTTGGATATCCTCTTCTTTTATAAATTTCTTCGCTTCTTTCTGGTAGCTCATGGCCTGGGTTGACTCGCCATAAATCTTATCCTGCAATCCGGCCCAAAGCCCAGGTATGGTGAATTTGCCCGGACCGATTACCATGGACGCGTCAGACTTATCGGCGTAAACTTCAACTTGCACCTCACCGCCTGCCGGAACATTAACGGTTTCCTTGGTCCTAAAAAGCTTTCCGTCCGCGCTTAAGATCCGAGTAGAGGCGACCAAAGGCTGATTTTTTATATACTTATTGTAAATAGTAATCTTTCCCCTCACATCTTCGCTTATTACCCTTTCTCCGGTAGCGTCAAAAGTTTTTTCGCTTACCACGTTGAATTTATCCGTCAAGCCGTTAATTTCCGCCCCGCCGCTGCCCGGATTGGCCGGGAGGCCTGTAACTTTAAATACCAGGTTGTCCGCGATTTTCTCCTGGCTGGGAACGATTATAACTTTTATCCTGACAAAAGAAAAGTAAAAAACCACGCCCAAGAGTACAAGCACTAAAAAGATAAAAGTTAAAGCGATCTTTTTATAAAGCCCCATTTTCGCGAACGGCGTTCGCGCTCCGCCCTGGCTGTCGCGCGCCATCACTTCCTTGGCTTTGGCCAAATAATTTTCCATTGGCCGGGGCGCCGCCATCCGGAAAGGCGAAATATCTTTTCCCGGAACATGCAGACGGTGAACGTTTAAATTCAGTTTTTTCGGCATCGGGCTTTCTTCCTGCCTTTCGCGGGAAAAATCTTTTAAAGCGCCTATAAAGCCGCCGGCTTGATCCAAACCGTCTGTTTGCCCGGTTGTTGCTATAACCGGAATTTTAGTTTTCTTAGGAATTTTTCTCGTGCCTTTTTTTAAGGCGGTTTTTTTTCTTTTAGGCTTGGAAGCCGAAGCTAGTTCCGATTTTAGAGAGGCCATGTATTTATAATTTTCCATTGTAATAATAAAACTATACCAATGAAAAAAATATGATTTACATCTTTCTAAATTATAACATCTTGGCTAAATCCTGTCTAGGAGCTCCAAATTTATTCCGGCAATTTGCTTTATTTTTTCCAAAGCCGCCTGGCTGGCACTGACTTTAAAATCAGTTTCCACCAGATTTTTTTTGCTTTCCCCGTCCTGGATCTTAAAAAATACGCGGGAATTGCCCGGACTGGAAAGGAGCGCTTTCCTTAAATTATCCAGCTTATCGCTCCCGGAACTCTTATCCAGGGTAATGACAATAATTTTATTCGAGGAAGTTTCGCTCTTGGCCGGGCCAAAACCTCTAACCGCCCGCCCGCCCGGGGAAAAACCATTACCGCCCGGGCTGGGGCGACCGTTGCCCAATCCCCCGCCTGCCGCATATCCGTTCTTAAACCCGTTGCCCCCGTTCCGGCTATTGGCTTTGAATTCTTTTTTTACCTGCTCCAAATTTTCTTTAATTTTCTCCAATTCCAAAACCAAAACCTTGTCGCAAAGAAGCTTTACTTCCTGGTCTTTTTCCGAGAGCTTACCTAAAACCGCCACTACCTTTCCTTCCTGCCAGGTTAAAGCCTGCTCTTTATAAAGCCGGGGGAAAACCAGGATCTCGAGATTATCCGTATCATCTTCCACTTTAACAAAAGCCATAGATTCTCCGCTCTTGGTAATAATTTTTTTCAACCCGGTGATGATTCCCGCCAAGCTGACGGTTTCGTTCCGGGAAGCTTTTTTCACGTCGCGGATCGGAGGAATAAATTCACCGGTATATTTTTTATAATCCAAAAACGGGTGGTCGCTGATATAAAGCCCTAAAAACTCTTTTTCCCAGGCAAGCTTAGCCTGGCGGGCGGCGTCCGGGGCCGGCTTTAGCTTAACTTCTTCAAAGCGGGCTTCTAGCGGCGCGTCGAAAAACAAGCTGACCTGGGCGGACTGCTTGGCTTTGGCGATTTCTTTATTAAAAGTAAGCATGGTTTCCAGGTTGTCTAAATGCATTCCCCGCGCCCCGAACTGGTCAAGCGATCCGCTTTTAATCAAACTCTCTAAGGACTTCTTGTTTAAATCCTTGTCGACTATCCTTTTTAAAAAATCGCTTAAGTCTTTAAACCGGCCGTTTTCTTTTCTTTCCTTAATGATCGCTTCGGCAATATGGGCGCCGAAATTCTTTATCGCCTTCAATCCGAAGCGGATAGTATTAACCTCCTCGTCGTCCCGGGCCGTCTGGTTGGTTTCCGTCCCGGAGGTAACGACGGTAAAAAAATCAAACGACTGGTTGATATCCGGCGGCAAAACATTAATTCCCATTTTCCGGCATTCTTCAATTTCAATCGCCGTCCGGTCAATATCGCCCTGATCGGAAATTAAAAGCGCGGCCATAAATTCGGCCGGCCAGTGGGCTTTTAAGTAAGCGGTCTGATAGCTGATCATGGCGTAGCAGGCGGCGTGCGACCGGTTAAAGCCGTAGCCGGCAAACGGTTCAATAAAGGAAAATATTTCTTCGGCTAAGTCCTTGGAAATCCCATTCTTGACCGAGCCGTCGACGAATTTTTCCTTTTGCTCGGCTAAGAGTTCGGCGATCTTTTTTCCCATGGCCTTGCGGAGCACGTCCGCTTCACCCATGGAAAAACCGGCGAGATCACGGGCGATCTGCATTACCTGTTCCTGGTAAATCGCGACGCCGTAGGTTTTTTTCAAAATCGATTCCAGCTTCGGGTGGAGATATTCTACCTTTTTCTTGCCATGCTTCCTTAAAATATAATCCGGAATCCATTCCATCGGGCCCGGCCGGTAAAGGGCGCCCATAGCGACAATGTCTTCAAAATCCGTCGGCTTCAATTCTTTCATGTAGCGCTTCATTCCGGCTGATTCAAACTGGAAAACGCCGGTGGTCTCCCCTCTTTGGAAAAGTTCGTAAGTTTTTTTATCGTCCAAAGGAATTTTATCAATATCGATTTTTATTCCCCGGGTATTTTTTATTATCCTTATCGCCGATTCGATGATGGTCAGATTTTTCAAACCGAGAAAATCCATTTTAAGGAGCCCAAGGTCTTCGATCGGATGAAGCGAGTATTGGCTGACGATCGACCGGTCGGATGACGAAGCGTATTGTAAAGGCACGTTGTCGGTCAAAGGATTTTTAGTAATCAAAACTCCGCAGGCATGGGTCGAGGCGTGGCGGGCTACGCCTTCCAAACGCATAGCATAAGTCAAAATCTTTTTTGCCGCGTCTTCCTTTTCGTATATTTCTTTTAGTTCCGGGACAAGGCTAATGGCTTTTTTTAATTTAGTAAACATGGGAATCATCTTCGCCAGCCGGTCGCAATATTCATAAGGGTAGTTGAGCACCCGCCCAACGTCGCGTAAAGACGCCCGCGCCGCCATGGTTCCGAAAGTGATAATCTGCGATACATGCTCTTTGCCGTACTTTTCCTCAACGTAGCGGATCACTTCGTCCCGCCGGAGATCGGCAAAATCCATATCAATATCCGGCATGCTTATGCGGTCTGGGTTTAAAAAACGCTCAAAAAGTAAATCATACTTCAATGGATCTAAATTGGTGATGCCGGTCAGGTAGCAGACTATAGAGCCGGCGGCCGAACCGCGGCCCGGCCCGACTACGATCCCTGAATCCTTGGCCCAGTTAACAAAATCGGCGACAATCAAAAAGTAAGAAGGCCAGCCCATTTTTTCAATTACCAAAAGCTCGTAATCCAGCCGGTCGATTATTTCTTTATCCACCCCGCTTTTTTCTTTACCATAGCGCTTCATAAGGCCGGCTTCGGAAATTTCCCTTAAATAATCCATTTCGCTTTTGCCGTTCGGCACGGCAAAAAAAGGCAGCTGGATGTTCCCCAGTTCAATATCCACGTTGCAGTCTTCGGCAATTTTTAAAGTGTTGCTTAAAGCTTCGGGCGTATCACTGAAAAAACTCTCCATCTCTCGGGCGGTTTTATAATAAAAATCGCCGCCGGCCATTTCCATCCGGTCTAAATCGTCTTTTTTCCTTTTGGTTTGGAGGCATAAAAGCACGTCCTGAACGTCGGCGTCGTCCTGTTTAATATAATGCAGGTCGTTTGTGGCGACTAATGGCAGGCCCAGTTCGCGGGAAAATTCTTTTAAAGCTTCGTTAACAATTTTTTGTTCGGGAAAATCCGGATGGTCTTGCAGTTCCAGGTAAAAATTACCTTCGCCGAATAATTCCCGGTATTCGTTGATCCGTTTTTTGGCTTTATCAAGCTTCCCGGCAAGAATTAATTTCGGGATTTCGCCGGAAGCGCAGGCCGTGCAGGCTATCAGCCCGTCTTTGTGCTTAGTTAATACCTCCCAATCAATCCGTGGCTTGTAATAATAGCCTTCAAGATGGGC
>Ga0172379_10011517_pt1 | contig 10513 bp, 13 predicted proteins | sample GrowelOW334metaG_FD_119756 | JGI IMG/M metagenome (GOLD analysis project Ga0172379, IMG submission 119756) | Groundwater microbial communities from an aquifer near a municipal landfill in Southern Ontario, Canada - Groundwater well OW334 metaG | ecosystem: Environmental > Aquatic > Deep...
AAGGAAAAAGACGGCAAAGGCTATGTGATCGAAGTCAATGACAACCCCAACATCGACAGCGGCGTTGAGGACAAATATCTGGGCGATGAGCTGTATCGATTGGTCATGTCTGAACTACTGCGGCGCATGGAAAATCGCAGCAAAGGCGTGTGAGACTGAGCCTCGCCTAAGATGTAAAAGCCGACTTGGCCTGACGACTTCAAAAATCAGTCTCACCTAAATCTGACATTGACTGGCTGCAACCACTCCCAGTCTCATTCACCGAAAACGTCAGGTGCTAGCCTACAGCGTTTATTGTCTCCCCCCCCCAGAATTGCTTTTTCTTGTGAAGAATTGCTACAAAAGCAACGTCTATTAGATGGCTAAGTATTACAAAACCCAGTGGTTTGTCAGCTTTATGACATCGTTTTCGGGACTGGCTTTGTATTGAGTCGCCTGTGAAGAATTGCCGCAGAGGCGTTGGCACTTAACTTAAAACCGACGATAGTGCATCGAAATGCGTTCGTTTGTAAGTTGGCCTCATTATTGAATGTCGTATTCTCTTAATGCAATACGATTGCCGAACCAAGGAAACAGCAACAACTCCCGAACCATGAATAACATTGCCACTCTTCATTTTCCCGTTCGCTCCAACCCGATTCCCGACCAGGCGGCGATTCATCCTGGTTACCGCTATGACATGACCTTGCCGGACTCGGCTGCCTTATTCGGCTTTTTCGGTTTGTCTGCCTTTACCAGAGAACACTACCGCGACAATCTTGAAGCCTTAATTATGCAGCAAATGGAGCGACTGTTCGGCGTGGCGATGAAAAACCCGCTTCATGTCCTCATTCAGGATTGGAGTTTGGAACCGTTTACCGCCACCGAACAAGATCGCACGCTGCCAACGGAACATCCGCGCTACGGACATCCCTGGCTGCTATTGGATCATTGGCAAGATAAGTTTTATTTTTGCGGGACAGAAACCGCTGAAGCGGCTGGTGGCTATCTGGAAGGCGCGCTGGAAGCAAGCGACCGGGTTTTTACTGCACTGACACTTTAAGCCAAGGACATCCATGATGACTAACAAACAGAAAAACACCGACCGTCTCACCCAGTTCAGTCAGTATGTCGCCGAACAAAAAACCGTGCTGAAAAAACAATACGAGCAGTTACTCGCCCAAGATCTTTCCCGGCAACAATGGGATGGCTGTTTTCAACGCAATGTGCTGACCGTTTTGGAACAAGCTTATGGTGACGCACTGGTGCAATTACAGATGCTGCCGTTCGATGTCAGCGAGACTCCGGTCGATCGAGGATTATCTGATTTAACCAAACAAGCGCTGGCGGCTTTCGACGGATTCGTCGACGATTTTTTACAGTTTGTCGTCGATAAGCATCGCACCTCCTGCGCCTTATCCAATTTTCCCGACGAACACAAACCGGACAAGACTTACGTTACCGGGGTGAAACGGGACATCGCCGGGCTTTGGCAAAACTTTGCCCTGAGCGCCAATGCTTATTTTCTGGAATGCCGGTAGCGCAGTCCTCCAACTCACAGAGAACACAATGAAATTTTATTTAACACCCGGCTCCTGCTCGACAGGCATTCATATACTGCTGGAAGAATTGGAACTGGTTTTTGAAGCCCATCTCGTCAATCTATTGGCTGGCGATCAAAATACGCCGGAATATCTCGCGTTCAACCCCAAAGCCACCATCCCGACGCTGGTACGTAACGACGGCACTGCACTGACCGAATTTCAAGCCATCGCCTATTGGTTGGCGCGAAGCTACCCCAAGGCGCAACTGCTGCCCGGTGATGCGGACGGCGACGCGCGTATCATCGAATTGATGGACTATGCGGTCGGCACTATTCATGGGCAGGGTTTTGCCAGAATTTTCACGACCGATAAATTCACCCCCAACCCATCCGACTTTGAGGCGGTAAAAACTCAGGGTCTAAACATCGTTCAGCAAGGGTTTGCCGTCATCAACAGTTTTTTGCCGACTGAGGGTTACGCAATGGGCGCTTTCAGCATCGCCGATGCCGCTTTGTTTTATGTCGAGTTTTGGGCCGATAAGACCGGCATTACCCTGCCGGAAAATTGCTTGAAACACTATCGATTGATGCTGACGAGGCCTGTGGTGCGGCGAGTCTTGATGGAAGAAGGCTATCGTGTCGATTAGTCGCGTAGTATCTGAAAGCAACGATAAACACTTATAGAGGTCACCTGATGGCATTAATCGAAGAAACCGACAAAATTGTAATTGGCTATGATCTGATTGATAACGATCATGCCGAATTTATTATTCTGCTAAATCAGCTGGATTCAGCCAGCAACGCCGATTTCCCCGCCTTGTTCCAGCAACTGTATGAACATACCGAACAACATTTCGACCGAGAGAACAAGTTGATGACACAATTTGCTTTTCCGGCAGAAACCGAACACAAAGGCGAACACCAGCGTGTTCTCGGGGAATTCAAGCAATTTAAAACGCGGGTTGATAAAGGACTGATTGCCTTCGGCCGTTCATTTGTCAAAGAGCGTCTCCCGCAATGGTTTCAACTGCATGTCCTGACCATGGACAGTGCGCTGGTAGCGCACATTAAAATGCAGCCTCAAGCGTGATTAATAGGCTTGGTTGATGATGTGCTGCCCGGAACTTGAGGTAATCGAAGCATTTTACGATGCAGCCGAAAGCGATTGTATCTATCAGCGCTTATTGCAAGAACAAAATTGGCCGGATAATCATTATACCGTCGCCGGACGGCAATTTATCTTGCCCAGATTACAAACCTGGCATGCAGACCCGGGGATTCACTATAGCTATAGCAATAATCTGCTGCAAACCCGGCCATGGACACCTTTACTATCCGGCATCAGGGAAAAAGTTGAGGCGCTCTTAAATTTCCCCTTTAACTCAGTGCTGGTTAATTTGTATCGAAACGGCGAAGACTATGTCGGTTGGCACTCGGATAATGAACCGGAACTGGGCGAGCAACCTTTTATTGCATCATTGACCTTTGGCGTGGAACGGCAGTTTTGCTTCCGGCATAAAAAAACACCGGAAACCGGCCAGATATTATTGCGCAGGGGTACTTTACTGATTATGCAACCCGATTTTCAACAGTATTGGCTACATGGCGTTCCCATTGATAAAAATGTGACTCAAGGACGTATTAACTTAACTTTTCGCAAGGTTATCCCATTAACCTGAAGATCGCTCTGATTTTGGGCTCAATCGGTTGCAATTGCGGATTGCCTTTATCGGCCAATACGCTATCGCAGATGCTTAGCCTTCACAAGCCACACACAACGGGAGTTTACATTCCGTCTCATACCTATCGCTCCATGTCGCAAATCTCACAGTTCATGCTGCAATTGTCGCAGTGTTTGCATCCACCTGAAACCGTTTATAGGTACGGGCAAGCTATCTAACTAATATTCAATATAAAAATATATTGCCTGTATCTGGAGCGAAATTTGCTTGTGTTGTAATAACGGCAATACCGTCTTGTCCCTCAATCTGGATCACAGGTAATTTATGAGCAAAATAGGCATTTTTTTCGGAACTGATACCGGCAGCACCCGCTTGGTAGCTAAAAAGATTTTTAGCTTATTGGGCGAGGAACTGGCCGACAAGCCCAAAAACATCAACCGTACCAGTCTAGCTGAATTATTGCAGTACGACGCGTTGATACTCGGCACGCCAAGTTATGGCGTCGGCGATTTGCCGGGACTGGCTGTCGGTTGTCAGGAAAGCAATTGGCAAGAGTTCGTGCCTTATCTGGATGATGTCGATCTGTCCGGTAAACGAGTAGCCTTGTTCGGACTGGGAAATCAAGAACGTTACGCCTCGCGCTTCGCCAGTTCATTGATTCAGCTTTATCGGGTATTTTACGGTTACGGCGCCGACATCATCGGCCCTTGGAGCACCGATGGTTATCAATTCGAACACTCCGATTCGATAATCGATAACCAGTTTGTCGGCCTGGTGCTGGATCAGCGCACGCAGCCATACTTAACCGAGGAGCGGCTTAAAACCTGGCTGGCGCAAATCACCCCGCAGTTGCTGCCTGCTTTGACAGAGTCGGCCTAGCGATGCAGCAAGCTGGGCACGAAAATGATTTAACCCCGTTTGCCGACTGTAGCCAATGTAACTACCTCAACACGCTACTGGCGGCCGGCAGTTGCAAACCCGGCGATTGCTGTGTGGTTGCGGAAAGCGGCCGACAAATCGACCGGTTTTTCCGTGCCCATCCAGAATACGCCACCAATTACACTCGGGACAGCTTTTGGGAGCGGCGCGCTATCGCCGCCCGTTATTTACCGACCCATCATTTGCGGCCTTTGCTGACCGATCCTGACGAAGCAGTACGGCGCGTATTGGCCTACCGGGTGCCGCTTGAGTGGTTGCTGGAATTGCGCAACGACACGGATAGAGAAGTCAGAATAACTGTGGCTGATCGGTTACCGGAGCAACAATTGGAGCTGATGGTCGAAGATCCGGATTATCTGGTACGCGCCTATGTTGCCAAGCGCTTGCCGGAAGGTCGCTTGTTCCGCCTGGTGGCCGACCCTGATAATGAGGTGCGGCGCACGGTAGCAGGACGCCTCCCTTGTGTCAGCCTGGGCTTGATGGCCGATGACGCAGAAGTCGACATTCGCCGCATCGTCGCCCAACGTATGGATGTTGACGATTTGGAGATGATGAGCAAAGACAATGACTGGACGGTGCGATACGATGTGGCACTACGGGCAAATCCGGATTTGCTGCAACAAATGCTGGACGATATCGAAAAAGAAGTCCGCCACGCCGCCCAGCAACGTTGGATGACCTTATCAGCTTAGACCCTCTAAGCCATGAATACTTGATTTGTTGCCGGCCTTGCTTAGGGAGGCGCTGATTTAATCCTTCGACAGGCCAGGATGAACCATGAATGGAATCAACTTGTTCAGCGCTTCCTTCGCTACCCGATGAGATAGCCTGAAGCCCCCTAATGTGCGAGGATAATCAAAGCCCAACATTTCCCCAGGAATTGCTTATGAACCCTAACGACTTTTTGACTTCCGCTTACGGCGTACGGATGCCCCGGATTATTTACGGCACGGCCTGGAAGAAAGACCGCACGGCGGCTTTGGTAGAACGGGCTATCGGGCTGGGTTTTCGCGGCATCGATACCGCCTGCCAGCCCAAGCATTACAACGAAGCGGGGGGCGGCGACGGCGTGGCCGCCTGTCTGCATCGCGGGATAGACCGCAGCGAACTTTATCTGCAAAGCAAATTCACGCCGCTCAGCGGCCAAGACCCGTTGCAAGTACCTTATAATCCCAACGCCAGCCTCAGCGAGCAAGTCGCGCAATCATTCCAGGCCTCGCTGAAGAACCTGCAAACCCCTTATTTGGACTGCCTGGTGCTGCATTCACTGCTGGCAGACCAGCAGCACACACTGGAAGCATGGCAGGCGATGGAGCTGATCTTTCACAGCGGCGGCGCCAAGCAACTGGGAATCAGCAATTGCTACGACCCACAGCAGTTTGAGCTTTTGTATCGAGATGCCAAGATCAAACCGGCCGTCATCCAGAACCGCTTTTATGCCCAGACCCAATACGACCGCACTATCCGCGATTTTTGCCGAAAACACCGGATAATTTACCAAAGCTTCTGGACGCTGACCGCCAATCCCGGTGTCTTGGCCCACGCCACGCTGCAAACTCTGGCGGCGAAATACCGGCGCAGCGCCGCCCAGATATTTTTCCGCTACTTGAGCCAGATCGGCATTATTCCGTTGACGGGCACCACCTCGGAAAACCACATGCGCGAAGACTTGGCGATTTTCGATTTTGAACTGGCCGCCGACGAGTGCGATGGTATAGAGATATTGCTTTGACCATGACGTTGACGCACTCGATGTCCAAGGCGGAAAAACAGGATGCCGGGCAGATTGCCGCCTTGGTTAACGCGGCTTATCGCGGCGAACCCAGCAAACAAGGCTGGACCACGGAAGCTGATTTGCTGACCGGATGCAGAACCGACACCGAAGAAATCCTGCGCTTGATCTCAAGTGACGACTCCATGTTTTTGCTATGCAGGGCTGAAGCGGAACTGATAGGCTCGGTGCATTTGCAGAGACAGGGGGAACAGGTTTGCCTCGGTATGCTGGCAGTAAGTCCGCCAATACAGGGAAGAGGCATCGGCAAGCAGCTGTTGGAAGCAGCAGAGCAAGCCGCGCAGGAAACCTGGAGCGTCAATAAATCGGTTATGACCGTCATCTCATGCAGGAATGAACTACTCGCCTTTTACGAACGGCGCGGTTACCGGCGCACCGGAGTAAGCAAGGCGTTTCCGGTGAACCCGGAGCTATGGCTGCCTAAAGTTGCAGATTTGCGCTTGGAGATGTTGGAAAAAGCTCTATAAATTTAGAGCAAAGTAAGGCATGTTGCCTTGCCTCAGCGGTTTTCCCATAGTTTGGCAATCGGCGCGTTCGAAATCGAAACCTTGCCGATAAACGGGCGATCAACGGCGATGATGGAAAACATCATCGATCCGATCATCACCCCGAACAAAGTAGCCATAACTCGGGCGGCAGCCCGATCATGCTGGTGAGCAAATGCCGAAAAGAGCAGCACCACCAGCGCAGTCAACACTACGGTTGACCACACTTCTCCGGGAATATTATCGGTCGCAGCCATCAGCCGGTTTTGCCGGGCTACTTCGACTTCCTTCAAGGAGGCGATCAGCGACTTGCGCATTTCGTTCGGCAGGCCGGGTAAACCAGTCAACACAGTCCGGTGCAAGTTATCGAGGATTTGCCGGGCGCTGGCACTTTCGACCCCATCCGACATAGTTTTCCACTCTTCCTGCGTCACTGCCTTGGCATAGGCGGCAATCGACGCGCCCAATTCTGGATAACGTTGCGCATCAACTATCCTGGCCGCAAAGCTGAGTGAATGTGCTTCCTGGTGCACAGCCTGCAGGGCGAATTCCTTGTCACGCCAAATAGTGTTGGCGACCAAGGCAGAAAAAATCACGTAGCCGGCCATCATGGCGCCGCCCAAGGCGGGCAGCATGTTGCAAAACGACGGTTTGAGTTTCGCCAAGGGAAAGCGATGGACCATTTCAGCAATAGCCCAGGCCAAGACAACCGTCGCTCCGATTATTAACAGCGCCATCGCCACACTTGGCAATTCAAGCAAGAAAAGTATCATTTATTACATCTCCAATTAACAGGTTCTGGGCAAGCAAAAGGATGTGGATGATTTGTTCTACCGGTGTAGGCCAGTCGCGACAGCTTTAAAACATGTCCTCCGTGACATAAATTTCGTCTCCCGAAATAGTGACCCCAATGCCTTGCTGGTCGTATTTCGGCGACAGGATGTTTTTTCGATGCGGCGGGCTGTCCATCCACCCCTGCACGGTCGATTGCGCAATTTCTTCCTGGGTTTTCCAGACGTATTCCTTTTTTACCGTTACATCGTCTTGTTTTATTGTCACAACCTTATCGTAAAGATGATTCATAAATATGTTTTCACCCGGACCGATGGCCCAGGCATTGGGGCCTGCTTGTTTTTTCTTGTCCCATCCCTGCTTTTTAGCCCGTTCGACCGGGCCTTCCCCCTGCAAATTCGTGTGGCTGAAAAAATGATAGTCCGCCATGTCGCGGCTATGCTTGCGGGCGATGGCAGCGAGTAGCTCATCCTTATCCAATTGGGACAAACCGTGGTTTTGCCGCTCCCGGTTTATCAGGCGATGAATTTGGCGTTCAAGTTCAGCAGCCGTTATCTCCGGCTGCGCGCCAGTATTGGCTGCTACCGGATAATGAGCAACGCCGAGGCAAAAAATGAGCATGGATAAAATTCGTTTCATAATCTTGATGCCGGAATAGGCGTGTAAATAAAGAGAACGTCGCTACGCATTCGATATTCGAACATATAAGTGGTTGGGCAGAATGCAATAGAACCCAACATAAAAATCTTTTAGCGAAATCACAGACTACCAAACAAACCGAGGCGTAAGCAAGTTGAATGAAGTACCGCAATGCAATAGCGAGCAGCCATAAACAACCGCTTGAAAAGTCAGAGCGAGTTTAAGTTAGATTATCCCGATCATTGCAGCTTTGCTTTGGCGATCTCTGCGTAGATGGTGGTGTCTGTCATGTGAATCTAACGTAGAGCTAACCGGGCGCAGCACAGAAAACTGAAAAACAAAACCGCATTATAACCGCGCTCCGGTTGAGCGCCATGTTAGGCTTGTACGTTATGCTGAATGACAACTTAGGCCGCTATTTCAATGTATTGAACGATACTTGTTGGTTGTGGTATAGGCAAACCATCTTCAATCATTCCTTCGATATGAAATTCGATTGCTTCTCGAATTTCGCGCTCAGTTTCCTCAATGGTATAGCCAGTAGCAATGCAGCCTGGTAAATCGGGGACATAGGCTGAGTAGTTATTTGCCGCTTTTTCGACAACGATTGCGTAACGCATGTGTTACTCCTTTAGTTTTGCTTGTTTGAGTATGCTATTTAAAGTGCCGAGAGCCAAATCATCTCCGGGTTTTCCAGGAACTGTTACACGACCACTTTTGATTGGATGCTTGAATTGACGATGACTCCCTCGCATTGTAGCAAGATACCAGCCATCTTTTTTCAGCATGATTAAAATTTCATTTACTTTCATGCAAATAGAATAGCAGATTACAACAGCCTTTCCAAAACGCCTAACGTAAAGCTAACTGGGCGCTGCCCGGAAAGCTGAAAAACAAAACCGCATTATAACCGCGCTCCGGTTGAGCGCCATGTTAGGCGGTGTTATCGATAATGCGATCGTAAAACAATTTACCAAAATCTGTTTTTCCGTATGAGCGTGGCATAGTCTTTGTGCTTCCAGAATGGTTAGCTAATATCGAAACTTCAAGCAAACCCAGATTAGATAACATAGACGCTGCGGGGGCATCGACGGCAACCATATTTTCGTACTGATAACACTGCACAAGTTGCCTTATTAGATATGGATTTAAATTTCTAATCACGTGAGCATAAAGTTCAAACATAGAGCGAGGAATGATGCCCTCAACCATTAACGCGAAAGCTTTGCCGAACATCCCTGCTAACTGCGGAGATTCAATTTTGTCCAGAAGCATTAATGTCGTTTCGCCAACCTTCTCTATTTTTGCGTCGTCAGAACATTCTTCCTCAATGAACAGCTTTCTCTGATCTTCGGATAAGTTTTCAGTCGCAGCAAGAAATTTAATTATCTTCTTTGCATAGAAATACGCTGATACATCATTTCCAGCCCTTAACAAAGACAGAGCAACGCCAAAGAAAGGAATATCCCTTATTAGGCCATCATTCAAAAATGAATCTAAGGCCACTTCCCCTAATTTGTCTGCGAGGTCAGCCGTATGATGGCTACGTCTAATAGAAACAAGAAGTGAGTTATTTGGCGTCATCGTATTTCAAATTCCTAACAAGTAATTATATAGTTTCAGTATATCATCCCAGCTTATTTCTCTCTAGCCAATAAGCTTTTGTTATTACAAGGCTTTCTAGCTATATATCTTCCAATATTGAAAGATATACAGTTCTTTTTTATTACGGACTGACAGTTCATGACCGATTTGAGCCAATCAGTTTTTTCAAGTTTCCAGAGTGTCAGTAGTAGAGTTTTAAACTAATTTCTGAACATATCAGATCATTCGAGCTTCACACTCTTAAGATCAAGGCAAATAAACGCTCCACTTCATGCCGCCCAGCAACTCGCTCCTGCTGCCTTCCAGTTTACCGCCCAGCAGCCCGATCAACTCATAAACCACCGCCATGCCGATGCCGTGGCCGTGAATGTTCTCATCGGCGCGGACGCCTCTTTTCAGGATTTCATTGAGCTTGCCAACAGGAATGCCCGGCCCGTCATCTTCGATTTTCAGCAATACAGCATAATTCCGCCTGCCCTTGCGCTCATTCAGGGAAGCGCTGATCTTTACCGAGTTCCTACACCATTTGCAGGCGTTATCGAGCAAATTACCGGCTATTTCATACAGGTCGCCTTCTTCGATATAAATCGGGCTTTGTTCGGGCATGGCGATATCGAAAGCTATCTGCTTGTCGAGATAAACCTTGCTTAACGAGGCGCTTATTTTGTTGATAACCGCCGAGACATCGACTGTTCGGGTGGTTTTATGCTCGCCTTTTGCCGCAGCCCGCTGCAATTGATACTCGACGATTTCATCCATGCGGAGAATCTGTTCTTTCACCGACTCCTTGTTGACGCTGACGGATTCAACACAGCCGCGTAATATCGACAGCGGCGTTTTCAGGCTGTGCGCTAAATCCGCCAGCGCGTTGCGATAACGTTCAAGATGCGCCCGTTCGCTGTTGATGAATGAATTAAGATGGCCGGCAAGGCCCTCCAGTTCGGTTGCATAGTAGCCGTCCAAATGGGTTTTGCTGCCTTTTTCCACCGCCTCAAGGTCTTTAACGATTATCCGCAGGGGCTTTAAGCTCCAGCGCAACAAGGCAAACTGGATAAAG
>Ga0172379_10011518_pt1 | contig 10512 bp, 10 predicted proteins | sample GrowelOW334metaG_FD_119756 | JGI IMG/M metagenome (GOLD analysis project Ga0172379, IMG submission 119756) | Groundwater microbial communities from an aquifer near a municipal landfill in Southern Ontario, Canada - Groundwater well OW334 metaG | ecosystem: Environmental > Aquatic > Deep...
CCGTTGCCCATAATGATTTCTACTCGATTGGTCACTTGGTCGCGCATGTGGATTCTTTGTTGCAACATGATATTTCTCCTAATGATTTCTAGTATAACTACGCATTTGGCCCACTAATACGCCCTGGATTTCGACTTGCTCCGGGTTGTAGCGCATCGCTTCCATGGTTGAATTAGCGGGGATAAGTAATGTTTCGTGCGGGTATTGCTCAATAAATTTCAAGGTAGCTTCGGCTTTATTGACCAAGGCCACTACAATTTCGCCATTACGGGCATGGCAGCGTTGTTCAATAATCACCCAGTCGCCATCGTAGATGCCCTGTTCCAGCATCGAATCGCCTTTGACTTTAAGGACGTAGCAGGGTTTTTGCGTTTTCAGCTGCTCAGGGATGGCCATATAAGTGATGTTTTCGACGGCTTCGATGGGTTTTCCGGCGGCTATAAAGCCGACAAAAGGCAGCGCGCTTTGATCGTCGGAATGGTCGACCATTTGTTTGGCGTATTCGGTCAGGCGGATACCGCGCTGTTTGCGCTCAGGAGCTTCGATTAGGTTTTCGTTAATCAGGGCCTTAATGTGATTATGCAAAGAGCCGCGGGATTTTAAGCCCATGCCCGCACAAAGTTCTTCCAGTGTGGGCGGATGGGGAAAGTTGTCCTGATTTTGCAATAAGAAATCGAAGATTTCCTGCTGCTTTCTGGTAAGTGATTTAATCATAACTCGTTCTCAATTTGTTTTTTAAAAATATAGCAGCAGAACAAATAAAGAACAAGTAAAAAATTAAAGATATTTTTTAGCATGACTAATGGTGCGCTGCTTGAGTTATTATTCACCGGAAGGGCGAGACACAGTTCACCCTAATTACTATTTGAATTGGAGGAAGCCATGCAACTTGTACCAGCATTATTACCCAGCCTGATTCAGGCGATAGATAACGTAATCGAGACAAATGCCGAGGAAGTGATGGCCCTGGATCAGGCTATCGGCGACGGCGATCATGTGACTAATCTGCAACGCGGCATCAAGGCGTTGACGGCGCAAAGTGATGAATTGGCTAAGCTTGATTGGGCGACGGCCTGGCAGAAAATCGGCATGACCATGATGACGGCGGTTGGCGGCGCATCAGGTTCTTTGTACGGCACCCTGTTTGTGGCGATGAGCAAAGCGGCTCGCGACCGGCCTTTGGATTTGCAGGCTTTTGCCGAGATATTCAGTAGCGGCGTGGATGCGGTAAAGCAGCGGGGCAAGGCCGATGCAGGCGAGAAAACGATGCTGGATGTGCTGATTCCTGTCGCGGCAAGCTTGCGGCAGTCGGCAGCGGATTCGGTTGCGTTACCTGTAGCATTGGAAAATGTCGCACAGACAGCAATCGCGGGTATGGAGTCTACCCGTGACATGCTGGCGACCAAGGGGCGTGCATCTTTCCTGGAGGAGCGTAGCCGCGGACATATCGATGCGGGGGCTAAAACCAGTCAGTTAATGATTTGTGCGATGGTCGATGTGCTGGCAAAGCATTTAACAGCCCCAACGTAAGGCCGCGGTATGGACGGGTGCATCCCACAGGCGAAGCAGTTCTTCATCGAGCAGGCTCAGGGTGATCGAGCAGCCCGCCATGTCGAGCGAGGTGGTGTAGTTGCCGACCAGGGAGCGGCAGATGTTGATGCCGCGTTTTTCCCAGTACTGTGAGGCCAGCTCATAAACCAGGTGCAGCTCCATTAAAGGTGTCGCACCGAAGCCGTTGATATGCAGTAACGCCGATTGGCCTTTTTGCGGTTTCAAATCGTCATCAATGATATTCGCCAGATAGTCGACAATTTCTGTGGCGTTGCTCATAGCTATGCGCTCGCGTCCGCGCTCGCCGTGTATGCCCACGCCCATTTCGATTTCGTTGTCACCGATGTCGAAAGTGGGTTTGCCCAGTGCGGGTACTGTGCAACTGCTCAGGGCCACGCCCATGGATGCCGTGACTAGGTTGATCCTGTCGCCCAGCGCCTTACAAGTCGCCAAATCGGCGCCTGCCTCTGCCGCTGCGCCGATGATTTTTTCAACAATCAGGGTGCCGGCAACGCCGCGTCGACCGGTGCTGTGGGTTTTGGGAAAGGATACATCATCGCTGACCAGGACGGATTCATGCGGGCAATCGAGCATTTCGGCGGCGATTTCAAAATTCATTACATCGCCCGCGTAGTTCTTGACGATGAATAGAACCCCGCCGCCATTATCCACAGCTTGTGCCGCAGCCAGCATCTGGTCGGGGGTCGGGGAGGTGAATACTTGGCCCGGACAGGCGGCATCCAGCATTCCCAAACCGACAAAGCCGGTGTGCAACGGCTCATGTCCAGAGCCGCCGCCTGAAATCAGTGCGACTTTGCCCTGCGCGGTGGGCTTCATGCGCTTGATGAAGTGCGGCTGGACATTGAATTGAACGATGTCGGCATGGGCTTTGGCAAAGCCCGACAGGCTTTCGTCAAGCAGGGTGTCTGTGCTATTGATGAATTTTTTCATTGCGGCGGCTCCGGTGGATTCAGGTTTTTTGATGATAGCGTGAGCGGTGAGCCTCATCTATTGGCTTCAATACGTAGCTGTCAGTTTTTCAATGCTTGGGTTACTGCGCGGATGTCCGGCATAACCCAAGTGGGGCGGTAATCGGTTGATTCAAAATCTTCCTCAGTGGATACGCCCGATAAAACCATCAGGCTGCGTATGCCGGTGCGCACGGCGCCAAGTATATCGGTCTCCAGTCGATCGCCGATAGCTACGGTTTGGGCAGGATCAACGCCCAGTAACGCAAGGGCTTGTTGGTAGATAATGGGCTCAGGCTTGCCGATGATGGTCGGCGTTACGCCGGTGGCGGCCGTTAATGCCGCCAGGATTGCGCCGTTACCGTGAGTGAGGCCGCGCTCAGTTGGTAGCGTGGTGTCGGCATTGGTGCCGATGAATTTGGCGCCGGCGCGAATGTTTAGGGTGGCGGTTGCCAGTTTGTCCCAGGACAGGTTTCTGTCCATGCCGCAGACAACAATATCGGCGCCCATGTTGGGGGTATCTTTGTCATCATTCAATTCATACAGCTCGGTCAAGGTAAAGCCGCATTCAGTCAGAGGCTGTTTAGCGCCCTCTTCGCCGATCACATAGACGCGGTTCTCGGCCGGATTGGTATGCTCGCTCAGGTACAACGCTGTTGCCATGCTGGAGGTCAGGATTTCATCACGACTTACCTCTACGCCCATTTGTGCCAGCTTGATGACATATTGTTCCTGAGTCAGTCTGGCGTTGTTGGTAGCCAGAATGAAGGGGATTTGTAGCTCACGTAGGGTGTGAAAAAAGTCCGTCAATCCTGGCATGGGCTGTTCGCCGTGCCATAAAACACCATCCATATCGATGATGAGTGCACGTATATTGGTAAAAGGTTCCATCAGGTTTTTTCTCTCTGTGTTGGTGCTTGTTACTGTGTTGTACCGAATGCAACGCGTGCATTCCAATGGATGACGTTTGAAGCTTGACATAAAAAGCTTAATTTTGTCCAGGCTCGTAGCATAGTGTTGATGAGGCGAGTGGGTGGTGCTAAATCATGGGGCCGTTCAAGCACGGTATTGTAAAAGTCGAAAAATAAGCTACTACAGTATTGATGTTGAACAAGAAAACTTACGATGATTTGGATAATACGGTTTGGTTTGCGCTTAAATAAAGGGCGGAAAGGGTTCGTATAATTAAGGCTATGCGGGAAGTTGGAAGGGTCTCGAAGATATAAAATTAAATCCATGATACTTTGCCGGTATATTTCTTCGTTCAGTCGTTATCCATGCGCCAACGCAGAACATTGAGCATTTGGCATTGACATATGTCCCCTTTCTACTTTAAAGTTGCATTCGCATAAACAGTAAGTAACTAAAATTATAACTATTACTCATCGGAGCACGCATCATGGCAAAACCATTAATACAAATGGCATTAGATTCATTGGATTTCGACCAAACAGTAGGCCTTGCTACCTTAGTAGCTCCTTACGTTGATATTTTTGAAATCGGAACCCCATGCATCAAACATAACGGAATTAACCTGGTTAAAGAATTAAGAGCAAGATTCCCAGAGAAACTGCTTTTAGTTGACCTTAAAACTATGGACGCAGGCGAGTACGAAGCAACACCTTTTTATGCGGCAGGTGCTGATATTGTTACTGTTCTTGGTGTATCTGGCCTTGCAACTTGCGCAGGCGTCATCAAAGCAGCCAATGCATACGGAGCAGAAGCTCAAATCGATTTAATTAATGTTGAAGATAAAATAGCATGTGCACGTGCAACTGTTGAAGCAGGTGCGCAAATTGTAGGTATTCACACAGGTCTTGACGCGCAAGCAGCAGGTCATACTCCTTTCGCTGATTTGAACGACATCGCAAGACTGGGCTTAAACGTCAGAATTTCTGTTGCCGGCGGCATTAAGCCTTCAACTGTTCAAGATGTAGTTCGCGCAGGTGCAAACATCATCGTTGTTGGTGCTGCAATCTATGGCGCGGCTTCACCTGCTGATGCAGCACGTGAAATTCGCGAATTGGTTGACGCGGTATAATTATGCATCAGCAACTTATCATAGAAAAGATTTCAGGTGTTCTTGAAGCTACAGATGATACGTATGATGTAAGGTTGACCCATTTGCTTGATAACGCCAAGCGCATATTTATTGCAGGCGCTGGGCGTTCCAAGCTGGTTGGCAACTTTTTTGCGATGAGGCTGGTTCACGGCGGTTACGATGTCAGCGTCGTCGGTGAAATTGTGACGCCTAGCATTAAAAACGGTGACTTATTGATCATTATTTCCGGATCCGGAGAAACTGAGCAATTGATAGCATTCACTAAAAGTGCAAAAAAAATAGGTGCTAACATCGTTTTGATTTCTGCGAAAAGCAGCTCAACTATTGGCGACTTGGCAGATGCGGTATTTCAAATCGGTAACCCGGAACAATATGGTAAGGTTCTAGGGATGCCTATGGGGACTGTGTTTGAACTGTCTACCTTGTTATTTTTGGAAGCGACCATTTCTCATATCATCCATGATAAGGGAATTGCTGAAGAAGTAATGAGAGAAAGGCACGCTAATTTAGAATAGCGGCACAGGAACGAGTGGCTATGACCACTCGTTCTGATCCTTGCGCAGGGTAAGCGCCGAAAGAACATGCTGTGACAGAGTCGATCAGGCTGAAAATTCACCATTTAGTAATCTAATAATAGTAAGGAGAAGAATATGACTTCGCGTCGAGAATTAGCGAACGCCATACGCGCTTTGAGCATGGATGCCGTGCAGAAAGCAAACTCTGGGCATCCAGGCGCACCTATGGGCATGGCGGACATTGCCGAGGTGTTGTGGAATGATCACCTGCGCCACAATCCGTCCAATCCGAAATGGTCAGATCGTGACCGTTTTGTTTTATCCAACGGTCACGGATCAATGCTGATTTATTCGCTATTGCATTTGAGTGGCTATGATTTGCCCATGAGTGAATTAGCTTCTTTCCGTCAACTACATTCAAAATGTGCGGGACATCCTGAATACGGTTATGCGCCAGGCGTTGAAACAACGACCGGACCGTTAGGACAAGGTATTGCCAATGGTGTAGGTTTTGCGATGGCTGAAAAGCTGCTTGCAGACCAATTCAACCGTCCTGGTCATAAAGTCGTTGATCACCATACCTATGTATTCATGGGCGATGGCTGTTTGATGGAAGGCATTTCTCATGAAGCCTGTGCATTAGCGGGAACTTGGGGTTTAGGCAACTTAATCGCTTTCTGGGACGATAACGGTATTTCCATTGATGGTCATATTGAAGGCTGGTATACGGATGATACAGCAAAACGTTTTGAAGCTTACGGTTGGCATGTTCTGTCAGTAGACGGACATAATCCTGATGAGATTAATAAAGCAATCGTCATGGCTAAGGCGATGACTGATATGCCATCATTAATCTGCTGCAAAACAACCATTGGTTTCGGATCGCCAAACAAATCAGGCACTCATGAATGTCATGGTGCGGCTTTAGGTCAACCTGAAATTAATTTAACTAAAGCGGCTTTAGGCTGGGATCACGAAGCATTTATTATTCCAGAAAATGTTTATGCAGGCTGGGATGCTAAAGCAAAAGGCGCGAGAGCCGAATCTGCATGGGATACAAAATTCGCAGCTTATGAGGCAGAGTATCCAGAATTAGCAGCAGAATTCAAACGTCGTATGGCTGGTGAATTGCCGGCTGATTGGAAGGCAGCGGCTGACGCATTGATTGCTGAAACCAACGCAAAAGCAGAAAATCTTGCCACACGTCAATCATCACAAAAAGTAATTGGTGGATTAGCTCCTACTTTGCCTGAATTTTTAGGTGGATCTGCGGACTTAACAGGCTCTAACTTAACCAGTTGCAGCAGCTTCAAACATGTCAGCGGTAAAGAGCCGGGTAATTACATTTCCTATGGTGTGCGTGAGTTTGGTATGTACACTATTATGAATGGCATGGCGTTACATGGCGGCTTATTGCCTTTTGGCGGAACATTCCACATGTTCTCTGATTATGCGAAAAGTGCTTTGCGTATGTCAGCGTTAATGAAAATTCGCACCATTGCTGTTTTAACTCATGACTCTATTGGTCAAGGGGAAGACGGTCCAACGCATCAGCCGATTGAGAATACTTCTGCTATGCGCTACATTCCAAATATGGATGTTTGGCGACCTGCTGATACCACAGAAACAGCAGTTTCTTGGGTAATGGCAATTGAACGTACGACAGGGCCTTCAAGCTTGGTGTTAAGTCGTCAAGGCTTGCCTTTCATCGCGCGTACTGATGAACAAGTCGCAGCTATCCGTAAAGGGGCATACGTTATTTCTGAAGCAGCTGGCAATGCCCACGTTATCCTCATTGCGACCGGTTCAGAAGTTGATTTAGCAATAAAATCACAAGCAGCCTTAGCAGAAAAAGGTATTCAAGCGCGTGTTGTTTCAATGCCATCAACAAATGTATTTGACCGTCAAGACCAAGCTTATAAAGACAGCGTATTAACACCAGGTGTTAAGCGTGTTGCGATTGAAGCAGGCATTACTGATTTTTGGCGTAAATATGTCGGTTTAGACGGTGCGGTTGTCGGTATTGATACTTTCGGCGAATCTGCACCTGGCGGCGTATTGATGACGCACTTCGGCTTTACTGTTGAAAATGTTGTCAAAAACGTAGAAGCGGTACTTTAATTTTAAAGGCTATGTTTGCGTTGTTGCTTATTGAGAAGATTTAAAAACTGATCATATTGATTGAGAGCCTCTTTAAACTCATTGATTCAGTATTTATAAATAAAAGGCGCAACAACGCAGATATGGCTACTCTAAAAACAACGCATAGAGGGGGATTCACACGTGAAAATGAATAATTTAACGAATGGTTTAGTTGCTACGCTGTTATTAGCCAGTCCCATAGTAGGGGCAGAAACAGAATATCCGGCAGCAGACTTTAAGCCAAAAGTAATATATCAAGATATTGACAGCAGCAAGTCTGCAGCGGCACCGTCCAAACAGGCCAAGTCTGTTGAGTCGGCGACTGAGTCGGATTCACAATATCCAGCGGCAAATTTTGAGCCTAAGGTCCTGTACAAGGATGCTGACTATAAGCCTAGCAAGTCTACCGCGACATCGTCTGCGTCTGAACGGGCTACGACAAGTGACGTGGCGGTAAGCGAAGCGGTAAAAGTCGAAGAAGAGTCAATGATGACTTACTTGCTGGGGTTGGTCGCTTTCGCCGTGGCTGGATATCTGTTCTTTACTAAGCGCGAAACAAAAGCCAAAGCTAGCGGTTCAAGAGCGTATTCCAGTCATGCCAGCGGACTTTCCGGTGTTGCCCGATACCTGAGAAAACATAATATGGGGGCGGCAACCGGTGTTGCCAGATATTTGGAAAGCCAAGTTGTATCTGAAAAAAGCTCAGCGGCAACAAGCAGCGTTGAAAAGTATCTTGAAAAACAAGCTAAATCTGCAAAAGAAAAATCAGCACAAGCGGGAACCGGAGTTGAAAAATACATGCGCGACCGGGGGTGATACGTGGATCAAAATTACTTGATCAATTTAGTGTCCGGACTGTTTGGTTCCAAAAAGGAGGTTGAAACTCGAACCAGTCTTCCTCGCGCATATAGAAGTGTGAGTGAGCCCAGCGGACTTACCGGAGTTGCCAGGTATTTGAAAAGCCAGGAAGTTGTGCCGGTGCTAAGTGGGGTTGCCAGGTATCTGGAAAGCTTGGAAGAGTTGTCGGCAGCTGAAGAAGTATCAACAGCCCAAGAGGTTGTTGACCACTTTGAAAATCATGAAAAAGCGTTAACGGCAGATGTTGGTCAGGAGCAAGAAACAGTATCCAGTGTTGCCAGGTATTTGGAAAAACTGGATCAGTTTCCTGTGAGTAGCGTTGCCAAGTATGTGGCAAGACAGGCTATATTCGCAAAAAAAGCGCCGAAAATAAGCGGTGTTGCGAAGTACATGACAAAGCAGGCTTCTGCTGTTACAAACAAAGCGTCTGCAGTAAGCAGCGTTGCGAAATATGTGGAAAAACAAGCGAAGTCGCCTGTTATCAGCAGCGTTTCTAAGTATTTAATGAAGCAGTCTATATCTGCCAGAAATACAGCAGCGGTAACGAAGGTCGGTAAATATCTTGAAGGCGAGTCTATCGCCGCGAGAAAGGCCGCAGCCGCCGCTATAGTCGCCAGGTATTTGGAAGAACAGCGCCTACTTGCTAAAGAGCAAGAAAAAGAAAAAGAAAGAGAACAGCAGTTGGCGAGAGAAAAAGAGATGCAAAAGGCACAGGAAAGAGCTGTAGCAGCGACAGCAGCAACCGGAGTGGCTAGGTATTTGGAAGAGCAGGCAATTTTGGCGAAAGAAAAACCACCGGTAAGCGGTGTTGCCAAGTATGTGGCAAAACAAATTGTATCCAAAAAAGAAGCGCCTATTTTAAGTGGAGTTGCAAAGTACGTAGCAAGACAGGCAATTCATGCAAAAGAAGCTCCGATTTTAAGTGGAGTCGCAAAGTATGTGGAAAGAGCGTCGATGACCGCAAAGAAAATGCCTAAAACGAGCGGAGTTGCCAAATATCTGGAAAAGAAGGCAGTGTCTCCGGCTACAAGTGGCGTCTCTAAATACATGACTAGGCAAAATATTGCTGCGAAAGCAAACCCATAAAAAGTGTGATTTGTCTGTAAAACATTGGGTTTCTGTGTGCGTCAGCGAGAAACCTCAAGGCTAGATAGCCGCTATCATATGTGGCTTCAAAAATTATACAGATGTGTGATTTTAGGCTTCTGCGAAACATGATTCATTAAAAGCAATCGTTTTCTCCCAAGATTAGGTAGAGCGATTGCTTTTTTGATGATTAAGCACTGCTACTCACTGTATAATCCTACCCCTGCAATTATATTGGATGTCATACGCGTATATTCTGAATAAATTTGGAAATGACGAGTGTATGTCTTGAATTTTTTTAAATCTTAAAATAAAGGAGCCTCTAATGGCAAAGACTTTACTTGAACAACTGAGAGAAATGACCGTGGTGGTTGCCGATACGGGTGATATCCAGGCGATTGAAACCTTCAAGCCACGCGATGCTACAACTAATCCTTCATTAATTACTGCCGCTGCTCAAATGCCGCAATATCAAGGTATCGTCGATGATACCTTGAAAGGTGCCAGAGAGACTTTAGGTAAAGATGCCGCAGCAGCACAAGTGGCTACCCTTGCTTTTGAACGCCTGGCCGTTTCTTTCGGACGCAAGATACTTGAAGTTATTCCAGGACGAGTTTCCACTGAAGTAGATGCTCGTCTTTCATTTGATACTGATGCCAGTATCCGCGTGGGCCGTGAACTGATTGCCATGTACGAAGCGCAAGGCGTTTCGCGCGAACGGATTCTGATCAAAATTGCCGCGACTTGGGAAGGTATCCAAGCTGCCGCCGTTCTTGAAAAAGAAGGCATCCACACCAACCTGACTTTGTTATTTGGTCTGCATCAGGCAATCGCCTGCGCCGAGAACGGAATCACCCTGATTTCACCTTTCGTTGGACGTATTCTGGATTGGTACAAAAAAGATACCGGTCGGGATTCTTATGCTCCAACTGAAGATCCAGGCGTACTGTCGGTTACAGAAATCTATAACTACTATAAAAAATTCGGCTATAAAACCGAAGTTATGGGCGCCAGCTTCCGTAATGTGGGTGAGATAGTTGAATTGGCAGGTTGCGATTTATTGACTATCGCGCCATCCCTGTTAGCTGAACTTCAGTCTACTGAAGGTGAGCTGGTCCGCAAACTGGATCCTGCAAAATCAGCTAACGCAGCAATTGAAAAAATAACCATTGATAAAGCGACTTTTGATCGCATGCATGCTGAAAACCGCATGGCTTCTGAAAAATTGGCAGAAGGTATCGAGGGCTTCACCAAAGCGTTAGAGTCGTTAGAAGAAATTCTGGCGGCAAGATTGGCGACTCTGGAAGGATAATAAGCTAAGCCATCCGGC
>Ga0172379_10011519_pt1 | contig 10511 bp, 13 predicted proteins | sample GrowelOW334metaG_FD_119756 | JGI IMG/M metagenome (GOLD analysis project Ga0172379, IMG submission 119756) | Groundwater microbial communities from an aquifer near a municipal landfill in Southern Ontario, Canada - Groundwater well OW334 metaG | ecosystem: Environmental > Aquatic > Deep...
TATCGAAAACATAATGAATGGCCAGGGTGAGTTCAACCACCCCCAGGCAAGGGGCCAAATGTCCGCCGGTATGGGAAACGGTCTGGATGATCGTCTCTCTGATCTCCGCAGCCAGCATTTCGAGTTGTTCCACGGAGAGCTTTTTGAGATCGGCCGGGGAATTGATGGTGTCCAGCAAGGGGGTATGGCTCATGTGGCCTTTTCCTCCGGGGTACCCTGGCGGGTTCCGGTTAGTTGTTTCGTTCGTAGATATACCGGGCAAGGGCGCGGAGCGGCTCGGCTTTGGCGTCAAAGATTTCCAGAGCGGAAATGGCCTCATCAACGGCCTCCTTGGCCATGATCTTTGTTTTGGCAACCCCGAAGAAGGCCGGGTAGGTAGCTTTGTTTCTTTCTGCATCGGCTCCGGCGGTCTTGCCGAGATCTTCCGTGGTTCCTTCCACATCCAGCAGGTCGTCAACTATCTGGAAGGCCAAGCCGATCTGCACCCCGTATCGGCTCAGGGCGGCAAACTGTTGGTCGTTGGCCTGGCCGAAAATCGCTCCGGCCTGCACGGACGCGGTAATAAGCGCCCCTGTTTTGTAGCCATGGATCAGCCGCAGGTGCTCAAAGGAGATTGCCTGGCCTTCGGCGGCAAGGTCCAAGGACTGGCCGCCCACCATGCCCACGGGGCCGATGGCCTTGGCGATGATGTTGATCATTTTAAGCTGCGCGGCCGGGGAGATGCCCTGCTGGGCATCCGGATGGCTCAGCAGCTCAAAGGCGAAGCTGAGCAGGCCGTCTCCGGCCAGGATGGCCTCTGCTTCACCGAAAACCACGTGGCAGGTCGGTTTACCGCGGCGGAGGGCATCATCGTCCATGGCCGGCAGATCGTCATGGATCAGGGAATAGGTGTGGATGCATTCCAGGGCGCAGGCAACGGGTAAAAGATGTTCGGTTGGGGCATGCAAGGCCTCTGCCGCAGCCAGGGCCAGGATGGGCCGGATTCTTTTGCCCCCGGCGAAAAGGCTGTAGCGCATGGCCTTGATATGGTTGGCAAGAGGCCCCTCTTCTATAAGCATATAGCGCGTCAGAGCCTGTTCGACAACCGCGCATTGTTGGTTCAGGTATTTTTTAAATTCCATGGTTGGGAAATTCCCGATGGTCGCAAGCGAGACAGAAGTTAGGCGTCGTCTTCATCAGAAGCCGCGCCAGAGGAGATAAAGGGAACGCTTACGAGTTTGCCGTCTTTTTTTAAGAGGAGATCAACTTTCTGCTGCGCTTCCTCCAGCTTGTGGTTGCACAACTCGGCCAGTTTGATTCCCTCGTCAAATTTTTTCAAGGATTTTTCCAGGCTCAGGTCGCCGTTTTCCAGCTCCTGGGTAATCTGTTCAAGCGACTCCAGGGCTTCTTCAAAAGATTTTTTGGACATGATCCCTCCCGAGGTTTCTCAAAAAAAGATTGGTCCTCGTCTAACGGCAAGTATGAATAGAATTGTTTAAAATAAATGAAGTTGCGCTCCTGGGCAATGTCTTTCCAAAAAAACATGATTATGATAGGTTGGCTGGGCATCGTCTTATCATGCCCGCGTGGCGCAAAACGCTTTTTTTACAGAAAGACCTTTATGCCATACTCCCTACAGGATCTTCTCCCCCAATTCAGCCGCTGGCTTTCCGTGGAAAAGGGCTATTCTCCCAAGACCGTCGAAAGCTATGGTCGCGATCTTGCCGAATTTGCCTCGTTTGTCGAGCCTGGGCAGGATGTCCGCCGGATCGAGCCCTGTGCTGTCCGTTCCTATGTCTATGCCTTAAACGGCAAAAACAAGGGCAGTTCCGTGGCCAGGAAGCTCTCGGCGCTGCGCACCTTTTTCCGTCATCTTCTCCGCGAAGGGGTTATCATCCACGACCCGGTCGCGCCCATCGCCACGCCGAAACAGGAAAAACACATGCCTGTTTTTCTTACGGTGGACGAGGTTTTCACCTTGCTGGAGATGCCGGGCACCGGGGATGCCTTTGCCTTCCGTGATCGGGCGATTCTTGAGATCCTCTATTCCACGGGGCTGCGGGTTGCCGAGCTTGCGGCCCTCGATCTGGAACGACTTGACTCGGAAGAGGGGATGCTTAGGGTTACCGGTAAAGGCAACCGGGAACGCCTGGTGCCGGTGGGCTCTCCGGCTCTGGAGGCCCTGAGCCAATACCTGCCCCAGCGGACCCTGTTGATCCGCGAACGGATCGCCCGGGGGGAGGTGCCGGAAAACAAGGCGGTTTTTCTCAACCACCGGGGTCTGCGGCTCACCACCCGAAGCATCGAACGGCTGGTGAAGCTCTATGCCCTGCGGGCCGGAATCGCTGCCCGGGTAACGCCCCATGCCCTGCGCCACTCCTTTGCCACCCATCTTTTGGAAATGGGAGCGGATCTGCGCACGGTGCAGGAGTTACTGGGGCATGTCAGCCTGTCAACCACCCAGCGCTATACCCACCTGAACATGGATCATCTGAACGAGGTGTATGACCGGGCGCATCCAAAGGCGAGAATGTAGAAGACAATGGCTGATGGGTATATCCAGCAGCTGATTCATCCAGTTTTTTTAACGAGGCCATTATGATTGAACACGACTTGAAATACTGCCCGAAGTGCCGCGACGAGTACCGGTCTGAGATTGAGAAGTGCGCAACCTGCGCAGTCGAGCTTGTCTGGGGGGCCGAGTTGTCGGTAATGGAAAAAAACAAAGGTGGCTCGCGCCAGAAGCGAAAAGGACCGTTGACCCCTGAAGACCAACTGGTCGTCATCTTCCAGGCCCCCATGGCCGATCTCAAACACCTTAAGACTCTGCTGGAGGCCGAACAGATCGGCGCCATGATCAGCAAGGAGGGCGGGGGGTGCGCCAGTGGCGGCTGTGCGCCCAAGTTTCAGCTCCAAGTACGGCAGGAAGAGGTCCAGGATGCCTTGCAGGTGCTTGCCCAAGAGCATCGCCGGGCAACGGCACTGGGCGAACATGACGCTACCCATGCCGGCGCGATTTTCAACCCCGAGGCCGAGGAGGCCATCTGCCCGGCCTGCGGCTTTGCCTTTGCGACCACCACCACGACCTGCCCGGACTGCGGGCTGTGTTTTGGCTGAGAAAGCATATTACAAGGGCAGGTCTTTGCCGCCCTCGTTTTTTTGCCCGGAAAAGACCACGAAGCGGTGGTTTTGATGCCAGCAGTGCACCGAAATGAAGCCTGCCTGTTGCAACCAGCTCAATTGGGAGTCCAGGGGGGCCATTCTGTCCGCCTTCATCCGTTTCAGGGCGGCATTGAGGTCGGCGTCGGAGACCCCGAGGGCTCGCGCCTGCCTGAGCCAAGTTTCTTGGTACACCTGTTCGATGTGCGGGGTTGGTCCCAATATCTGCTCGGCGTTGATGAATATGCCGCCATCTGGTAACGCATCATAGATGTTCTTGAACAGCTTGATTTTGCGTGCGTCTGTGAGGTGGTGGATGGACAGGGCGGAGATAATCACCTCGAATTGTCCCTCAAAGCCGTCGGCATAATCCCCAGCGACAAATTCCAGGCGCTCCGCCATCCCGGCAAATCGTTCCCGAGCCTTGCCCAGCATCTCCTGGGAGATGTCCATCAGGGTGATACGGGCCTTGGCAAACTTTTTGGCGACCAAGAGCGAGAGTAATCCCGTGCCTGCGCCGAGGTCCAGCACCCGAAAATGGGCCTCGGGTTGGTGTGGGATCAGTGCCAACGCCGTGCCGTAAAAGTCATCGAAACAGGGGATCAGTTGTCGGCGGGCGCGATTGTAGGTCTGGGCTGCCTCGTCGAAAGCGGTTTTGACCGCAGCCATGCTCATTTTTTGGCCTGGGCGAGAACGCTGTTGATGAGTTCTCCTGCCGCCTCTTCCACCTCTCCCAACGCCCCGGTAATCGGCAGACCCGCCCGCTCCGTTTTCCGGATTGCGGCGGAGTCGGGGAAGCAGGCCAGGGGAGGCTCGCCGAGGGCCTCGGTCAGAAAGGCCCGGTCATCGTCATCCGCCACCAGATTGCCGACAAAGGAGATGCGGGGGATGCCCGATTCCTCCGCGAGCTTCTTGATCTTGAGCGCGGTGCGCACCCCGGATTTTGATGGGATCACCACGATCAGCAGGTGGTCCACCCCGGCGATGGTGCCCCGGCCGAGATGTTCCACCCCGGCCTCCATGTCGAGCAGCACCACCTGGGGCGGGGAGAGGAGCAGTTTGGTGAGCATCCTTTTCAGCACGTTGCTTTCCGGGCAGGCGCAGCCGCCCTTGGCCGTCTGGATGGCGCCCAGGACCATGAGTTTGATCCCGTCCTTTTCCACGATGAAGCGGGCGAGCAGATCGTCCACCTGGGGGTTGATGTTGTAGAAGGGCGAGCCGTCCACCTTGCCGGAACGCTCGACCAGTAGATCCTTCATCTCGGCGATGGGGGTGATTTTTTCGTCCTCGGCCAGGCCAAGGCTCTGGGCCATGTGCGGGCTGGGGTCCGCATCGATGACCAGCACCTCCCTGCCCTGCTTCTGGAGATATTTGGCCAGCATGGCCATGATCGTGGTTTTGCCCACGCCGCCCTTGCCGCTGATTGCAATCTTCATCTTAAAAGCCTCTGTAATTCAGTTCATGTTGCACGCCTGTCTCCTTTTTGATGCACGAAGGCTCCAGGTTCGATTATATTCCATTGACTCCCAAGGCTAAGCCTAATCAGCCGGGGGCAAAGTGCAAAGAAAAAAATACCGTCCCTTGCCGGTTATTCCATCCCTAGCCTGAAACTGGAGAACCATGGTTACCCTTGGAATTGAGCATCTCTTAGCTTCCCCCCCTGCCTCTCTTGCCGGCAAACGGCTGGCCCTGCTCTGCAATCAGGCCTCCACCGACCGGAACCTCCGTCACAGCCGGGATTTGATCATGGCTGCTTTTCCGGGCCAGCTCACCTGCCTGTTCACCCCCCAGCACGGTTTTTTCGCGGAAAAGCAGGACAACATGATTGAGTCGGAGCATATGACCGATCCGGTCAGCGGTCTGCCGGTGTTCAGCCTCTACGGCGAGGTGCGTCGGCCCACCGCAGCCATGTACGACCATTTTGATGTGCTGCTCGTGGACATCGTCGATGTGGGGACCAGGGTCTATACCTTCCTCTACACCCTGGCCTACTGTCTTGAGGTGGCCAGAGAGTGCGGCAAAAAGGTGGTGGTGCTGGACCGGCCCAACCCCGTGGGCGGGGAGGCCATCGAGGGCAATGTGTTGCAGGATGATTGCCGTTCCTTTGTCGGATTGTATCCGCTGCCCATGCGCCACGGCCTTACCTTTGGCGAGCTGGCCCTCCTGCTTAACGAGGAGTACGGAATCGGCGCGGACCTTGAGGTGGTGGCCATGCCCGGCTGGCAACGGCGGATGCTTTTCACCGATACCGGCCTGCCTTGGGTGTTCCCTTCGCCCAACATGCCCAACCCGACCACGGCCCTGGTCTATCCGGGGCAGGTGATCTTTGAAGGCACCAACATCTCCGAAGGCAGAGGCACCTCCTTGCCCTTTGAGCTGTTCGGCGCTCCGTTTCTTGACTGGCAGACAGTTCTGGACAGCATGCAGGGGTTACCTCTGCCCGGTTGTTTTCTCCGCCCCCTGGCCTTTGAGCCCACGGCCAACAAATGGGCTGGACAGCCCTGCCGGGGCTTCCAGCTCCATGTCACGGACCCACGGACCTTTTTGCCCTATCGCACCTCGCTGGCCCTGCTGCAAGCTTTCATGCGGTGCTATCCGGAGCAGTTTGCCCTGAAAGCGCCGCCCTATGAGTACGAGTTCGAGCGGCCCCCCCTTGATCTGATCCTGGGCGACAGCAATCTTAAGAATCAACTGGCGGCTGGCGCGGATATCCGTGCGCTTGAGTTGGCTTGGCAGCCGGGGCTTGACGGTTTCAGTGAGATGCGGAAAAAATATTTTCTCTACCAATAGGGATGGATTTACAAAAAAAATAGGGACTAGCGGCATCCCGTCATTCCGGCGAAGGCCGGAATCCAGGCGTTTCAGGCAACGGCAACAAGGCTGGACCCCGGCCTTCGCCGGGGTGACGATTTTTTTCTACTAAGTCCTTTAATACGGCGTGGCCTTCAGCGTGACACATGACCTCCGTGGATGTGAGTAATACCAGCCGGTTCATCGCCAAGCTGGCTCCATATTTTGTGGACACCCCGGCGGAGTGCCCGTACGGCCTTGGCTGTCTGGCGGTCTACCACCAGGCGGGTTTCAGTTTTCTGCCCCCGGCCATGCTGGAGGAGTTTCTCGCCGCCGGATACCGGCGCAACGGCAACACCATCTACGCCATGCGCTGTCCGGACTGTAAGGCCTGTGTGCCCATCCGACTTGCGACGCTAACCTTTCGTCCCTCCCGGAACATGCGGCGCGTTCGGGAGCGGAACCAGGATTTGGATATTGGCGTGGGGCCGCTTGAGGTGACGCCGGAAAAGCTGCAGCTGCTGGATCGCTTTTTGAGCAGCCGCTATCCTGGTCGAGCCAGCACGGCGCTGGATTATTACAGCGGTTTTTTTGTCAACTCCCTGGCCCCGAGCATGGAAATATCCTTCCGGCTCTCCGGGCAACTGGTGGGGGTGTCCATTGTCGATCTGGCGGAGCGCAGCCTGAGCGCGGTGTATTTCTATTTTGACCCGGCGTTTGAGAAAAGAAGCCTGGGAACCTTCAACATTCTGTATCTGGCCGAGCTTGCCAGGCGCGAAAACTGCGATTATCTCTACCTTGGCTACTGGATAGAGCCGGTGGCGGCCATGGCCTACAAGGCCCGTTTTCGGCCCCATTATTTGTTGGTAGATGGTGAGTGGGCGCAGGTGGATTGAGGTACAATAAGAAGGAGCAGGTAAATGTTTGGTTTTTTTCGATCAGTAAAAAGCAAGGGCAGCCAAGGCGCTGGCTCGGAAGTGCTCGATCCCCAGACCCAGCACCAGCAGGAGCGGGAACAGTTTCAGGAGGTGCTGCAATCCTTCAATGCTTCCCGCATCGAAGAGCGTCTGAAAGTGCTGGATATTTTTCTTTCCGTGGAAGAGCATCTCACCCTAACCGGGCTGGAGGGGATCATCAGGGAAAAAAGGCCGGAGCTGTTGGATCGGGAGTTTCTCAAGGAAACCATGGAGATGTTCTGCCAGTTCGGCTTTGCCCAGAAACAGTTGTTTGAAACCCAGGAACCGGTCTACGAACACCACCACCTCGGCATGCACCACGACCATTTCATCTGCACCCGCTGCGGCAAGATTCAGGAGTTTGCCAATAACGACCTTGAAAGGCTTCAGCACGCAATAGCCGAGCAGTTCCAGTTCCACCCCCTCCAACACAAGATGGAGATCTACGGACTCTGCGCCTCCTGCATGGCGCAGCGGGAACCGGCCTTGTCCCTGCAATATGCCGCCAATGGCGAACGGGTGCGGATTGTCACCATCCTGGGCGGCCGGGAGGCGCAGGCCAGGCTGAGCGATATGGGGCTTGCGGTGGGGACATGTCTGGAGATCGTCAGCAATCATTCCTCCGGGCCGCTCATCGTGGCAAGCAAGGGGACGCGTCTGGCCATCAATGCCGGTCTGGCCAAAAAGGTCATGGTGGCCCACGCCTGCCGCCATGCCGACGAATCGTGACTTTGTTGCACTGACTTTTCAAGATTCCCCTGAAATGTCTGTCCCTGGCGGTTTGAAAAGGTGGCTACACATTGTGCCATTTTGTAGTCACACTATACGGTTTGCGCAGAAGAATTATGCGTATTGTCCGTATTTTTTCCGTATTGTGCATCGGTCAGACTCTGAGTTATACTCAGAAAAATCGCCAGACAATTTTCGGAGATCATTGTGACCCACACCCATGAAAAAAAGACAGGTTGTGAATTTTTAAATACCTGTGATTTTTTTGTAACGATCATGGCGAGCGTTCCGCAATTTTCTGCGAAAATACAGGAAAAATACTGCCTTGCCGATTTCCGCGATTGCGCTCGATATGCCTATGCCAAACAGCATGGCAAGGGAAGCATTCCCGAAGATCTCTTCCCCAGCGCCTCTTATTTCTAGCCTTTCACCGTAGATTCTTTTTTCTTCCCGGCCATACCCATTGTCTTTTATCCGCAGGATATGCTAGCATTATCACATGCGGCGCGGGAGTGTTTGGGCTATAACCCAGAGGCAAAAGAGGCTCGGAGATGTTTAAAGAAGAGCGGTCGGTCCGGCAGTTTGACTGGTCACATCTGGGAGATATCGAATGGGGACGCCCTAATCTTGGTCCTCAAACCACGGTAGCTGTTTATCGGTTGATGCAGTTCACCCTTCGTGATGCAATTATCTCCCATACCAATGTGGCAACGGCCAATCGGATATTTTATCTCGCCGGTCAGAGCGCGGGAAAGGCGTTTTTTGAAAATCTGCTCACGGGCACCCCTGATTTTGACGGGTTCATTGCCGAACTTCAGGAAAAACTAAGAACCCTCTCCATCGGCATTCTGCGGGTTGAGTCCTCTGACCTACTCCAGCACCGTTTCGTGCTCACCGTGGCGGAAGACCTTGACTGCTCTGGCCTGCCCATTACCGATGAATCGGTATGCACCTTTGATGAAGGCTTTATCGCCGCTTTGTTTTCAGCCCATTTTTGCAAGCTATTCACGGCAAGGGAGACGGACTGCTGGTGTACCGGCGACCGGGTCTGTCGCTTCGAGGTCGTGCTTGCGGAGGGTTAATTTTAAACAATCAACATGGCAGTCACATGGAGCATAAAGATATCGAAAGGCTGGACAGGATCAGCGCCCATCTCCATGCGCTACTGCATAATGAACATCCTGGGGTTCTTGATCTAATAGGACAGCAGGAGGACGAAATCCGCCAGGTGGGCGCATTTATCAATACCCTTACCGAGGCGTTGTCCAGCTTGACCAATGCCGCCCACCACCTCTCCATTGGTGACATGGACGTTCCGATCATCGCCAAACTTCCGGCCGGCCACCATCTCAAGAATCTACAGGCGACCCTTCGTCATCTGACCTGGCAGACCGGGCAGATCGCTAAGGGCGATTTTTCGCAGCGGGTGGAGTTTTTAGGGGAGTTTTCCCACTCGTTCAACTGGATGGTGGAGCAGCTTGAGGCTTATCGGCAAAGGATTCTTGGTCAGAACCGCGAGCTTGAACGTCTGGCCTCCACCGATCCGCTGACCGGTGTCTATAACCGCCGCGCCTTCATGGATTTCGCCACCAAGGAGTTTCTGCGCTCTCAACGGTATTCCCACGTGTTTTCCGCCATCCAGATGGATATCGATCATTTCAAGAAAGTAAACGATACCCATGGTCACGCGGTTGGCGACGAAGTGCTCAAAGCCTTTACCGTCAATTGTCTGGAGGTTCTTCGGGAAAGTGACGTTTTGGGGCGGATCGGCGGCGAGGAATTTTCTATTATCCTGCCGGAAACTGAAAGGGAAGGGGCGTTGATTGTTGCGGAAAGGTTTTGCCAGACCATCGCCGACCTGAAGCTGTATGTGGACAATCAGATTGTTCACTTCACGGTCAGTATCGGTGTCACCAGCCTCCGGCAAGACGATACCGGTATTGAGGCTGTCCTGAGAAGGGCGGACGAAGCCCTGTATCTTGCCAAAAACGGCGGCCGCAACAAGGTGGTTTCCGCCGGATAGCCGTTATGCCGTCCGGATTTTCCGCCAGATCGGCAGGGCGGGACTGAGTCGCTCAAAACGGCTGTCCTGGTTGATGCCCTCGCTGTTTTTGTGGTTGGCGATCAGGATGGCCCCTGTCTTCATGGTGTCTTCAATGAGTCTTTCAAAGCGCAGCTGCTGTTCCCGCCCGGAAAATGGTCGGTAGTAGTAGATCACCTCGTACTTGTCGTAACTCTCGTAAGTCCAGATGTCGGCCTGGGTAATCCGTTCTTCGCCAATGAGCTTGGCCGCAACCCGGTAAGGATATTCATCCTTTTCAAAGCCATATACCTCAAAGCCGAACTGTTCGGCAATGAGCAGCACGTTGCCGATCCCGCAGCCCACATCGAGGAGACGGGGCGGGGAGGTGGTCTGATTTTCCTGGTCAAGTCCGAGAAAAGTTCTGACAAAACCCATCTGGGCAAAGACCTGTCTGGTGTCCATGGCCACAAAGGGATATTCGCAATCGGTGTCGTTGCGGGTTTCCCTGACGGCATCCTGGCTGTAAAACCCGACAAACCGGTTGATGATGTTGAAAAAAATATCGTTCTCTTCGTTTTCCATGTGTTTTTAAAAAAGAGTTGATGGTGAAGGGGTGGGATCGAAAACCGTGTATACCACAGATTGCCGATGAATTCTCCCAGAACTTGTCCGCGGTGGTTATGCCCTGTCTGGCGCCGGCCCGCGCAGTTCTTCCATGCGTTCCAGGGCGCTGATCGCGGTTTGTGCTAAAAAAATGGCGCCCGTGGGCAGCACCTGTTCGTCAAAATCGAAGCGGGGGCTGTGGGCCGGAGCATCTTGCAGCTCAGTGTGCCTCGCACCAAAGCGCACCAGGCAGCCGGGAATCTTTTGCAGAA
>Ga0172379_10011520_pt1 | contig 10511 bp, 9 predicted proteins | sample GrowelOW334metaG_FD_119756 | JGI IMG/M metagenome (GOLD analysis project Ga0172379, IMG submission 119756) | Groundwater microbial communities from an aquifer near a municipal landfill in Southern Ontario, Canada - Groundwater well OW334 metaG | ecosystem: Environmental > Aquatic > Deep...
GATCAAGAATATCGTGGTGAACATCCCAGTCAAGTCCATCAATAGAAAGTGATGATGTGAGCGAGACGCCATCACAGCACCCATACGAAACCATGCTCGCAAGCATAGCCTTTTGTTCTTGGTTTGACGAAAAGCATGCATCAAGGTTGAGCGTTGCGGGGTGCTGTTCGCGTAGGACACAACAAAGCGCCCCAGCAAGCGCATAGCCGCCCCAGTTGGATACGCCTGCAACGATAAGGTTATCAACAGGGACAATACAGCCAATTTGGTTACCCATGGGAACGTATTTTGAAACCTCTTTAATCATTTTTCCCATTCCAATTTCATTGCCGCCGTCACCGATGCCAATAGTTGTAATTTTTTGTTTGCGCCCCGCTATAAACAGTTCATCAAGGGGCGCTGTTTGGGAGGTAATATCAATGCCGCGCATGGTGCGATAGGTGCCGTCATGAGTTCTGCCTACGCGTTCAATTGAAAGCAGGCAATCGGCCAGTGTCATAATTCTGTGTATAAAATCATACTGTTGTTGTTTGTCTGTAGGAAAGTATGCAAGGCATACGGGGTGATGGAAGGAGGTGGTCAGTGCATGGTGACAAGCTTCAATCGCGGGCTTACAAAAAGCGTCGGTAATGATGGTGACTTTTTTATTGCAGGCTACCAGCGCGCGGGCCAGGGCGAAAGCGCCAAGGGGCCCATCCGTTTCAGGTTGGTTTACGCCAGGAATGAAAAATCCGGTGACGATAGCGACATGTTTGCTTGTACGTAACCGCTCCGTTGCGGTTTTTATGTCTTCAGGTCTGAAAAGATTTTGAATGCCTCGATTACCTGGGTCATGATGTATTATTTTTTCGAGTGCGGCAATTTTACGAAAAGTTTTTTGAGAAAGCGCCTCTGAACAGAGTGCTGAGCATGGACATGATAAACATAAACTCAGTGATAAGATTCGAAAGAGAAAATGGTTGCGAAACATACAATTGCTCCTTTCTATGCGTACGAACGTTTCTTCATAACGCTACTCTATTGACAACGCTTTGGTCTATCTACTAGGGTGACTCCGTTAATGTGTAACAATTTTTTATAAAGGGAAAGTGTAATGAAGATCGTAAAATTATTATTGCTTGGTAGTCTCGTAAGTATTTTTTCACTGTCAGCGTGCGGCCAATTGCCAGAGACCGCATCTGTCAGGCAAAGAGTTGAAGAGCTTTTAAGTCGTCCTTCCTCAGGAGAAAACAGGCCGATTTGGAACGTTGCGTTTAATTTTAAAAATTTTCTTAAAAAACTTGTTTCGCCAATTCGGATAGGGGTTAAGGTTACTGCGATAAAGTCGGGGCGTGTTATCTTTGATGAAATCTCTAACCAACGATTTATTCCTTATGGTAACACTATGCTTATCACTGCCGGAGCTGCACTTTCTTATCTGGGAGATGATTTTACGTTTAAGACGCAAATACTCACCGATGGTGTCGTCAATGGGAATGCAGTTGAAGGAAATCTCTACTTTAAAGGTGGCGGGGATCCATCATTTTCAGGGTATGATGTCATAGCATTTATTGGACAGTTGGCGGCAATGGGGATCACCACTATTACAGGTGGTTTTTATTGTGACTATTCCGACTATGATGAAATGCCTTATACAACGGGGGCCTCTCTTGCTGACGCTGTTGAATACTGGACGTCTCCTGTGTTTGCAATGATTGTTGATCATAACTATGTTGACCGCTCGCTTCCAGGAAGGACTACGTTTAATTTTACGCTTAACTGTGATCCAGACAGCCTCTTAGTTCAATCAATTACAATATCAAGTATGAAAAACGTTTTTTCAGCATATGTTCAAGGGATCTGCGCTGCGTATGGGATAACGATTCAAGGGGTGCTTGACTTAGGTAAAGCTCCAGATGGAGCAACTGTTCTGGTTACTAAAGACTCGGCGCCTCTGACACAACTTATTACCGCTATGCTTGCCAACACTTATTCTATTTATGCTGATTCAATATTTAAGATGGTAGGCGCAAAGTGTTTAGGCTTTCCTGGTACGTGGGAAAAAGGAGCTCAGGCAATAAGTAATTTCTTGGAACAAAAAGTTGGGATTCTTGGTAGTGAATTTCACCTGGAGGATGGATCTGGAATTTCTCGCAACAACTCATTTTCGCCATCCAATATGGTTAAATTTCTCTCATGGATGAGTAAATCGCCATTGTCAGATAGCTTTATGAGTTGTTTGAGCCCTGTTGGGACGAATAAAGTATTAAAAGGAATCATGGGAGGGAAAAGGGTTAAAGCACTGACCCGAGGAGAAATTGTGCATGGAGTTTCAACGCTTTCTGGTTTTGTTTATGCGAATAACAGGCCTTCAGAAGTTTTTTCAGTAATGTTTGACGGTATGATTCCACCTAAGGAATCGATAAAACCATCGGAAACGGAAGAAGAGCTTATCGAGAAGCTTTTAGGTTGTCTGACAACATAAGCGCCAATAGAAAAAGCCCAGAGGCAATCACTTGCTTCTGGGCTTAAAATCTTTAGATCAAACTTCGTTAAATACTCTTAACGCGGATAACCGTAATAAGTTGACGGTGACCTTGTTTGGTGCGGTATTTTTTACGGCGTTTGAACTTGAATACAATAACCTTGGCCCCTTTAGTTTGCATAATGATTTCTGCTTTGATTTCGGCATTCTTAACGTAAGGTTGGCCGACTTCGAAAGCATCTTCGCCGCTTTTGCGGAAGAGGACTTCTGAAAAACTAACGGCAGCTCCTCGCTCACCCTCAATTTTTTCTATTTCAAGTGCTTGTCCTGGGACAGCTTGGTACTGTTTTCCGCCGGTTTGAAAAATCGCGTATTGTTCAAACGTTACTCTGCTCGTTTGTTCCATGGTCGTGTAGCCTTTCAGATCAATCAAATATTTCTGTCGATGATGAATATCGCAATAAAAACAAAAGTATGTCTTTTATTGTAACAAAGCCATTTTTTATGTCTAGAGTAGGTTGGAATTCTTAGGCACACGACTTGGCAAGAAGCTTGTAAATACGTTCTTTGGCCATTTGGTCCATGGTAAACGTGTCAATTACTGTCTTGGCAAGCAGCGGAAGGTTCGATCTAAGCTTATCAAAAAGTGGACTATTACAAAATTTAATTAATTCATCAAGCTCACTGATTGAGAAACTCTTGGCAATATTGTGTCGAGCTATCACGCCAAAAGAATGGGCAAGCTTGGTAAGCTCAGTATGCTCAAGGGCTGTCAGTTCTGATTCAGTTACATCACAGGCTGCAAATACGAGCGAAAGTACTGCTGATTCAAGGTGTGATTTAAAGAGCTTTTCACATAACGCATCAATTCGAGTCACAAATTCTTCAGAAGGCATTGTAGCCGGTACGGTTTGATCTAACATAGTTTCACTACATGTAGATGCACCAAAAATTCTGCTTTCTCTGACCTGCTTAATAAATTGTTTACCGGGCTCCAAGAAGATACTAAAAACACCTGTAAGTTTGCTCTTGATCCTTGCAAGTGTAAGAAGCGAACGGTAGTCTTTTGTTTCCGCAGCGGCGCTCAAACAATGGCGTTGAAGCTCTTGCTCCATCCTGTTTAACATATTTGCTTTTGGTGAAATGTTTTTAATCATTTCGTCCAATGCGATAGCTGCTCTCTTAAAAGGCGACTCTTCCTGTGGGATCTGGACGACAATGGCAGTACTTGTTGTTTCAACAATTATTAATGCATTTACAGCTTCTTTTGGCGACATCCCTTCCTGCGCGCCCGCGGCATAGTTCACGTGAAATGAAAATAAGGCGATTAAGGCAACATAGGGTAAGCGTTTCAATAAGGTATTCATAATATATCCCCCGTCTTTATTATTGAGTTTTGTTGTAGATCTAAAGTTGTATTGTTTTTTAATAGATTGTTTTAACGACTACAGAACTAAGCCTAGACCCTTTTGGTGAGCCCTGCAAACGCCCCTTTTTTGCAATAATTGCACTAGATAAGGCTAAAAACTTTCAGGTTTTGATAAATTACCCTAAAATTGGGCGTTTTTCGATGCAATTTGAATGATGTAGTTGTTCCAGTCAGTAAGTTGGGCAATTGTATCGCTTTTTGAGCGAATTAGAGCTGGATATTCGATAATTTTAGAAAGATGAGCAAGCAATGGGTGGGTTGCAAGGGCCCTTAGGATGTGAAGGCCAATTTTACCCTGACCTGGGAGTGCATGTTGATCATGTTTGCGGCCTATCGATATGGAGGAATCATTAAGATGCATTAGTTTTAATGAATCAAGCCCTATGGTTTTATTTATATATTCAATAAAGGCACTTGGCTGTGTGAGTTCGTAGCCGTAGGAAAATGCATGTGCGGTATCAAGGCAGAAACCAATTTTTTCAGGATAATCGATTTTTGTTTTAAGAAGGCCGAAGTCTTCCAGGTTGCTTCCGACAGCGTTACCCTCGTGCGCTGTATTTTCAAAGAGGAAGGTCACTGGGGGATTAGTTTTAAGAAGGGCGTTGAAGAATCTGGCAATGGTATCGATGCCCTGTTGGCGGGCAATTTTAGCCGTTGTCCCGAGGTATCCTTTAGCGTTGCCGGCGTGCAAGACAATAAAAGGGACCTCAAGGCGTTGTGCATAATTAATTTCTTTAAGGATGAGGCGCTTTGAAATAGCCAAATTTTCTTGGATTCCTGTTGCCGGGTTGATCCAATAAGAGCTGTGAATAAAAAGTGAGGAGAATTGGTTGCGAAATGAAAGAAAGTATCGAAGATCATCATTGGTGATATGGACGTAGCGGTTTTCATGTGTAAGAAAAAATTGAAAATAGGGGAGCTGTAGGTCAATCGCTTGGTCGACCAAGTATCTAAGTCCATGCCTAAACGGAAGGTGGATGCCGACGTGATTATGTGCGTTCAAACTCGTCCTTTAATGCCGTGACATCAAAAAATGGTTGTAATGCCATAACAAAGTCATCTTTTACCAGGCCAAGTCCTTCGGTGGTATCAGATTCAAAGCGGAGGCTGATAACGGGTTGGGTGTTTGAAGCTCTGGCCAGTCCCCAGCCGTACGTCATCTGAGCCCGAACCCCATCGATCGTGATGATAGCGACATCCTTGCGAGCAGCAAAAATGTCTTTTACGTGGCTTACGATCTGTTGTTTTATTTCATCGTTGGTGCATTTGATCCTAAATTCAGGCGAACTGACTCGTACCGGAAGGCTTTGCACCAGTTGGGTAAGACTTTTGCCCGTTGTAGCAACCATTTCAATCAGGCGTAGCGCCGCATAAATACCATCGTCATAGCCGAAATAACGGTCTTTAAAGAAGAAATGGCAACTTAGCTCGCCTGCGAGCAAGGCATTGTTGTGAATGATTGCCTCTTTGATTAGTGAATGGCCAGATGGAGCAACGCATGGACGGGCTTTGATTGCTTCAAGAGTTTGAATAAGCGCTTGGGAGCTTTTTATATCGAATACAACAGCAGCGCCAGGGTGTTTTTTTATAACGTCTTGAGCAAAGAGCGCAAGGAGCTTGTCGCCAGGGACAAGGTCACCTTCTTTGGTCATCGGATTCATGCGATCGGCGTCGCCGTCAAAGCCTATGCCAAGTGTGAGTGATGGGTCTTGTTCAAGTGTTTGTTTAACAAACTCCATATTTTCTTTTACTGTTGGGTCGGCTTCATGGTTGGGGAACGTGCCATCAACTTCGGCAAAAAGAAGGCGAACGTTTTGCCAGCCCATGGCTTTGATGAGTAAGGGCATAACAGATCCCGCAGAACCATTACCACAATCAATGACAGCATTGACCCGGTTGCCTTTAAGATGGGTAAAATGTGCGGTCAGGAATGAGATGTAGTCAGCGATAATATCGTGGTGTGTGACGGAGCCTAAGTGCTCATTACGGCTCTTCGATGGCCGTTCGTGGTGAGGAGCCGCGCCATCCCTTAGCGATGGCGGGCGTCTCGAATCCATTTGAACGGCACTCAGGACTGGCTGTAAGTCTTGGTCCAGAGCTACTGAAGCCTCATAAATCCTCTGTATCTCTTTTATTTGCTTCCCCCAGATCCCTGTCATTTTTATCCCGTTGTAGTCAGCTGGGTTGTGAGAAGCTGTGATGGCAAATGCAACGGGAAGCTTGAAGGTGTGAGCGGCAAAATAAACCGCCGGAGTTGGGCAAAGCCCGATATCGATGACGTCAAATCCGTTAGCGATGCAGGCGGCAACCATTTCTTTTTTGATTGCTTCGGAATGAATTCGGCCGTCGTTGCCAATGATGATTGTTGAGGTGTCTGGGTGTTTAGCTTGTACGAGCGTTAAGATTGCTTGGGTAAGGCGGTAGGTTTCTTCAATGAAAAACTCTTTTCCGACAATACCCCTGATATCATATTCTTTGAAAATAGTGTGCTTCATACTCTCTCCTTGATGATGTAATTATTTAGTGGCTCCTGAAGGTTGGGGTGCTGGTTTTTCCTCAGCGGTCTGAACTTTATTGCTTACGTCACTGATAACCTTAGTAACAAACCAGCCGATAGTTTTCTGATATATGGTTTTTAGTACCCAGGCCACGGGCGACAGAACTGCTAAGCAGCCATCAAGCGCCCAACTGAAAACACCTATGATGGCATGTCTAAAATGCGATTCTGTTGAACCATAACTTTCATATGTTCCCATTTCAAGCTTGGTGAGACGGGCAAAGACAGGCGAGCTTTTGCCCCAATTAGTAATAGCTTCTTCCAGGCGAAGCGAACGTTCTTGGAGCGAAATGTAAGAAAACTCAAGCGCTTTGGTACATTGATCACACTGATTCAAAAGGTCGCGTACTTTATCGGGCGTTGCCTGCGACTGAGCTACGCCTTGATTGGTTGCCGTGTCGTTGTTAGATTTTTTTTTTTGATCCGTATCAGCGGATGGGGTTGGTGATCCTATAACATAATCAATGATACTTTTGTATACTTCATGGATTGACTTGAATCCAGCCATAATCCAATCAGCGATACCAGAGAAGAAAGTATGAATAACACTTTTTGAGGCGGGCATCGCAGACTTGGTTGGTTCTGTCTGTTTTTTCAGTTCTTTAAATGTTGATTCAGCCTTAGTAATAATTGTTTGAGCTTCTGCTATTTGAAGCGTTACGCCGCGCGCTTGAAGGTTGCGTATTTTTTCCTGAATAGTTGCGAACTGTGTTTGCATTTGGTTGTAGTTTTGATCGATTGTTTTACTTGTCTGGTTCTGTACATCTGTTTGATATGTTTGCATCTTTTGTAGAAGTGCGTTGACCTGGTCAAGTGCTGCTTTTGCTTCTGCTTCGTTGGATTTGCTTAGGATTGAAAGACTTATCTTTTTTGCCTGTGCTGTGTCATTACGGGCGCTTTGCATTTTTTCATCTAAGTTTTTCATAGCATCGGCGATAGCTACGCGTGCACTTTGCAGTTGAGCCAAAGCCGTTGCAATTTGATCAAATTCTGGGGCCTGAGCAGGCGTTGGTTGTGGCTGAGGGGGCGTGGTTGTCATTGGTTGAGGCTGTGGTGTAGTTGTCATTGTTGGTTGAGGTTGAGCCGTAGGCATGGGAGGTGTTGTCTGAAGTGGGGCGGTGGGCATTGCGACAAGATTTGTTGAAAAAGCGAAGAAGAGAGCGATGCTCGAAAAATATATACGTTTCATATAAAGAATCTCCTTGTATCTTATTGTTTTTTTTCCCTAGGATTAAACAATTCTATAAGTTTCCCAATATCAACATTAACAAGTTGTGAGCTAGCTGACGATGAGTTTAATTTTTGATTCGTTGCATCTTTGATTGAAGTAATTGTTTGTTCAAGGGTCTTTAAACTGGCATTTATTGCCGTACAGGATTGTTCTGCTTTTGCGTAGTAGCTAGCAATCAACGGATTCTTGGTCATTGTGGTCGCTTGCTCAGATAATTCTATGGTGTTGGGCCACGTTAGTTGTTCTGCTACAACGGGCGTTGTAGCCGGTGCCGGCGTTGTGGTAACAGGTGTTGTCGTTATTGCTGACGGCATGGTCTTGAGTTGACCCAGAGTGGAAAATAAAAGGCTTACGATTATGCAATTTTTTAGTGTAAAAGCATTCATTGAATTACCTTTCCAAGAAAAAGCGATGATAGTCTACCTGGCCATAGTAGCAAGATGTCTGCTGATAAATCAAACATTACGGCATTGTTGGAAAAGGATTTGATATTTGTGGTGTAAAAGGTTGTCCCTGCGGCATACTTCCGGGAAATGGTTGTTGGTTAAGTATGGGTTGGAATGGTACGGGTGGTTGTGGCGTGACAGCCGCTTGTGCAGGTGGTGCTTGTACCTTGGGAGTAGGGCTAGCTTTTTTTACAGGTGCTCCTACCAGGCCGCGGAAAAAATTGATGGTGCTGGCGATAGATTCAACAAATGAAGTATACCAACGCTTGTACCAAGGTTGAGCAAGATTTTGGCGTTTAAGCGCCGCTAATCGTTGCAACTCTTCGGCATCGGTTCTTTGGTGCTCTTTAAACTCTTTAAGTTCTTTGAGCTTTATCTCTTCAACGCGGTGGGCACGATTCTTTATAATTAAGCCTTTATCTTCGAGTTGTTTTATAGATACCATAATTTTGTCGACTTGCGATTTAATCGTATCGGTAACCGCGTCAAAATCTTTTGAAAGATCCTCGCGGAGATAGCTATCAATGGTTTTTAGCTTTTCAAGTGAGGTGCCTTGCAATTCATAATATTTAAGCCTGACTTTTTTATCATCAATGATTTGCCATGCTTCGTCGGTAGATTTTTGGGCCGCAGCTGCTTCGTCCGTCGCAACTTTGATTGCTTCATCAACTTTTTTCATCCTTGCTTCCATCGATTTGCCCAGCTCTTCGATAGATTTCATATCAAGCTTAAGTTGTTCCAGATCGCTCTTGAGGGTATTAATTTTTTGCTCAACGATTTCTATCTTGATGAGGCGCTCTCTGCTTTGTCCTTGCTCGCTGGTATCATTTCCTTGGCTAAGTTCGGCAAGATCTTTTTTCTTTTTGTTATCCAAAAAACGCATCGCACTTTCAAAAAGCTCTGCTATTTTGCCCTGCTGTTGGCCAATATTTTTATAGAATCCATCGAGAATGCCGTCAGCGGTATAGAATTTGTTGTTGAATATCTTTTTGTTACCACTTATAGAAATGGCTAAATCTTGAATTTGGGCGTTAACATCGTTCAGTTTTAAGAGCCAGTCCTTTTTTTTAACCCAGTTACCCTGAACGCCGATTTTGTCCTCTGAAGCCAGCGTATCGACTCCAGAGGACTCGTTTGTAGAAAAATTAGACTGATGAACCGTTGCTGTGATTGTATGATTGTTTTGAAGTAAAAATACACATCCGATGCTGACGTATAAAAAACGCTTACAACAAAACATGCGGTTCATTCCAGCCCCTTTTTAGATTGGTTTTTACAGCACTTTAGCAAGGTCCTTCAGTTCTTTGAAGAGACTCTTGAGAAGTTCTTCTGCTTCTGATGATGTATAGCTCCACATGATGCCTTGATCTACCTTTGTTAAAATAGAGCGATCGGATTTAATGTCAATGATATCGATGCGGACGACGTTCATAAGTGGGTGAACTGACGATGGTGCACGGACGACTCCTGCGCGTCCAAGAACGCTGTATGCGATGTTGCCTTCACCGATAAAGCAGAGCATTACCTTTTTTTGCCAGACCATATTAAGGTAGCCTGTGTGCTCTTTGTGGATAGTCATTAAAAGACTGTCCTGGCCTTTAGGATAAATGCACTGTACTGGCGTTGTGTTCGGAACTCCCTTTTCAGAGAAGGTTGCCAGAGTTGCGATTGTTTTTTCTTTTTTCAAAAGTTCGATCAAATCATCGGGTAACTTGACCCCTACATGCTTTGCCATAGCCCCTCTACATTAAAGTTAAAATGGTAAAATATTTTTCGACTCAACAATTAAAAAAGTCTCTGCCAAGGTGCAAAAGATTATACACAATTTAGATCAATTTCAAAATCACTTCATTTTCCAGTACCATCCCCCGCGGGGTTAGTCTGATCGTATTTTTACTTACGGTAATCAGCCCGGCCTGTATAAGTTGCTTAATAGTGGTAAGTATCTTTTCGCGATTCGCGTCCTCTGTTAAGTATAGCATACGTTGCAAGTCAAGCCCCTCTTTTTGACGCAAACTCAGCATGAGCAGCTCTATGCGGGCCTGTTCAGGGGTAAGGATTTCTGACTGCCGATAACAGGTGCCGGTGGTTGTCGTTGCCATCTGGGAGATATATTGCGACAGATTGGCCTGATTAGTTGTTCTGCATGCTCCGTCAAATGATGAGGCGTGAAGGCCAAATCCACGATATGGTTTGCGGTCCCAGTATGCCTTGTTATGCGTCGAAGCATGCCCTGGTCGACAAAAATTAGAAAGTTCGTAGTGCTCGAAATCATGTGAGGTGAGCAGAGTAACCGTTTCAATGTATGTTTCAACCATTTCATCATCGGGAAGAAGTCGAAGTGCATTTTGTTGCACGCTGAAAAACAGAGTCGTTTTTTCGTA
>Ga0172379_10011521_pt1 | contig 10509 bp, 9 predicted proteins | sample GrowelOW334metaG_FD_119756 | JGI IMG/M metagenome (GOLD analysis project Ga0172379, IMG submission 119756) | Groundwater microbial communities from an aquifer near a municipal landfill in Southern Ontario, Canada - Groundwater well OW334 metaG | ecosystem: Environmental > Aquatic > Deep...
ACGTGGGAAGAGATATATAATCAAATATTCTTAAATGAAGTTGAACCACATTTGGGAATTGGACGGCCAACAATAGTATATGAATTTCCAGGGAGCATGGGTGCGCTTGCAAAAAAAAAGAAATCCGACCCGAGGTTTGCTGAGCGATTCGAATTTTATATAGAAGGGCTAGAATTAGGAGATTGTTATAGTGAATTAACCGATTGGAAAGAACAACAAGATCGATTTGATAATGAATTAAAAAAAATACAGCATTCAGGTAAAACAGTATATGATTATGATCGCGATTTTATCGATGCGTTAAAGGCGGGTCTCCCAAGTTGCAGTGGCATTGCTATAGGTGTTGATCGATTAGTCATGTTATTTGCGAACGTACATACAATTCAGGATACATTATTTTTTTCTTCAGACGAGCTGTTTGATGTATGAGGATTTGTTTTGTCACAATTAAAGATTGAGCCTCTGTTTTTCTTTTGAAAGTGCAACGTTTTCATATTAAATGATTTTATGACCGTCTTACTGTTCATGTTTGTTGATAGTTTTATTATCAAGAAAAATTATTGAAGTAAGGGGATTTCTCTGATATTGCAGAAATCCTATGATTTATGGGATAATAGAGCCCCCAGATACTAGGGGTTTCTATTTATATATGCCAAAAATTACGACCGCACAATTTAAAAAAGGAAATTTTATAGAATTTCGTGATGAGCCTAATCAAATCATGGATTTTCAATTTGTGAATCCAGGAAAAGGGAGCGCCTTTGTTCGGGCAAAATTAAAGAGTTTAAAGAGCGGGAAGGTCATAGAATTTACCTATAAGTCTGGAGAGACCGTTGAAGAGCTTCCTATCAATACTCGAGAAATGCAATATCTCTATAAAGAAGGGGACGCCTACGTTTTCATGGATAATTTTAGTTATGAACAGTACAACATTATAGAAAGTTTACTTGAAGGATTTATTAAATATATGAAGCCAAACGACACGTATCAGGTGTTGGTGTTTGGTGAAGATGCAGTAGGTGTGAGATTTCCTAAAAAGGTGTGGTTGAAAGTGACAGAGGCGGACGAGGGGACCAAAGGAAATACTGCAACCGGAGCTACAAAGACTGTAGTTGTAGAAACTGGTGCGATTATAACGGTTCCTCTTTTTATCAAAGAAGGTGACACAATTGGTATTGATCCAGAAACTGGTTCGTATCTTGAGCGTGGTTAAGATTCTTCTTTGATGATATTTTTACCCTAACTTAGGTTATAATTTTTTTTTGTATTCTGCTATTAGATGTATTTTGTATTACACTTAAAGGTATGAGTGTTCATCTTCCACATTGGAGAGCACCGGTGTTTCATTGGTCACATACGAAAACAATATTGAGTATTCAGGCATTCGTGGCAACTACAGGTGTCGGATTGGGATTGTTTTTTATTTCCATATTTCAAGGACAAAGCGTCATGTTGCAGGTAGAGAAAACCCAGGCGGAGGTCGAAATTAATAGACTTATGGGTGAAGTACTTACGCTGCGTAGTGAAGATCAATTTGTGCGAAATAATCAGTTGGCAGAGGAGATAAAAAATATTCAGACAACATATGCCCAGGCTGTCACGACGTATGAAGAGCTTCTGGATCTTCGGGCGATTACCCGTGACATGGGAAAGTTGGAAGAACGATTTGCTGATAACCTTCATATTCTTTCGTTGCGCAAGTGGGCTACAGCATCGGCTCAAATGAGCGCACTTCATAATGATATAGTCACAGCAAAACAAAAAGTTGCTGCGAGTTTTGTCATACCGGCAAACGTTGTTGAAAGCAATATTCCTCCATCTGGAGGATTTAGTCGTCAAGTAGTAAAGGTGGATATCGGGGATTATCTGGTTGATATCGTTGCCGCCGATATGGGTTCGACAAAAGTTATCGTTGATACAGCCTCCGATGGAACCTGCACAAAAGATTGTCCTGCGTTGTCGTTGTCTGATTATGTGTCACGAAGTGGTGCGTTTGCGGGGATAAATGGTTCATATTTTTGTCCCGCTGATTATCCTAGTTGTGCTGATAAGAAAAATTCGTTTGACACACTCCTTATGAATAAAAATAAAGTGTATTTTAATTCGGATAATAATGTGTATAGTGTTGTTCCAGCTGCTGTTTTTCTTTCTGGCTCTATGCGGTTTGTGGGGCGATCATTGGAGTGGGGTCGTGATACGAGCCCTGACGGGGTAATAGCAAATCAACCCTTATTGGTGTCGGGGGGAGCTGTTGTATTTGGTGGCGATGGGGATCCTAAAAAAGGAAGTAAAGGCAATCGAAGTTTTGTGGGGAATAAAGGTACGATAGCCTATATAGGCGTTGTGCACAATGCAACAGTCGCAGAATCTGCTTTGGCACTGAAGGCTCTTGGGTTGGATAATGCACTAAATCTGGATAGTGGGGGCTCTACAGCTTTATGGAGCGGGGGATACAAGGCTGGACCGGGGAGAAATATTCCGAATGCCATCTTGTTTGTACGAAAGTAATGAAGGTACAATAATTGATATGGAAGATCCTGTACAGAATACTGACACAAAACCAGTCGAACTGACGTACGAAGAAACGCCAATCATTGAGCCTGTTTTGAACCGTGCGCCAGAGACTTATTCAGATTTGGCACAACAAGACGATGTTAAATCAGTTGTTCCAGAGGCTACTCAGGTATTTGGCAATCAGCCTTCTGTAGAATCTGCCCGTGTTATACCTGAAGGACCTGCATTGCCACCTTCGAAAAAATCAGGTAAGCGACACGTGGGAACAATTCTTTTTGTAGTTTTGCTTTTTGGACTGGGTGTGTGGCTCAGTAGCCAGCTTCGTTCATTTTTTTCGCCGGTTATTAGTAACGAAGCGATTATTCCAACTTTGGCTCCTTTTGCAAATTTGAGTCCATCAGCATCGCCATTGGCGAGTTCATCGGGAACACAACCAGTTTCGATTTTGGCATGGCGTACTATGGATATCATCAGCGGAGTTACAAAAAAGCCGATTGATGGGATATCGTATCAGTTTCCAAATACAGTGTCTGTTCCTGTATGTGACAGCCCAAATTGTGCTTCGCAGGGAGCGAATTTAGAGGGCGGGACTCGATTTACTGTTGCTGCTCGGGGTAAAGGTCAATTGTTACCAGATTTTCGAGGGGCAATACTTACTGATGCGGGAGGGCGGGAATTTATTATGAAGCAAACAATGATAGGGAGACATTATGTATATGAATATATTGGTGATTTTACGGGTCGCACGGGTGGAGGATATACATTTACGAAAATGCGTGGCGTTTTAGTGCCAGTGTCTGATTCACTTGCTATTGAATTTAATCATTTTTCGCCAGCAGGAGGAATAACTGATTTTGAGGCGGACGATGCGCTCTTTGACGAGGTTATAAAAACCTTTAAAGGGAGTGTTCCTATAACACCTTCACCAACAATTAAGCCGACTGTGAATCTTCCATCTTCTACACCAATTGCATCATCGACAGGGTTCTAAATGTGTTAATCTAGGCTAGATTAGGATGGCCACGAAGAAACGATGAGCGGGTTATTGGTTTTCTTTGGTAATTTACCCCAGATTTCTTCTGTGACAAAAGGCATGAATGGGTGGAGGAGTTTCATAGTATTTAAGAATACATGTCGTAAGACAGAAATTGCGATTGTGTCCCCCTGATGGAATCGTTCCTTATTTTTTTCTAAATAGCTATCGGCAAGTGTGTGCCACGCAAATTCATAGATCATAAGTGCAGCGTCTGAATAGCGATGTGAGTTCATGTGTTTGGTAACGCTTTCTATCATTGTTTTGAGCTCACTGACAATCTGTATATCCTCTGGATTTGTGAGTTTTTTTTGAATGGTTTCATTGTAGAGCGGAACAGGAACGGTGAGCAATTCATTTTTTGTGAGCATTTCGATAAACCGAGCTATGTTCCAGAGTTTGTTTGCGAAGTTTCTCATTCCGCGAATTTTGTCTTCTGCAAGTGATTGGTCGTTACCAGCTCCTGTGCCAAATACGAGTGCCATACGAAGCGCGTCAGCTCCATATTTATCGATCATATCTAGAGGATTGATGACGTTTCCTTTGGATTTGCTCATTTTCTGTCCTTTGGCATCACGCACAAGTCCATGGAGATAGACTGTTTCAAAGGGGACTTTTCCTGTCAAATGAACGCCAAGCATAAGCATACGGCAGACCCACCAAGGGAGGATGTCATAGCCGGTTTCCATGACGGACGTCGGATAAAAATAGTCGTAGTCTTCAGGCTTGGTCGCTTTGAGTGTGGCAAACGGCCATTGGCCGGAAGAAAACCACGTATCGAATGTGTCGGTATCTTGGGTAAGGCGCATAGAGTCACAGCTGCCGCACGTTTTTGGTGTGCTCCCGTTTGTGATGGTCCAATGCTGACAATCAGTACACTTCCACGCAGGAATCCGGATGCCCCAGACGTTTTGGCGGCTGATATTCCAGTCGTGGAAATTTGTGAGCCATTGCTTGGCAATTTTTTCAAAGCGTTTCGGGACAAAGGTAACCTTTTTTTTGGTAATTGCCGCTTTTGCTGCTTTTGCAAGAGGAGCCACTTTTACATACCACTGTTCGAGCGGCAAGGGTTCAATGACCGTCCCACACTTCCAGCATGTTCCAATCCGATGTGTATAGTTTTCATCAATCTTGACTAAGATTCCGTCAGCCTTGAGGTCTTCGACCATGAGTGGGCGAACCATGGCGACTTTTTTGCCATGATATTTTTCGGCACGTTCTTTATATTTTGGTTCAATATTTGGCTGTGATAAGAACCATGAGAAATCCATCTTGCCCCTAAAATCGATAATTGGGGTCACTGGCAAATTGAATTTTTTCCCAAGTTCAAAGTCATGCGGATCATGTGCCGGAGTTACTTTCATAATACCCGTACCAAATGCAGGGTCGACGTCAGGATCGGGGATCACTCTCATCTTCACGGGTCCCAATAACCCCATAATCTCGAGTGTTTGACCAATATATTTTTTATATCGTTTGTCTTTGGGATTGACGGCAAGGGCTGTATCTCTGAATTTAGTTTCCGGCCGAGTTGTCGCAATCGTGAACGGGCCGTACGTCATGTAGTAGAGAGGATCTACACGTTCAACATATGCTACTTCGAGATCAGAAAATCCTGTGCCGTCTTTGGTGCAGTAATTGACCAGCCGTGAGTCTCTGTAGACGAGCCCTTCATCGGAGAGTTTTTTAAATGATTCATATACCGTTGATACGACCGAAGGATCAAGCGTAAACACATTGCGGCTCCAATCAAGTGAAAAGCCAAGTCTTCGAAGTTGATTTTCCATATTGCCGCGGTTTTCATGCACAAAGTTCCAGATGTCTTTGTAGAGCGTCTCGCGATCAAAGTCGAATCGGCTTTTGCCTTGTTTCGCCAAATGCTTTTCATACACAAATTGAGTTTCAAACCCTGCGTGATCAGCTCCGGGTAACCAGAGTGTGGGGTCACCCTTCATACGATGATAGCGGATCATGATGTCCTCGATAACGTACAAGGCGTGTCCTACGTGTAAATTGGCATTGGCATTGGGTGGGGGAAGAAGAATGGAAAACGGTTTTTTCTTTGGGTCAATTTTCGGTGCAAAAAAATTACCAGATTCCCACATCTTATAGATAGCATCTTCCGTCGTTTTGGGATCAAAGTTTTTATCCATGGGACAATTGTAGCTCGGAGTGGGGTTAAGGGCAAGTTTTAGAGTTCGTCTAATTTGACATGTTCAACCTGTTTATTTTGAATAAATTCAAGATATTTTTCGGTTGTGGAGAGGCGTTTGTGGCCAACAAGTTTGCTTATTGTGGTAATAGCGGTTCCTGACATTAGGTGATGGGCGATGAATGTATGACGAAGATCATTTACTTTTGCATCTTCAATGCCTGCAACTTTGAAATATCGGTCAATTGCGGTTCTAATGTTGCGGATAAGGAGTGGGCGTCCTGTTTTTGTAATGAATAATGAACGAGATTTTGCTTCTGGATTTCGTAATTTGATCCAATTGTCTAATGCTTCTCTTCCAGCGTGATTAAGCGGTATGTCGCGTTCTTCGTGACCCTCCTGAGATGCAATATGAAGCTCTGTAGCCTTTATATCATCCAGAGATAAATTTGCAAGCTCTCCTATGCGAAGACCTGTTTGTAAAAATAGTTCGACGATTGCATGCGTGCGGATATCTGCTCGGCATGCGTCTCTAAGCGCTCGGTATTCGAGTTTAGAAAGAATGCGTGGCGGTTTGATTTCATATTTGGGATGCTCTATATCAGTGGCAGGATCCTGTGTGATACTCCCTGATGATTTTAAAAATCGGTAGAATGTTTTCATGGAATTAATTTTCCGTGAAACTGATTTCGGGGTATAGCTGTCAGCTGCTAATTTGCCTAAAAATGCTTCAAGTTCTTCTTTGGTGATGGTCGTAATATCTTTTTTTCCGGTATTTGCTAGGAAGGCGACAAGCTGCTCAATATCTTTACTATATGCTACGATAGTCGCATGAGCACGACGTCGAGAACTTAAGTATTCAACAAATTGTTTATGTGCGGTTTTAAGATCAAGTGCCATGGTATGTGTGTTTACGGAGTCATACACGCTCAATTGTGGCAAGAACATTGATGTGGATATGAACCCTGTATCTTAGAAGCCTATAATATCATATACAAGACCAAATAACAACACTATGATTGCAACTCCTAAAAATGTAATGCGAATGATCGTAGCACTTGTTAGCCTCGGATTGTCTATATCAGCTGGAAGGACGATTATTGAACTATGGCAGCGGCGGGATATTATTTACGTGCGTGAGCAGGAGCTTTCGAGGCTAAAACGTGATAACACTCAGCTTGAGGTGAAGCTAAAAGATATGAAAAGCGAGGCCTATGTGGAGAAAGTCGCACGAGATCAATTAGGCATGATTAAAGAAGGGGAAACAATCGTTATATTGCCTATAAACGTATCATCTTCTGCTTCAAGTGGGTTATTTACTCAGGTATCGAATTGGAGACAGTGGTGGAATTTGTTTTTTTAACTGGTGCCAGCGGCAGGGATCGGACCTGCGACAAATGCCTTATGAAGACACTGCTCTACCACTGAGCTACGCTGGCATATATGTTTTTATGCCTTTTGATTTATAGCACCAATATCATGTGGCATCTTACGTATTTTATCAAATTGGGTTTGGAAGGCAACCAGCGCAACAAGAAACGCTCCATGATACAATACAAGCTATCTAACCTATCTGTTCGTATACCTGTGAAGCATAGGTACGTGATAGATCGGGATAAGTTGGGGAGGTGAATTTTATATTATGGCAGCTAAATTATTTGTTGGAGGACTTTCATGGGATACGACAGAAGACACACTTCGCAATCATTTTGCGCAAGTGGGACCAGTAGCAAGTGCACAGGTTATTACCGATAAGTTTACTGGAAAATCCAGAGGCTTTGGTTTTGTCGAAATGACAAATCCTGATGATGCGCAAAAAGCCATTCAAGATTTGAATGGTACACAGCTAGATGGCCGATCAATCGTGGTAAACGAAGCCAAGCCAATGGCACCTCGAGAAAATCGTGGTGGTGGCGGTGGAGGTGGATACCGTGGTGGTGGCGGTGGAGGATTTGGTGGGGGAAGACCAGGTGGTGGTGGTGGTGGTGGACGAGGATTTGGAGGAGGTGGAGGAGGACGAAGAGATGACCGAGGTGGACGTGGCGGCGGTTTTGACCGACGCGACAACCGAGGTGATGACCGCGGAGGACGAGATTGGTAAATTAAAAGAGTATAAAAAGAAAAATCACCCTGATTAAACTCGGGGTGATTTTTTTTGGAGATTAAACTTTTCGCGAAACGTAAATTTTATATTTAATATTTTACAGATGTTGTTAGTTGTCGTATAGCAATGGTTAATGTATTAATTTAATCTTTTCACTTCTTGGTAACATTTTGATTTCATGTTCTCGTTTAAGTGCTCTTGATTTTGTTCGGACGCGTTGGGTATATACCACACAAATAGGTGGATGCGATCGTGTGTATGCTGCTCCTTTTCCAATACAGTGTTGATGGAATCGTTTTAGGACATTGTTTGTGACACCTGTATACAGACTTGAATCACAGCAGAGAAGGATATAGATATACCACATAGTATGGATAGTACTATGATATGCTCATACAAAGTAAATTTCTTCGAATTATGCGGTTCAGACGTTTAGTCATAGGTATCATCTTTTGTATTATCGGACTATGTTTGACGGAGGCGATATTGCGATTGCTGAACTATCCATATGTCGGCTGCACGAGTCTTGATGAAGTGAGTGAATATGGCATTGGGCAATATGATAATGACCTTGGGTGGATTTACTCCCATCCACGTTCGACAATAACTCCGTGGGATAGAAAAACATATACATTTAATGTCGAAGGATACCGAGTGAAAGAAGTGGAGGATAGTACCGATTATACAAAACCAACTATTCTTATCATTGGAGATTCATTTTTATTTGGGAATGGGTTAAGTTTTGAAGAAACATTTGGGTATAAACTCCAGCAAAAACTGAAAAATACATATAATGTGATAAATTTTGCCGTTCAGGGATATGGATTAGATCAAGCATACCTTCGATTACAAAAAGTGATGCCACTGTACACTCCTCGATACGTAATCGTTGATATTCACGAAGACCAGGATTACCGAAATGCCAATTGGGACAGGAGATCGTTGTTTCCATGTAGTCGATTTATTGGAACAAAACCAATGTTTGTTTTCAAGCGTAATCAACTTACACTTGCTCATCGGCCAGAGCGATTTGAAACGTTTGATAATCCGAGACTGAAATTATTATGGAATAGATTTCAAGATGTGTTGCATCAGAAATATTCCCCTAAGATAGATGTATCTAGGGCGATCTATCAGCATGTGAAAACGTATGTTCGTGAGTATGGGGCGCAATTATTTGAAATAAATTATTTGATGAATATCCGTGACTATCAAATAGATCCACACAGTGCGAGCGCATCAGCAATTGTTGTGGATTACGGGAAAGAGTACATGATAGATAGCGTTCACCCAAATGACCAAGCAACCAGTCAAATGGTCGACGACTTTATGAATAAATTTTCTTCTCAAATACACTAAGCCTTTGGTTGCGGGGCTGGGAATCGCACCCAGCCTAGGAGATTATGCATCTGTTTTTCATCCTGGAACATCAGTTGTTTCAGGACTCCAATTCCTTGGAGTGTCGGACTATATCATTGACGCATGTGTTACATGTGTCATTCGGCGTATAGTCTCTACGGATTCTCAGAATTTTTATATTCGAGTCTTTCCTCGGTATTACCCGGTCTGGGCTTCACCGATACAGCCAAATTTTCATTCCCAATTTACATTGAGACGGGCCCATAATTGAGCCTCCTGTGCAACTTTACACTACCCCGCGGCGTTTACTTGCATATATGATTATAGCAGCTTGGATGAGGTCAAGCAAAGTTAGTTTGAAAGAGGGGGTTGAGCAGATGATTTTTGGGATCGTTTAACAATCCATGGTGTGATGTACATGACAAGTCCCGTAAGCATCATCCCTAAAAATACGAACGAAAAAACTGTGCTGACTGAATTATGAATGATGCGCGCCTGGATTGGGTCGATAGGCATGAGGAAAGGGTATTTCATTGTGGCGCCAGTAATCATCATGATGAGGCCGATGATAACGATGACGAGCAGTAAAATCCGATGGATTCGTCGCGCATAATACGAGAGTTTTCCAATGTTCATGAGTATAGTATATCAGGATTTAGTGATGCTTGTGTTGTTGGGGAATGTATATAACGATATGTGTCATCACGAGTGGTTATGTTATATTTTCCTTGATGATAGGCGTGATACAATGTCAATATGAAACGATTAGTATCAGGGGTCACACCAAGTGGGGATGGAACATTGCATATCGGTAACTATTTGGGTGCCGTACGGCAGTTTATTGAGTTGGCAAAAACGTATGAATGTTTTCTGTTTGTTGCTGACATGCATGGACTAACGACGATACAAGATAAAAAACAATTATCGGGAAACATAGAAGCGCTAGTGTTAAATGAACTCGCGTTACTCAAGGGATTTTTGTCCAAAGATGCGTTTGATAGGTTGGTGTTTTATCGACAGTCTGACATCGGGATGCACGGTGAATTGCAGTCAATCATCAATAATGTAACGCCACTTGGATTATTAAAGCGCGCACATGCATATAAAGATAAACTCCAAAAGGATGTAGCTGAAGATGAGATTAATCTTGGATTATTTAATTATCCCATCCTTATGGCAGCTGACATCATTATGTATCATCCTGATTTTGTTCCCGTGGGGAAAGATCAAAAACAACATGTAGAAATAACGCGTGACATCGCAGAGCGATTTAATAGAGTGTATAAAAAGAACATTTTCATCTTGCCAGAGCCGATGATTCCAGAGGATGTAGGAGCGGTATTAGGA
>Ga0172379_10011522_pt1 | contig 10507 bp, 11 predicted proteins | sample GrowelOW334metaG_FD_119756 | JGI IMG/M metagenome (GOLD analysis project Ga0172379, IMG submission 119756) | Groundwater microbial communities from an aquifer near a municipal landfill in Southern Ontario, Canada - Groundwater well OW334 metaG | ecosystem: Environmental > Aquatic > Deep...
ATTTTACCCAATTCCGGCAAGGCTTCATACCGCACATAATCATTGACCCAATCGGCGTGAGCCATGCTAACAGAAAGAATAAAACACATACTGAGAAAAATATGTCTCATTATATACCCCCCCCATTGAATAAACGTCCATTTAATCAACCCAATAAAATGAGGCATTTCCTTGTAAGAGAAAATGCCCCCTTTATTCAACGCCCAGTCTAAAAGAGAAACTAAGCCGCTGAACTTACCCCAAATCGCTTCAAATAAAAACAATTAAGCACTCGCCTTCTTCCGCCACCTTAAAGCTGCTATTGCTGCTCCGCCAACTCCAAACAAGATCATTGAGGCAGGCTCGGGAGTAACAGTTAAATCTCTGGGCATTGCTTTGTAAATCTCCCAGTCATTGCCATCGAAACCAGCCCAAGTTATAGCATTGCCGAATACATCCGGCTCTGTGCCATAAGCTAATTCTTTTACAGAACCATTATCATAAAGAAAAACCGCAGAGTCATCAGCCCCTTGCCCCTCCCACACAATTAAATTCCCTGAAATACTTACCCCCCTTTGGAAATTATCCGCAATTTGGAGAACTTGCTTACCATCATATAGAAATATCTTTTCCCCCGAAACCCATACTACATTGTTCCCACTAATTTTTACTTCTGGCTGATTCCCATAGTACGGAGTTGAAGTTAATTTAATGATATTGAATCCATCATCAAGAAATATGTTATACCCATTTTGCTCATCACCGCATACGAAAACGACTTGACCTTGAGAATTTATATCAGATAAACCGGAATATTTTCCCCAATACGTACCAACCATTTTATAATTGCCCGAAATATAGTTATATTGAAAAATATTGGAAGCCGTTACACGATACTTGCCAATGGCATCCCCTTTCCAAACCACCTTGCCACTATCGCTTATTTTAACTTGATAATCGTTGCGTGTTTTATCAGCATAATTTGGAAGGTTTAATACCTTACCCTCATGGTAAATATAAATATCACTCCAGGATAACCCTGAAGCAGACCAAACGACATCTCGTGAAGAATTAACACCAACATCATTTCCTCTAGCAGGTGATATCTTCTTTGTCATCTCACCATCGTATAGAAACACGCCGGTAGAATCACTCCACGCTACATTTCCGTTAAAGCTCAAACCATAGCTTCTTATTTCAGAATACCCATTTCCTAAACGATTTATTGATTGGTCACCCCACTTGTACAGAAACATTTCCGACAATGAATAATTCGAATCATATCCAAGCCACGCAACATTTCCATTTCCATCAATTTGGGGAGTCCTATCAAATGTCATATTATCTGTCAATTTTCTAATATCCCATTCGCCAGCAAAAACCTTTGAAGCTAACACCATAAACAAGGAGAATGCAATAAGCATTCTTTTCATATGGCTCTTCAATATGTTGAAATCCCAATCATTCGTCCACCAATAGTCTGTCAATCCCATAAGAATAACTGCCGGAAATATTTTAAAGTTCAACCGAAAAAAACTCTTCTATTGCTAATAAAATTGGACTACGTTTGCAATCAGCACCAATAATCCAGTCACTATTTTCTTCACAGTCCCTCAAAGTATTAATCTTTTTCTCTTACAACATGAAAACAAAGCCACTTTACCATTAATCTATATCCCCTAACCCACTCTTTTTGTTAATTGATTGTGTTTTCAAAGAGTCATAGTACGCACTTGACTTGCTTTCTCTATAATGGTCTGCTCCAATTTCACCAGAATATGGATTTAAATTTCCTTTGTAAGAGTAGTTATCCTGAACAGAACTATTCGGATTTGATCTACAATAACCCTGAACGTATGTTCCATCACGACGAAAATACCCTTGGACACAATCAGCATACGACGGAAAAGAAATAACCACGGCAAGCAGTAACAGTATTATCTTTTTCATACACCCTCCCTATGTTTTTAATAATTCTCACAAAAACATCATAACACCCAATCACTTTGGTGTAAAGGACGGCGCGTCTGGAATATACTCACGCTATGCCAACGGATCGGGAAATTGTTATAGGGTTTTCAAAAAAAATGCGCGAATTGCGCATTAAGAACGGACTAACTCAGGAGAAACTTGCAGAGATCGCGGACGTATCTTATAAAAACATTCAATACCTCGAATCCAAGAAACCAACCTGCCCCAGCCTCATTACAATCTGTAAACTTGCGAAGGCTTTGCAGACCACACCATCAAAACTGATCGATTTCTAATCTCGAATTATAAAGTCTTCAAATCCTCGACCTCGATATTCATGCTGATAGGTTTACATAATTCCCGATAGACATATTCTTGAATATGCCCGAAAGACTTGTTTAACATTAAAACAAACCTCTGCGCATATTCTCTTGAATCAATCATTGCCACTAAAAGCCAAGTCCTATCATTAGAGTAACTCTGACTCCTAGTAAACACAGCATAAGTAAACATTCTCATACTCTTCCTCCATCTTTATTGGTTGATTTATCCGACCTCCGCCCCATAAGCTGATCTATCAGCTCCTCTGGCGACATGTTCTCAATATTCGATGGCAGATCATCCCTGCCTTTAATCTCTTCATACCCCAGGTTTCTCAAAATGGTCCGCCCCGCATCATTGTCGGGCTTAAGACTCGTAACAAACTTTTCGCCACGCATCTCATAAATACAAGCCACGCTTTGCAACTTCCCGTCCGGGCACCGGAACAACGGCCATCCGTATTTTAGGCAATCTTCTGGTGTCCGGTGACCATACCTCACGACCATATAATCCGTTTGGCACGCAACCCCGATCACGGCCTCAAGACGTTTAACACGGTTTATATAATTTTTCATCCCCTAGACCCTCGATGTAAAACCGCTGATTCAATTGCCTCTAACCGAGCCTCAATCCGATTGATCTCTTGAAACTTCATTGAAAAATCTAAAATATCCCGGCAAACCAGCCGCTTCAATTCAGGGCGGTCAGTATTCAAAAGCTCGAGTAGTCCGTTGGCTGCCATTGTAATTCCTAGCTGGATCCGATCAAACCCACTCTTTACAACAGCTTCCTTCTGAACCTTTAATTCTTCTTGAAAATTTTGATCTTTAAGCCAGGCGTACAATGCCCCTCTGCTAACCCTGGCTCTTCTGCAAGCTTCATCATTGCTTGGAGCAACAATAAGATGGCTTATGAGTAATAATTGACGACTAGTTAAACTTGCTGTCATGCGCCCCCCCCTTTAATCCGTACAATACTGTTCTTTTTGGTCTAATGACCCCCTGGCATTTTGTCTAGGTCAACCGATTCCTAAACTGTGCCCTTATACCTAGTGACAAAAACTCAAGCCAAGTGACAATTTTATTTTCTAAATATTTACGTAACCCTTTTAATATCAACGGTGACAAAAGTGACAAAAATTATACCGAGGTTCTCCTCCACCTGTAAAAAAGGCATATATAGAGGACGTAAGAAGATTGCTCCTCTTTTTTTCTTATATACAAAGTTCGGAAAAGAAACTGTCACTCTTGTCACTCTATCCATAAGTGTATGTCCTGCAGTATTTTGCATAGTGACAAATTGTTTCTTGTTTTTATCACAGTGACAAAAACAAATGTCACTGATAAGCATGAGCGTTAGGGGTTTCGATACGGCCACAAACATTCCCTCTGAAGTCATATTCGATAGTAGTTGTCTTACATTTTATATCCCAATATGCGTATAACCCTTTATGTGGGCCACTTGTAACCCTGTCTCTATTGATTCCATATCCAGCAATCAATGCCGGGAAATTTCGTTTGCCACACAGCGTTTCTCCTTCATGTTGCATTATTTTCTTGTAATAACTCCACAGATCGGAAGATAAAATATAGTGCCCCTTAGCCTCACCCACTGGGTAACAATGACGTTGAATAAAGTCATTCAATGTATTTTCATCTTCTCGATAATCTCCTGTCGACAATGTAACGGCGTCAGGTTCTATCAGTCCATTTTCATTGAGGTCCTTTAACCCAGCAATCATCCAATTAAGAATCCCAGATAGTTCAGGGTAAAGAAACTCTTCTGCATAATTACCCACAATATCTTTATCCGCAAACTTGTAATTAAACGGAATTTTCTTTATACGCCCCCATGTCCCATCGTCATCACCCTTGATTACAGGAAGAGAATTTGTTTCGAGAAACACCTTAAATGTTGGCTTCATTTCAAAGAATTCATGATTCAAGAACCGCACCTGCATAGGCTTCTTTGATGTGAACTGCTTTACAATGGAGATATCAAGATTTTTGCTCGTCTCAAGTTCTCCCGCAACGACCATTCGCATCTTGCGCAACGCAGCCCAATCGTTCGGGATCGCGTCATCCTTCTTAACAAGTAGAGACTGGGAGCGCAGCACAGCAGCATAAGTACCCATGCCATACTTAATCGTATCAATTAAAGTGGACTTCCCATTTCTCCCCCCGCCGTGAAGTATACAAAATATCTGCTTTGATATATCCGCGGTCAAACAATACCCCATTATCTGCTGAAAGAATCTGATTAACTTTTCGTCATTAATAAAAACAATATTTAAAAACCTATTCCAATTAAGACATTTTGCATCTTTGTCATAATGAAATAAGGCTTGTCTTGTAAGAAGATGGTGATAATCAAAAGGAAGAAGCTCGAACTTTTTAAGGTCAAACACACCATTCTTTAAACATATAAGATTGTCATCTTGGTCAAAATCTGATTCTCGAATTGTCATGTCTTTCTGTGCGACAATAGCAATGTTGTCGAGCTTAGAGGCCTCCCCGGAATTCCTGACATGGCCAGACCATGATTTTATTAGGGCATGCTTCTCCTTAATCGTCTCCTTACTATCTTTTTCGGTTATGGTCGGAACCCATGCCGGAGTTTCGTTTAAAAGCTTTTGGTAGACTGCAAATGTCTTTTTCTTAACTATCGCTGTATCATCTCGCTCCCAAATTTGTCCATTATACGAATACCACCCTTGAAAAGTTGAACAGTACTTGAGCGCTTTTTGATTCTGTCTGTAGAAAATATGGGCGTTGTAGGCGTCGTTAAGTGGAGCAAAAACTTCATAATACAGATCAATGCCAAAAACTTTCTTTACGTGAGAAAGTGTTTTCTGCCTAATCTCATCGGTCATTCCTTCTGGAAGCTGATCGCAATTAATAAAACCTTCCATCATGGCAACAAAGTGGATAGCATTCCCCCCGCTATCGCACCGCCGACAATACCATTGATTCCTATCATCGTTCATTCCGAGGTTCGTTCCGCCGGTATTTGAACCATGAATAGGATGACACACAGAGAATTCATGCTGACTGTTGCGCTTGGTTATTGGTATCTTGTAATGCTCAACAAGCATTGCCAATGAGAGAGGACTTTTTGACCTTGAAAGTTTGTCAGAAATTATTTTCTTCTTTTTGTAAAATGGCTTGAATATCGCATCAATATCCTTAAAATCTATTTTTGCAATAGAAAAATCATCAACAACTGTGTAGGGTTGCTTTGTATCTGGATGAATTGACCCAGGCCCCATAATATAGAAATTCCCATGCCGAAAATCACCACCTTGCATACTGCTATCTTCCGGGTTATCTGGGTTCTCCAATGAAAACTTTTGTTTCCCCTCCGGCCAGTTATTAATAGAGTAATAAAAGTGCCTTTTCTTATCGGACGATGATCTTACAGAAAACGTCTTAGGAAGCCCTTCTTCAACTAATTTAATATATTTCTCATGATCACAATCAATAACGGAAAGCCCTGTTATTGAACCACAAATAACACCATAGTTCCCACCCGTCTTCCGCCATTCAGAAATTTCCTCTTCAGAATGCCAACACTCCGGCCTATTCTGCCATTCTTCCTCAAAAGCCTTCTTGCTGTTTTTAAGAACTTTAAGAAACTTTAGGTGTTTTATTGGACCCGGGATCATCTGAATACTCCTTGCCAGTCAAACCATACATACGTTAGCCATCCATCGCATTCTTACTGCTGCACAAGTCCTGTTGCACCCTTTTTCAATAACTTGGACACGGAAGACTTATCGCACCCCAACTCACGCCCAATTTGAGCCAAAGACAACCCTGCGGCTCTTAGCACCGAGATCCTGTCAAAACAGACCGTCTGTGGGCGTCCCAGCTTAACCCCCATGCTTTTTAAATGATTCAGCTTCAATTTCGTCCGCTCCGAGATCATGTCGCGCTCGAACTGAGCAAACGCCGAAACAATGTGAAACATAAGCTGCCCCGTCGCTGTTGTCGAGTCGAAATCTTTCTCTGAATAGCTAATAAAATCAACCCCGTACTCTTTCAGGAGGGCCATCGTGTTAACTAGCTCCTTGAGACTCCGGCTAAAACGATCCAATTTATAAACCAATATGGTGTTAAACTTCCGTTTCCTGGCGCCCTCAAGGAGCCGTAGGTACTCCGGACGATTGCTCTTCATAGCACTCTCGCCCTCATCGATAAACACATCGAAGATCGTGTACCCAGCCTGGGCGCAAAAATCCCGCAACACCGGCAACTGTTGAGCCGAAGTCTGATCTACTGTGCTGACGCGAGTGTAGATGGCCACGGTTTTCATGATTCCTCCCTTTGATTAAGCCGCATAGAATACAAAAGTCTCCCGGAAGGACATAGCTCCGCCCTTTTTGCATAGAAATTGCATAGATTTAATTCAATGTTTGGGAATTTGGTGGTTTTATTACTTAACTCGACTTGAAGCAACTTGATGCAGTTTGAGACGGGGAATGAGCAAATATACTGAAACAAGCGTGAAGGAGCGTGAAATCCCTCCTTCCGCACTTTTTTCTCATTTATAATAAGGGGACTTGAAGGAGCCCCGCTGGATCCGACGAATAGGAGGATCCTATAGGCGGGGCGGAGGTCTGACCCGAAGCCCTGAAAGGGCGTAAGGGCAACAAGTCCCTCCTTCCGCACTTTTCTTCTTATCCGTCGTCGACAAACGACAAAAGTAACCCCAATTTACACAGATTCTTACACAGATTTTGGTTTTAACCCGATATCCAAATGGATTATTGCCAGCCCCCGTTTGACATTCTCAGAAGTGGCGTGAGCGTAATGCTCAAGGATGGTTTTGGTGTCCTTGTGTCCGATGATGGCTTTGACAACCTCGGTATTGGCCGTAGAATCCAGGATACTGGTAACCACATAATGCCGGAACAAGTGGTTTGTGATGTTTTTGATAAAGCCCCGACTTTTTAAGATAGATCAAATGCTCATTTAAAATTAGGCAGTCTTGCTCCTGCAACCGCTCCCTCCGTTCAACACGGGTCTTGGTATTCTTAACGTAAAGAATTTCGGCAGACAGGTCTACATCCTGAACCTTCATCAAACGCAATTCATCCCGCCGCCACCCACGTGTCATTTCAAAATATATCCACGGATAAAAGATAGGCTCATTCGCCCCGAACCACCGTAAAATCCTCTCAATCTCTTCTTTCGTGGGCAAAGTTTTGACCTGTCTTTCCTCTGGCAGATAACGAACGCTGTCTAAAGGGAAATGTTTGACGATTCCCGCCCCCACAGCTTTCTTAGAAACCCGCCGTAAATACGCAATGTCAAAATTTACCGAGGCAGGTGCTTAACGCATCAATACTGATACTGCTGGATCCATTTCTGAATAGCCGGGTCTTGAGGATCGTGGGAAGTCTTTCCACTCCTAACCATCTGCTTGAATTCCTCATAGGGATCATTCCTGTCTCCCTGCTTCCTCAAATGATCTTTATCGTTAACATACAGATAAATGATAATGCCAGGTTTGTTCGAAAAGCAAAACATGATTCTGTACCGCTGCAATCCCTGTTTATACCTTCTGTACTTCTTTAGATCACCGGAAAGCACATATTCTGGTCTGTCAGGATCTTCTGGAATAATTTCTATCGTTGCCCTTCTTATTCTTGCAGCCAACTTAACCGTTTCATGCTGAACGAACTCGTCCGCCGGAAGGGAGGCATGTAATTTCTTTGCTTGCTCTTTGAGATTGGCGATCCGCCCAGCAAATAACTCATGACATTTGAGATAATATTTATTCATCTTCAGCGTCCACATCTTTTAACAGCGCATCCCATTCTTTATCCCAGACCCCATTCATATCCTGCAACTTATGGGGGTTCTTTAAAGAATCCGCCACCAGGGCTTGAACAAACATCTTAAATTCAGGTTCTGATTCAATATTTTCCAACGTATTCTTGGATACAATGATCAGACGGTCTTTATCATACTTAATAATGATCTCAGTATTGCCTGAACCAACGAACTCTTTGGGAAGATCTACCGCATAACTTCCACCATGCTTAAAAAGTTTTTTTTCAATGACTGTCATATCTTCTGCCTCCTTTGATAAAAGTATATACTATTATGTATACCCATGCAATAAAATAATCCCTGATCCAACAAAATCCAACTCCTTGGCACAGATATGGCACAATTTTATTCAAAAATGGGTTTTAACTACCAACTAACCTCGCTACCCGACAGGGCCAAAAAACAGCCTTAAATCCTGAATCGGCTGGATATTAATGATCACCGGCACAAAGCCGGAGACATTTTGGAATTGTTGAATTATAGCCGGGTCAATATGGAAATTGATGCCCTCACCAGCATTGTGTGCCTGTAAATTCATGTCGGAACGGCTTAAATCAATACCGCCAGAAACAACGGATTGAACCTCATCCCCCGCCTTTTCAGCCAGATTATCCTTCACAACCATAGACCGCTCTCCCGTCTTCATCTCTTGACCGGAACCACGTTCAACGCTCTTGGCTATCAGCGCATCTCGCATTGATTCCTTCCATTCCGCCAGATCACGGCCTGCATAGTAAATTCCCTCAATCGTTACCCCATACGTCTTTCCAGGCATCTTCACTTCAGATAATATTTCAACCTCTCCTTTATAATTCGACTGCCCTATGGCCTCCTCAGCCGGCTGGGAAATACGAAATAATTGAACATCTTCAAATGCCCTGGCAAGCCCAAGTCCTTTATTTCCTCCAGAGCCAAAAGATCTTCCCGGCTTGATCGCTTCACGAATAAAAACACGACTGCCATCTTTCCTGTTCACAAAACCACCGCCGTTATCGATGCAGTAAATCCGCCTCACCGGGCCATCTAAAACCCGAACATACAATCCGATCCCATTGCTAACGTGCTGCATAATATTTTCCAGCGTATAGCCTAAAAAACCCTTCTCATGCGAACTTGCCCCCAACTCATTCAGCAATAATTTGAATTTACTTAAATACTGCAATCTGGAATCAATATCCAAACCCGAAGATGTCATTTGAGCCCCTGCAAGTTCATGAACCGTTACTCCCGGGCGGAGTTTTAGCTCCTGCACAAGCACATTATATTCAAACCAATCCTGCCTGTTTTTAGCGTCCGGTGATGGCATTACCTCTTCTACACGTTGAATCAGTTTTTCAACCCTGAACTGTGCAATATCCTCACTCTTCAACCACCGGTGCCTCTCCACAGCTGGTTCTTCAACAATCCTTTCCGCTTCAAGCGAATCCAGTTGCACTTCAACAATACTCAAGGAATCCTTGATGGCCTGAAATAATTTATTTATCCCCTGAGCCTTATCAACATCATTAACCTGCAGAACCGGGAACAGATCTGCACCTGTAAAACCGAACCCTCCTGAAAAATACTTCCTCGGAATAAATTCTTGAGAGAATTTATTTTGCTCTTCTTTAACATAATTATACACACCATTCTTGAACGCTTCTACATACCGCTCCCAGATTTTTTCCATCTCTTTGGGGTCCTGAATATTTACACCCGTCGTTTTATTGCGGTCCACATAAACCTGAGACAAAAGTGAATCCTTGACCTTCTTTTTATACCACGCCGCCAGAATAAGAGATTGATACACCTGCCGGAGTTGAGCAAAATTTTTTCCTTCATTGACCTCACGCTCAAGTTCAGGGATCACCACCGCACGTAAGACATCCTTGGCTATATCTTGTTTGCCATCACCTGACCGTCCAGAATCAGCCACAGTGAACGAAGCATTCTTTTCAGCTGCCAGGTAGTCGCTCTCCAGCATCACTTTTAGTCGAGATTCCATTATATACACTACTCCCGATTTGCCATTTTCATAAACAACCGCCTTTGCGGGAAGAACCCACACCTTATTGAACGTATCTATCGGAATATCGGTGGTTCCATACTTTTCCTGCGCCAATGCATAGATTTTCTTCCAGAATCTTTTACCAATCTCACCCTCGGGATAAATAACTGATGCTGTTATCTGCTTGAGAATGTAATCCTGAGCAAGCAGATCTCGCCCCATTTCCGTCTGGCCAAAAGCTTCCGGCACGATGCGGTCTTTTTCATACGGGCTAAGATTAACCCAGAGATCTTTTTCAGGAACGGTCAGTGAAGCCAGGAAATACTTGATCAGGCGGGTAGAATCAGTCTTAAGCTGCTCATCTGTTGACGCGGCATCACCTTTATCAAGAATGAAGTCAAACCGAAAGGGG
>Ga0172379_10011523_pt1 | contig 10507 bp, 13 predicted proteins | sample GrowelOW334metaG_FD_119756 | JGI IMG/M metagenome (GOLD analysis project Ga0172379, IMG submission 119756) | Groundwater microbial communities from an aquifer near a municipal landfill in Southern Ontario, Canada - Groundwater well OW334 metaG | ecosystem: Environmental > Aquatic > Deep...
AAGAAGCGCTTAAACAAATCCCATTCAGCCAACTGCCTATTCCTTCATTTAATGAGGTTTCCGTAGCAGAGAATATCTTTGCGAAATTTGACAAAAGCTTTGGACGATCCTTATAGTTCAATTAATTCATCAACTGCACTTATAGGGAGGTTGTATTTAAAATCGTTACGTTCTGTCCATAACGGTGCTGCTGCTCCGCACAATACTAGTTTAGAAACATGAACACCCTTATATATAGACACATAACGGATTGCAATGGATCCGCCCATTGAAAAGCCAACTAAAACAGCATCTTTTACATCCAGTTTGCTTAAAACATTTTTAATATCCAGGGCGTGAATATCATAATCATATCCTCCATAAGGCTTATCCGATTTGCCGAAACCCCTTAAGGTAATGCCAATTACCCTGAAGCTATTTTCTATCAAAGCATGGTATTGGTATTCATACATTTCGTCACTTAAAGGCCAGCCGTGTATCAATACAATGGGTCTGCCGTCGCCTGCATCTGTAATATGAAGGCGAACATTAGGTTCCACTTCAATATATTCTGCCCTGGCGCTACCAGGCTTTATTTTGTTAATGGTTTTTTCCATTTATTAAAGCATTTAAATTATTTTAATTATTTCAAATTCATTTATGCTATTTCAGGTGATTCATTTTATTTTCGTCAACAGTAATTCCCAATCCTTTAGTCACGGCCATTCCCAAGCGGCTATCAGCATGAAAAAAATGAATTAATTGCCGATTAATAATCTCCTCTTTCTTTTCTCCACAAATGCCCCTCATGGAACTTACAATATTGCTCACCAGATTTTTCCTGTCCTTTTCGCTCATCACCCTGCTATACAATAATCCCGGTTGAGTGAAATGGTCATCATCGTTTTCGTTGCGGTCGAACCAATCGGCCATGTTTGATTCCAATTGCATGGGCGGTTCGTTATAACTTCCATCAGCAACAATATCATCAAAACTATTGGGGCGGTAATTAGGATTGGCTCCTCCATTATCTCCAACCTGCATAAATCCGTCACGTTGGTAATTTGTAACCTCATAACGACTTCGGTTCACAGGGATCTGTTCATAGTTGACACCTAAACGGTATCGTTGTGCATCAGGATATGAAAGCAAACGACCTTGCAGCATTTTATCGGGTGAATAACCGATACCATCAACAACATGCGAAGGAGCAAATGCAGCCTGTTCCACATCACGAAAATAATTTTCTGGAATTTTATTCAATTCCATGATGCCTACATCAATTAACGGATAATCCTTGTGAAACCAAACCTTGGTAAGATCAAACGGATTCCATTTAAATGTTTTGGCCTGCTCATCAGTCATTACCTGAATTTTCAAAGCCCACTTGGGAAAATCCTTTTTCCCGATAGATTCCACCAAATCACGTTGAGCCTGGTCAAGATCAATGCCCTTCATTTCATTGGCTTCTTTTTCATTGAAATTCTTTATTCCCTGCATGGTGATGAAATGAAATTTCACCCAAACCTTTTCATTGTTTTTGTTAACAAGAGAAAAAGTGTGGCTTCCAAAACCATGCATATGCCGATAAGAGAATGGAGTTCCACGATCGCTCATCAGGATTAGTACCTGATGAAGGCTTTCGGGATTCAAACTAAAAAAATCCCACATCATGGTTGGGCTTTTACAATTTGTTTTAGGATCCCGCTTTTGTGTGTGAATAAAGTGAGAAAACTTTTTGGGGTCTTTAATAAAGAATACCGGAGTATTATTGCCTGCTAAATCCCAGTTGCCGTCCTCGGTATAAAACTTTAGTGCAAAACCGCGAGGGTCTCTTTCACTGTCGGCACCTCCTTTTTCTCCTCCCACAATAGAGAAACGAGCAAACATTTCTGTTTGCTTACCAATTTCAGAAAACAGTTTAGCTTTGGTGTATTGCGTTATATCATGGGTTACCGTAAAGGTGCCAAATGCTCCGGCTCCTTTTGCGTGGACCACTCTTTCAGGTATCCGTTCACGATTGAAGTGCGCCATATCCTCATGCAGGAAGTAGTCTTGCAACAGTACCGGTCCACGTTCTCCAACGGTCATAGAGTTTTCAAACTCTGTATATGGTCTGCCACTGGCGGTTGTTAACTTTTTCTTTTTCATAACCTATTTATTGCACTAAGGTGAATAGGTTAAGGATGGAAAACCTTACATCATTTTAGAAAAAAATTACAACATTCCTACATTTGACTGGATTTTAACGTTTTTCCTGATCAGGCGATTTAGGGATTTCAACACGCACCGTTCCTCCTCCGCCAACAGCTATTCTTACAAAAGAGGTTACCTGGCCGTTGGTTGTTTTTTCAGTTTGGGCATCCATTGGACGGCCATTGACTATCAAGGTCTCATGCCGGCCGAAAAACCCAGCCTGCCATATCAATGCAGGACCCTGCTGATTGGTAAAGGTGGAACTTCGCCCTCCTTCGTGCCTGACGTTAACGACATTATTCCGGATGGGCAGGTTGCGAATTTCAGCCCAGCCGATTTCAGTTCCCAATCCCGACCAGGTGGTGACCATTGTTTCGACCCAATGCATGGGCGCCCATCGATTGATGGGATACGTCGCGCATACAGAAAGCTTCACGTCCCGGCTCCGCTGCTTCGTACCAGAGACCCACCGGATCATCTTCGAAGACAAATGACATGGCCTGTCGTTTTGCCCAATTGAAAACCTCAATTAAACGGGTGTCGGAGGATTTGAGTTCGAGCTTGGATTCTAACAGCTGAAAGAATAAATGAGAACAGGAGCATCCATCCTGGCGAATGATTCGGGAATTTCATACTATTCTTTAGATAATAACCTGCATAAAGTTATTAAATTCTTTATCGGCACTCACACCTTACCAGTACAACCAATAACCCCGTGGTTTACCCAGCGTGTTGAACTCCAGGGCCGGAAAAGGGAGCTTGATGAAAACCATTGCATTCAGGATTTTTTTAAGGAACCTTGAGTTGGTTTTTATTTTTGTCCAGTCGATATCCAGCGATAGCAGGTATTGCCTGTACCGTTCGGTCTCCGGGATATTAACCCCGTCATATGACCGGATATTCCTGAACTCCCCGAACATCCCGTTGGCGCTGTACCCCGCTGATAGGCATACCCAGTCCGGGATTTTCGGGATCGGCAGGATCCGGTTTACCGGCACTGAAAGCCAGAAATTATGTCCATTGTAATCATAGAAAAAGCCATCGAGGGCATTTTTGCCCAGATACCCGTTTGCCTGATCCAGATAAGGTGATTTCCAGTAGCTTATCTTATATTTTATGAGCTGTTCATTGAAGAGCAGCTCCTGTCCGGCCAGAAAAGCCGAACCTGCGGTATTGGCAATTATATCCCCCCATGAGAAGCCCCAGCCTTCATATAATCCGTCGAATACCTCGATCGGGGCCTGCAGGATCATTCCCAATGAGCCACCGAAAATCAGGGACTTCCCCTTTCCGACTCCGGCATGCCTGAGCCATTGGTAGCCGATATAACTTTCCATGTAGGAACCGAAAGCATGTCCGAATTTATCGATCTGAAGATATCCCTTGTTGTCATTATAAAAATGAAAGGGGACGCGCTGATGGTCCTTATACCAGATAAACCGGAGGTATGACATTCCGCCCAGGTAAAAAGCGCTCTCCGAAAGAATGGCGCGGGTAAGGATGTGTCGATTGAGGGTAGTCGAATCCTTCACCATCGGCTGGTTCTGAGGAAAAATCTTTCCTGATGGAATCAGGAGAAAGAAAATCAGTGAAAAAGCCAACCTTTTCATCATGCTCAGGGTAATACACCCAAATGTAACCAATTTCCGGATCGTCGGCGATTAACGGACAAATCAGGGTACCCATACAGACTGGTGTGAGAGCCAGGTGATCTTTCATCTCCATTCTTTCGTAATTAACACCGATAATCCATCAATAGATATTGTAATTTCGGTTTTAATTGTATCTTTGTATCATGATTCAACGAACCGCGGAAGCACGGATACGGCACCTGCTGAATGGATTCCCCTGCGTGGGCCTGATCGGCCCCAGGCAGGTGGGTAAGACCACATTGGCAAAAGAAATAGGCAAGAGCTTTGACCGTGTGCTCTACCTCGACCTTGAACTTAACGCGGACCTGGTCAAGCTGGAGGATGCGGAGACCTACCTCCGGCAGTTTCCTGAACACTTGATCATCATCGATGAGGTACAGCGAAAGCCTGATCTGTTCCCGGTCCTGCGCGCACTCATCGATCAGGACAGGAGGCCCGGCCGCTTTATCCTGCTGGGATCCGCTTCACCGTCGCTCCTGAAAAACGCTTCGGAATCACTGGCTGGCCGAATCGCCTATCACCAGCTGGGAGGGTTTTCGATACCTGAAATTCCTCCTGAATTCGATATCAACAGTCTATGGCTGCGAGGCGGGTTTCCCGATGCATTCCTGAAGCCGGATTTCTGGCAGGACTGGATGGAGAATTTCGTCCTTACCTACCTTGAGCGCGACTTACCGGGTCTCGGATTCCCGGCCGACCGCACCACCGGACGCCATCTCTGGAGCATGATGGCTCATTACCACGGGAACCTGCTCAATTTTACCGAATTGAGCAAGAGCCTGGAAATGAGTGCTACAACTGTTAAAAGATATATTAGTTTCCTCGAGGAAGCCTTTCTTCTGCGGATTCTCGAACCCTATCATGCCAATCTGGGAAAAAGGATTGTTAAAACACCGAAGGTCTACTTGCGCGATACCGGAATACTCCATTACTTTTTAGGAGTACAAACGTTCGACGAGCTATTTGGTCACCCTAAAAAGGGTGCCTCATGGGAAGGGTTTGTCATCGAACAAATTCTCCAACAATTGCCTGCCAATCTGCAGGCGTTTTTTTACCGCAGCCATGACGGTGCTGAAACAGACCTTGTTATCGTGCGCGGAGGGAAGCCGGCAGCCTCGGTCGAAATCAAATTCGGCTCGGTTGCACGGCCATCGCGCGGAAACACGGAGTCGGTGAAAGTATTGAAAACCGAATCCAATTTCATTCTGGTCAGTGGAAACGAGGATTACCTCCTCACTTCCGGATTCCGGGTTTGTGGAATTAAGCTGTTCCTTGACCGGTACCTGCAAACCCTGTAGGTTGTGGAAAAAACGCTCAAAAATCAATTTCCGGCGGACCTTCATGGAAATTGGATAGCATCGTACGCCGGAGGCTAAAAAACCTGTCCGTTTGTTCCAGTAGATGTCATATTTCATCCAAACTCTTCATATACACCAACACCCACAAGGGTTTTGAAAATTGAAATTTTTGTTATCTTTGCGCACCCTGTCCCGAAAGGGGCATGGATCGGGCCCATAGCTCAGTTGGTTAGCAGCATCTGACTCATAATCAGAGGGTCGCTGGTTCAAGCCCAGCTGGGCCCACAGAAAATCAAGAGGTTAGGAGAACAAAAATCCCAACCTCTTTTTTTGTGCATACCATTTGCATAAAAATGCAAATTTTAGCACGTAATTAATTGATTTTCTTTTGTCCGACATGGTTATTCGGCAAACCTTCATTACATTTAAAACCCTTTCTCAGAAATTGGCAAATTTCGAGGTTTTTGATGCACGGCGGGCCTTATAACCCGACCGGTCTGTTCATTATGATGGGACTGAGGTGGCGAAGCTGTATCAGGGACGGACGTAGAGACGGATATATCCGTCTCTACCCCCCAACAATTTTCAAGCTTGCAAATAATTATACCCACCCCTACCCCCCCGCCCTACCTTCGCATCGTAATCATTAAAAATACGATGCCATGAAAAACAAGAGAACCTATTACCAACCGATCCTCGACTGGAGCGGATCGATGAGTGTTTGCATTGAAGAAACCGTGAACGGGGTAAACAGTCAGATCCAGCGCATCCGGGAGCTAGCCGTACGCTTTCCCGAGCAGGAGCTGGTCACCTCGCTTTGCCTGTTCAACCACAAGCTCAGCCCGGTTTGGGACCGCATCCGTCAAGCCGATCTTCGGGAGATCACCTTCAGCGATTACCGTCCCGTTGGCGGTCATTGTAACACGACACCTGAGACAGCAAATACAAAACAAAAAATATCTTAACTTTTGGCGGAAAAATACAGAGTTGCAGAAACGATGACATTAAAATTATGAGTAACGCCAAAATATCCATACGTTTTTTTAACGACCGCGAAGTGAAGGCTGTTTGGGACGAGACAAACGCCAAATGGTGGTTTAGTGTGTTGGATATTGTAGCTGTGCTTACCGACCAAGACGACTATACCAAAACCCGCAACTATTGGAAATACCTTAAAGCCAAGTTGAAGAAAGAAAACAGTCAAGTGGTTAGTACTACTACCCAGTTGAAATTTCTTGCTCCTGACGGTAAAAAGCGTTTAGCCGATATGTTGGATTACCTGGGCATTATTGCCTTAGTTAAAGAAATTACGACAAAAAAGGGGCAGAACACAAAGAAAAAATGAAAAGTCAAACCACAGAACTGAAAACAACGAACCGCCAACATCCTCTATACCAGGCGCTCATCCAACGGGATCGATTAACTCGATCCCGGGTGCTATCGCACCGATATAGCGGTAACCGTTAGGCAAAATAACAAAAAACGCATACCATGAAAATATTAGTAATTGGAGGAACTGGATTAGTAGGAAGTCATCTACTTCCAAAATTAGTTGAAAAAGGCAATGAGGTTTTTGCTTTAACTCGAACTATAGATAAAATTGAGAGGATAAATAAATTAGGAGCCTTTGGACTTTTAGGTGATATAAGAAACCCTCAAGAATTTAAAAGTAATTTGCCTGACAAACTTGATATTATTGTATTACTTGCAATGCCAAGTGTGAAGCCCGGACATAGGATGACTAAGAAACGTAAAGAGGAATTACGAAAAGAGACGAATGATTTTTTCCGTAATTCAATGGATTTGGCAATACATTTTAATATTCCAATAATTTTGCCTTCGGGGACAAGTTTTAAGACCGAAAATAATGAAATAGCAGATGAGACATGGCCAATTCTCAGGATTGGACTAACTGAGATTGGTAAAGACACTGATGAAATGGTTGGTCAAGCTATAATAACACAAAATCCCAAAGTAATACAATTGCTATTTGGGAAAATTTATGGCAATGGTGGACTTTTCCGTTTTATGTACAACATGATGGAGAAAGGTCGAAGTAAGATTATCGGGAAAGGTGATAATTGCATTCCAAATATTCATGCAAGTGATGCTGCATCAGCAATAGTTAAAGCTATCGAAAAATTACCAATCGGAGAAAAAATTATAATAGCGGATGATTCGGCAGTCTCGCAGGAGGATTTTACAGTTTACATGGCAGAATTAATGAATAAGAAACGACCTGGACATATTCCTTCTTTTATAGTTAAATTAGTATTAGGTAATGACTTCTATGAAATTATAAAGATGAATTGTAAGGTTTCAAACGAAAAAGCCAAAAAACTTTTAGACTGGAAACCTGAATATCCATCATATAAAGAAGGATTGAAGGTTACTATTAAAGAAATGAAAGAAAAGAAAAATTACTTTGCCTAACAATGTATAAAAATAATAGCTGGTTCAGTAGTAAATTCAAGGGTTGTAGCCCGCTTCAACCTTCATGTAACTTGACTGGGATGAAGCCCGCGAACGGCTACTATTCTTATACTTAACGTTAGCGCAACAAATAAATAATTAAAAACAGATAACAATTATGGCAAAAGAATTACCACCCTATGTGAATGCTACGGGGACGCTCAAAAGTGTATTCGAAAAAATAAAAGACGCTGCAACTCCACCTCGATTTACGCAAGATTATCTTGTAACTAAACTAGGATTCTCAAAATCCGGAAGCACTTTAGCAATAATTCCTTTCCTCAAGAAGCTTGGATTCATTGGATCAGATGGAATTCCATCCGACATTTATGAAAAGTTCAGAAGTCCAAATGAGAAAAACTCAGGCGTTGCAGTTGCTAAAGCATTTAAGATCGGATATGCCGAATTATATGAAAGGAATGAGTATTTCCACAATCTTGGAAAAACCGAATTAAGAAATTTTCTAATTGAGGTTACAGGAGCAGATCCCAAAAGCAGAGCAATAACATCCCTAGTAAACACAATTGAGATTTTAAGATCAATTGCAGTTTTCGATTCAATAGAAGAGCCTAAGGAGCCATCACAAAGAGCCGAGAATAGGAAGGAAATAAAAACAGCTCCAACTCAGTTTAATAGCAAAGAGAAAGACATGGGATTTAATATCTCTTATACTATTAATCTCAATCTCCCAGAGACTTCCGACATTACTGTCTTTGATGCAATTTTTAAAAGTCTTAAAGAACATATTCTGACGAATGAAAAGGAGTAATAAAGAGGACTTGATTAAACTTTTTGGCATAACAAATCAAATGTTAGAACTTGATTTGAACCGTGTCGAGAAAAAATATGATTTAGATCTAGGGAGAAGAAAAACCAAAGTTGAGGCTGATAATATCTATTATCCTCAATTTGATCTAGAAATTCGGAAAGAGGCTAAAAAAATGGCTAAAAACTATGAGATATTCTATTGTCTTGAAAAATCGATTAGATATCTAATAAATACTGCTTTAGAATCTGATTTCGGTGATAACTGGTGGAATGAGCCAAAGATTGTCCCAGATAATGTTAAAATCGAAGTTAAAAAGAGAATCTCAAAAGAGATTGACTCTGCTGTTACGATTCGTTCTGATAACCCAATTGATTTTACAACCTTTGGAGAACTTGGAGAAATTGTCAAATCTAATTGGCCAATCTTTAACGGTATAGGATTTAAAAGTGTAAGAGCTTTTGAAGGAGTAATGTCTAAATTAAATACAATCAGAGGCCCAATTGCACATTGTTCTGATTTAGCAGAAGATGAGGAATTAAGATTACAGCTTACAATTAGAGATTGGTTCAGGTTAATGGAATAAAATCAAAAATGCGCCTAACAAACCGCTATTCCCAATGCTATCAAATCTGGATCGCTCCACGCGGTCCTAATAGCAAACGCACAGGGCATAGCGGTAACCGTTGGGCACAATTATAGAAATACCGTATCTAACAGATATTTAACAACCTAAGACTGATAAAAATTTAAATATTTTAATTATGAGCACAGAATTGATAATCGGGTTTCTGCTAGGTATAATTTCGGCATTTATGTCAGAATACTTTTTATACATTTTCAAAAGTAAAATATATGATAAAATTTTTTCTCGGAGAAAATACAAGAAATTCCTTGGTAAGTATTCCCATGACGGTGGAATAGTGGAGATAACTCATTTGACTGGTAATTACTTTCAAGCTATTGGGAAAGAGAAAAGTGGAGTTATCTGGAAAAGCATTCTTCATTATTTAGAAAACTCAGTATTTACTGGAGTTTATGATTGGCAACCGACTTCAGATTTAAATGACTGGGGCGAGCATCATCTACATGTATTACCGAATGGTGACATTAGTGTAATTTGGTTAAACAAGAGCGTTGACAAAGAAAATAAAGGAAGGTTAATATGGAAAAAAGATAAATAACTGTGCCCAACAAACGCCGATATGCCAAAAGGGGCGCAGCAAGTCAACAACAGTACGTCTCGCAGGTGGTTTTCAGCGGTGGATACAGACGCAACTCCGTAATCCCTTCCGGCACATGGCGTCGACCGTTAGCGGTAATTGATTAACACTTAACTTTAAAAAAAAAACATGGAAAGATATATGAGTTTTGAACATCTAAAAGGTAATTCGACCTTAAGCTCCCCCAGAAATAAAACTTCTGTAAATTCTGAATATCAGATCTTAAAATTCATAGAATTATTAAAAGCATCAGAAGTTGAATCAAGAAATTCAAGAAAAAATAGAATGAAAACAGGTCCATACTCTAAGTAATAATTTTATGGAAGAAAATTTGATTCAGAGCATATTAATGGTTTGTCAAATACTGAACAAGCACAATGTCAGATACTTAATTGTGGGGGGAATTGCTCTAGCATTTCATGGTTATTATAGGGTATCCAAAATGTCAAATGGTTTACCAGCAGATAAATATGACTTCGACTTTTGGTATGATCCCACATATGAGAATTATTTCAACTTATTGAATGCTTTAGAAGAATTAGGAATAAATATTTCAGAATTCAAAAATGAACAAACGCCAAACCCTAAAAAATCATTTTTTACGCATGAATTTGAAGAATATAAAGTTGATTTTTTACCGGAGATATTAGGCCTTGAACGTTTTGGGAAATCTTACCTAAGCAAGTCAACACCTGTCCTTCGAGGGGTTGAAATTAAAATATTATCAAAGAAGGATCTCATAAAAAGTAAAGAAACAACATTAAGGAAAAAAGATAAAGAAGATTTGGATGAATTAAAAAAGCTTTTCCCGGACGAATAAAAAAGCAACTACCGCTAACAGCGGCTTCGCGTCAGGGCTTGGCTCACGGCACAGGCCCACAAGGCAAGCCCCAGCGCAAAGTCGCGACTGTTAGGCGTTAT
>Ga0172379_10011524_pt1 | contig 10506 bp, 10 predicted proteins | sample GrowelOW334metaG_FD_119756 | JGI IMG/M metagenome (GOLD analysis project Ga0172379, IMG submission 119756) | Groundwater microbial communities from an aquifer near a municipal landfill in Southern Ontario, Canada - Groundwater well OW334 metaG | ecosystem: Environmental > Aquatic > Deep...
ACTTCACAAACACCCCAAAACCCCCGCTATTTTAACCGCTCTCATGTTCGGCGGAGTATCCTTCGCCGCCGTTCACAACATCCCCAATCCTCCCATATTTCCAAACACCGACAATTTCGTAATTTTTGCCGAACAGTCGCTCTCTTTCGAAGAGAGCGCAACCGTTTCAAGCGGGGATGTCGGGACAAACGGAACGCTTGATATCGGAAAAGACGCCACAATAAACGGCAATCTATTTGCCGATAAAATCACTATTGCAAAAAATACAACGATAAACGGCAACGCCGCTTACAACAAAATTTCCAACAAAGGAGAAATACTCGGTACGAAAACAGCGCCAACCTCACTTCCGATTGCAAACCAGCCAGACGTTCAGCCTTTTATTATCGGCACGCAAGACAAAACCTTTTCGGGAAATGCAAACACTCTTCCTGCAGGAAACTACAAAAACATCACAATACAAAAAGATTCCATCCTCATACTCTCCGGTGGAACCTACAACCTAAACATTCTTGACCTCAAAGATCGCTCAACCATAATTTTCAACGCAGAAACCACTCTCAACATCCAATTCAAGCTTCGTGGACGAGATACTGTTTCTATACTTAACGGACAAAATGCGAAACCGCAGGATTTGCATATTAATTATGTCGGAACACAGGCAAAGCAATTCAAAAATGACAGGAGGGAAGATGATGAAGACGAAATTCAAAGCACTTTGGATAAACAAGAAAGAGATGATTGCAAAAACCAAAAGATTGGACGTCCGATCGTTTTCGGCAAAAATTCGTTCCTGAATTTCGCGCTGATTGCACCGAAGGCGAATGTGATTATCGGAAAAGACGGAACTTTGAGGGGGCAGATTTTGGCGAGGAAAGTAAAAATCGGGAAGAATTTTATTGCAACAAAAAACGAGACTTTTGAAAAGGAAAGCGACCCGACAAAAATTGTTACCGATGTTGATGGAACGAAGTTTTTTGTAAACGAGGTGATTGTGCTTTTTGCCGACGAAGCGACCAATGCCGATATGGAAACAATTGCCACGCTCATAGGAGGAAAAATATCCGGAATTGTTACCGTTCCAAAAATCGCCAAGATAGAAATACCAACGGCGACCATTCAGGAGTTGCGCAACAAAATACAAAAAATTAAAAACATGAATAATCCTCTCGTGATTGATGCGGGGGAGAATGTAATTTTTGAACAACAATGAAAATTGAAACAAAAAAGCGTTTTTTTATTGGGAGTTCGGCAATAGTGGCGATAGTAACTGCCGTGTTTTTTTCGCACTGGCTACTCTATATTTTTACAGGAGGATGCGGGTCGTATGCTTTGTTCGGTTCATACAAATTGAATGAGTATCTGAACGATAGCTTTCTAGGGTTGTTATTGCCTTTTTGTTTTTTACCCATTAGCTTCTTATCTTTATCTTACGCACGTCGTTATTTAAAACCTTATAATCGGTTGGTCTTGGTTTGTGTTGGTATAAATCGGTTTTTTCTTTGGGGCATAGTTCCACTATTTATTTTTTTGTTTTTGTTTGCACAACTTTGCTATACGTAATTTAGTAAGATTATGAAAAAATTCACTCAAATATTAATTGTCGGAGTATTCTGTTCACTCGTAAGTGGCGCTGTTTTTGCTTCAAGCTTTACTATAGATAATCTCAATTTGAGAGAACAATTTCCACAGCAAGATTATCCCGCTACTTATTTCAAAATTGGACTTGAGGAAACGTGGAATAAAATAAATGGGGCGCAAAATTTACTTTAATAACCCTTTTATTATTGATGTGGGGGAGAATATAATTTTTGAAAATATATGACAATTGAAACAAAAAAGAAGCTATATTTTGCGAGTACGATATTCGGAGCGATGATAATTTTTCCGTCTATTATTGATCAATTGGTGCGAGAATTTGAATCCGGGGGATACGCTTATTTTAGCAGACCCGATATGTTGTGGAATTTGAATACAGATTCGCTCGTTGCCCTGTCTCTTGTCTATTTATTTATCAGCATCCCCGCCTTTTTTTACGCATGTTATTACCTCAAACCATACAGCAAGATGACAAAAATAGGTATAATATTAAATATTTTTTTTATTTTGTCTTTCACATTTTTAATTCTTAGGGCAGGGCTAACCTCGGTTTAATTTATGAAAAAATTCCTTTTCATCATATCGGGAATCATTTTTCTCACAGCAGCAATCCCGCTTTTTGCTGCAAGTTTTACTATTGACAACCTCAATTTGAGAGAAAGATTTCCAGCGCAAGATTTTCCCGCTGCATATTTCAAAATTGGACTTGAGGAGACGTGGAATAAAATAAATGATGCTCAAAATTTACCTTTATCGCGGGTCACAATAGGAATCCTTGATACTGGTGTAGACACGACACACAAAGAATTTAACGGTATAAATTGGGGAACAACTCCACCAACTGCGAAACAAGACATGGGAGTATTGGAAAATGGGATTCTTACAAGCCACGGAACGAATGTTGCGGGTATCATTGGTGCGAATAATATTTCCGCAACATCAAGTGCGAATTATGTTCCGCCACAAATGAACGGGGTATTGAGTGGGGCGAAGAATTTGAGCTACATATTGGAAAATAGGGTTATTGCCCGCCCACTTGCAATATCTTTCGGATTTCCTTTGTTCACCATAGCAAAGCAAATTAACGAAATTTCAGATCGTGGAGGAAAAATTATCAATATAAGCCAAGCTACTGAAACTGTTGCCGGGCGTATTTCTGATTGGATAGCTACAATGCTTGGCGGTAGTTTTGGTGTCATTCCACATCATCCCGATACACTCTTTATTGTTGCCGTGGGGAATGGTGGTGTATCGGTAATAGGGGGAGGTCAATTTGGCCTTGATATTTCTCCCGCAAATTTAGGTAATTTACCAAATGTCATTACCGTCGGTGCAACAAATATTAATGATACACGATGGACAGCACCCGAAATTTTTAAAGGAAGTAATTATGGAAATGAAGTTTCTCTCTCTGCTCCGGGAGATGCTGTTTTTTCTCCAACTTTTTACGGAAAACCATATCACTATCCGCCAATGATTTCAGATTATGATGATTTCTCCGGAACTTCCGCCTCCACCCCTCTCGTCACCGGTGTCGCGGGACTTTTGAAATCCATCAAACCCTCGCTCACCCCCGCGCAAATCAAGCAAATTCTCATCCGCACCGCCGACCCGATATTCGCGGAGGAGGGAAGCGACGAAGCGGAAATGCCTCTCGGTTCCGGCTGTACCGCAACAAGCATCCCGCCAGGAATGACAAAACGCGGATGTCGTTTGAACGCCTACCGCGCCGTCTGCGATTCCGATGTTCTCAATTGCGAAACCGACCCCGTGGCATTTTTTGAAGGTTGGGAAAGCGTTCCTCTCGGACACCCGTTATGCGAAACGCTCCCTCCGTATATGACCGGTTATGGAGTATGCGGGTTTACCGCCGATAGCGGAAAATGGGTTGTTACCGACCTTGCATCAATCGGTTCGCCGATGCTTTCCTTGGAGATTCTGCCCGGGAAAATATTAAAACTGAAACCGCAGCTAAATTACATGAATGGCTACCTTTTTCGTCAAATCCGCACCGCCGGAAATTTTTTCATACCGCTTTCTCCCACAACTTCTTTATCATTTACGGATTATGCGATAAGCACGACAAGTGTTCCGTCAAGAGTTGACCTTATTGTAAACTTTGATAAAGCAGGGAATCCCGCATTATGTCCCGAGACCGGCAATACGACATCTTTTACAACCATTTGGTATGTTCTGGAAGATAATTCCGGAAATCCGTCCGAAGAGATTCCGCCCTGTACCGCGAGAGTCGTCCTTCCTTCGTCAACTTCTTTTTCTCGCAATTTACATGACGATTTTGCCGATTTGTTGCCTTTTTCTCCCGAAGGGTGGGAACTTTCACACATAACATTTCAAGTTTTCTCCTATGGCGCATGGGATCAGGAAGTTTCAGCAACTTGGGATAATGTTAAGATTATGAGATAAAGGTTGAGGAAATATGCAAAGTTTTATCCTGTAGTTAAGGGAACGTTTTGCGGTGTTGGGTTGTGCTCCAGAACGTAGGGGTTGAGTTGTTGGCTGGCGGGTTGACTTTTCCTAAGAAAGGGCCTATATTACATATCTAAGCCGCGAAGAAAAGAGGCATCCATAAGTCCTCTCGAGTGGGTCGATCTTCGGTTGCGTGGAGTAATCCATGCAGAGCACGGCTGTTTAGCCGTTTTTTTGTTACTATATGGCAATAAATAAAGCAAAGAAAGTTGAAATAATGGAGCATCTTAAGGGAATCGCCAAAGGGGAAGGTTCGCGCGTTTTCGTGAACTTCCACGGGCTTTCCGTTTCTGATGTTACCGCGATACGCCGCGTTCTTCACAATGAGGGAATCGGTTACTTCGTGTCTAAAAAAACCCTCGCGAAAAAGGTGTTTACCGAATCCGGCGTAGCGGGAGAATTTCCGGAACTTTCCGGAGAGCTCGCTATCGCTTACGGAGAAGATGCGATCGCTCCTGCGAGAGAAATGCAGAAGTTCCAAAAAACTTTCAAAGAGAAGATTTCCATTCTCGGAGGAGTTTTTGAAAATCATTTTGTCGGAGCGGATGAAATGAAAGTTATCGCTTCCATCCCGACGAGACAGGTCTTGTACGGACAATTCGTCAACCTCATCAATTCTCCGATACAGGGATTGGTCATCGCCTTGGATGGTATCGCAACCAAGAAAGAAGCAGCCTAGTCTATTAAAAAACTATTAAATAAAAATTTATGGAAGAAGAAAAAGTAGAAGTACCGGCGAAATTCAAAGATCTCGTCGAGAAAATTGAAACCATGAGCGTTCTTGAGCTCCACGAGCTCGTGAAATTGCTCGAAAAGAAATTCGGCGTATCCGCAGCAGCCGTTGCTGTAGCCGGAGCTGCCGCACCGGCAGCCGAAGCGGCGGATGAAAAGAGTTCATTCAACGTCGAACTTACGGCGGCGGGAGAGCAAAAGATTGGAGTAATCAAAGCTATCAAGGAAATTCTCGGACTCGGATTGAAAGAGGCTAAGGATATGGTTGAAGGCGCTCCGATCATGGTCAAGGAAGGATTGAAGAAAGACGAGGCCGAAGCTATGAAGAAAAAATTGGAAGAAGTCGGAGCGAAAGTAACGCTCAAATAAGCAAAACTTTGATACCAACGCAAAAGCCCCATTATTGGGGTTTTTGTTTTGACAAATTTGAGAGAATACTAATAAATTTTCAATTTTTAATTTTGCAATTTTCAATGAATTTACAATGTTAAAATTTTCAAATCCGACCGAAGTCGTCGTGTTTGAAAATTTAACGCTGTGAATTACTTCGGTATTATAAACTCTAAATTTATTATATACTGTCTATATATGGAACCCCTTACAAAAAACGCGAACACGATCACTCGTACCGGTCTTCCTAGAAATGCTATTTTGGATAGAGCGGAGGAGGTCGCGGAATCGCATCTTCCTTTGGCGTGGAAATTGTTTCCGTTCGCGGTGTTTATCCTCCTTCTCATCGGGTTGTTTTCTACGTGGAAATATGCGACCAGCGTTTTTTCCATTTTGCCAACATCTATTCCCATTCTTGTCGGTCTTGTGTTTGCTATACTTTTTTCTGTTGGCGTCTTGCTCTTGCTTGTTATATTTGTACGTTCATATCTATTCGTTTTGAAGACGAGCAAAGCTCTGTATTTTCAAAATCAAATGTTTTCTCTCATTATTGAAGGAGAAAATGACGGCATTTGGGATTGGGATATGACCACGAACAAAATGTATTTTTCTCCGCGATGGAATGACATGTTCGGTTATCGAAAGACGGGGTTATCAGATGATCCGAACGAATGGCTCGGCCTTATTCATCCCGAGGATGTTGCCTCGCTTCAGCAAAGTCTTGAATTACATTTTGAAAAAAGAACCGCCATTTTTCAATCGGAACATCGTGTTCGCACGGTGAGTGGTGATTACAAATGGGTGCTTGATAGAGGGCATGCCGTGTGGGATGCAAACGGCAAAGTGCTCCGTATTGCCGGAGCAACGACGGATATTTCAAACACAAAAGAAGTCGAAGCCGTTCTTCAGGGTAAGACCGAAGAGCTTGAACGTGCCAATGAAATAGTGAAGCAGGAAAAGGTGAAATACGAAGCTCTTCTGACAAGCATCGGCGACGGAATGATCGCCATGAACGAGGAGGGAAAGATTATGGTGATGAATCCGCAGGCGGGAACGATGCTTGGGAGGGATATTTCTGAGGCGATCGGGCGATTCTTTTCAGAAGTGATGCCGCTTGAGCAAAACGAAAAGGAGGAAATGCTTGCTCTTGGAGACCGTCCGGCTATTCAGACACTCATACAGGGGATTCGCGTCACAAAAGTTTCGTATCTGTTCCGTTCTGATGGTACGAAATTTCCCGCATCGGTAACGTCAGCTCCGATCTTTTTGGAAGAAAGAATGATCGGCGCCATTGTGGTTTTTCGCGATATTACTCACGAAAAGGAAGTGGACAAAAGCAAGACGGAATTTGTTTCGCTTGCTTCACACCAGCTACGCACGCCGCTTTCCGCCATTCGCTGGTATTCGGAAATGCTCAATTCCCAAAAGCTCGGACCGCTCAATGACCAACAAAAAAGTTATCTCCAAGAAATTTATGACAGCAACCGCCACATGATAGAGCTGGTAAATTCACTTCTCAATGTTTCTCGTATCGATCTTGGAACATTTGCCATTGAACCGGAACCTACCGATTTCAAAGAATTGTCGGAGAGCGTTCTCCGCGAACTTTTTGTGAAAATACAGGAAACCGAGATGCACGTGACATCTTCTTATGAAGAAGGTCTGCCGAAGGTAAACGCCGATCCGAAATTGGTCAGGATCATTTTCCAAAACCTTTTATCAAATGCGGTAAAGTATACCAAAAAGGGCGGAAACATTTCGCTTTCCATTACCGCAGACGAAAAAGACCTGCATATCAAAGTTGCAGACGACGGCGTCGGTATTCCGGCGAATGTGCAAAGCAAGATATTCACCAAACTTTTTCGCGCGGATAATGCGCGCGTCGTGGAGTCCGAAGGCACAGGACTGGGGCTCTATATATTAAAAGCGGTTGTGGAAAGAGGAGGAGGGAAAATATGGTTTGAATCGGCAGAGAATCACGGAACGACATTTTATGTGGATTTACCTCTTTCCGGTATGAAAGCAGTATCCGGAGCGAAGGACTTGGCTTAAAGAGAGAAATCGGATATACTATCTTAGTACCATATTTTTTTAAAAAAACTCTACATTTCTATGCCGCACAATCAAAATAAAAAGATACTTGTCGTTGAAGATGACCGCGTTCTCCGACGGGTCATTATCGATAATCTCAAGGCGGAAGGTTTTACCGCACTGGAAGCGGAGGACGGTATGGCGGGATTGGCGACTGCGATTGCTGAGCACCCCGATCTCATGCTTGTTGACGTGGTCATGCCGAAAATGGACGGTATCGCCATGCTTGAAAAACTTCGCGAAGACGAGTGGGGCAAGGGAGCGCAAGTCATCATGTTGACGAACCTAAGCGACGCGGACAAGATTTCTTTTGCCGCTAAAAAAGGAGTGAATGACTATCTCGTGAAAGCCGACTGGGATATTGCGAGTATTATAGAAAAGGTGAAAGATCGAATCCGCGGGATTTAGGTGTGTTGAATAACGAGCCGTCTTTTTGGCGCCCTTCGTTTTATTTTTTAAAAAAAGTTGCGGGACAGTACTATTTGTACAGCCCCGCAACTTTTTTTAAAAAATAAAACGAATTGCATCCAAAAATCCCGTCTCTTGTAGGTGATATAAAAAAATACGGTCAAATATTTCGCAATGAGCGGAACCAAGGGCGACCCTTAAGGAGCGAGCTTTGCGAGCGGGGAAAGGGTTGCCCTTGGTGGAGCGGAGTTTAAATAGAAAAGCCGCGCTCTTGACAACTCATATATATATGATAAAGTAAATACGGATTTGCTTTGGCAGAAAAGTTGTTTTTCACAAAAAGAGGAGAGGAAAATGAGTTGTTGGCCACTAAAAAATACATTTGAATTAATTATTTTTTCTACAGCAATCTGTACGATGTTTGGCATAGTGATTTTTGTTGCGGCTGGCACTTTAGGTGCGAGTTTTAGCTTGTCGCTTGTCTGCGCTATAATCGTCGCGATAGTTCTTGACGTTACCATCGTCTGGTCACAAAGATAGAATAAGAAAAAAGTAACCGCCCCGGCATAATGTCGGGGCGCTTTTTTTGTAGTTCGTATTCTTTAATCTATTTTCCATTTTCTATTTTCTTCATCATTTCTCCTTTTTCATTCCCCCAAAAATCTGGTATCATACATACTATGGACCCTAACAAAATTACGTATTTTGCTAAGGCGGACTTCCGCAATAAAATGACGGCTTTCGGTATAAAACCGGAAGACCGGACTCGCCATGTGTATGTCATCGGAAAGACGGGAATGGGCAAATCCACCCTCCTTGAGAACATGGTCGTTCAAGATATTCAAAGCGGGAACGGATGCGCTTTTATTGATCCTCACGGCGGCACGGCGGAACTTCTGCTTGATTACGTTCCAGAACATCGCATTAAAGATGTTATCTATTTCGCGCCTTTTGATACCGATTATCCGGTGGCCTTCAACATCATGGAAGACGTCGGCAAAGACAAGCGACATCTCGTTGCGAGCGGTCTCATGAGCGCTTTTAAGAAAATATGGGTGGATGCATGGTCGGCTCGTATGGAATATATTTTGAGCAACACGCTCCTCGCACTTTTGGAATTTCCCGGTGCAACCCTTCTTGGCGTGAACCGAATGTATTCAGACAAGGACTACCGGAAAAAAGTGGTTGATAATATTAGCGACCCATCCATCAAATCTTTCTGGGTTGATGAATACGCAAAATATGGCGAACGCTACACGCAGGAAGCGACGCCGGCGATCCAAAACAAAGTCGGACAATTCGTTTCGAACCCTTTGATCAGAAATATCATCGGACAATCAAAATCCACTTTTGATATCCGTGAGGTTATGGACTCGAAGAAGATTCTCATTATGAATCTTTCAAAAGGAAGAGTGGGCGACCAAAACACGAGCCTTCTCGGAAGTATGCTCATTACAAAAATTTATCTCGCGGCGATGTCCCGCGCCGACGCTTCCCGCCAAGAAATGTCTGAGCTTCCGCCTTTCTATTTCTTCGTCGACGAGTTTCAGTCTTTTGCCAATGAATCGTTTGCGGACATTCTCTCCGAGGCGAGAAAATACAAACTCAATCTCACCATTGCCCATCAGTATATAGAACAAATGCCCGAGGAAGTGCGCGCGGCGGTATTCGGCAACGTTGGAACAATGATTACGTTCCGCGTTGGTTCCTATGATGCTGAAGTTTTGGAAAAAGAATTTTTACCGGCATTTACCGCCGAAGATATTGTGAATCTTGATAAATACCAGCTGTATCTCAAGCTCATGATCGACGGCGTGGGCTCCCGTCCGTTCTCTGCGGTTGCTCTCCCCCCGATATCAAGGGCATCGACCTCTTTCAAAGAGCAAATCCTTGAAAATTCACGAAACGTATTCGCTAAAAAAAGGGAAGACGTTGAGAAAGAAATAATGGAATGGCACCAGATGAGTTTTGCCGAGAAAAAAAATCCGGTAATACCGCCAACCTTCACTCCTCCAACATCCGGCTTTGCAGGTGACCGCGCTTCGTCCGGCACACCGCAAACATTTGTACCCTCCGCACCGAATATTTCTCGTCCATCGCCATCATTCCGTCCGCAAGGGCAAGGATTTCGTCCGAATGCGGCGCCGGCAAGCGGAAGCGTTACTCCCGCGCGGCAATCGTTTGCGCCAAGAGTAACACCTCAAGCCCCAGTATCCGGTCAGCCCCACAGGGAACAAGGTGCTGGTACCTATGAGAGAAAGAATGATCCGATTGATCGCCGGAGCGTCCCTCGTCAAAGTTCGCCAAATTTTGAGCAATCGCCACGTGTGGAAACAACACCACGACCGCCAAGCGTTTCGTTGTCAGCTCTGAAGAGAGATGGATCAAAAATACCCGAACAAACTCAGAATAGAAATTCTCTCAAAGAAGCGTTGCAATCCATTCTTCCGATAAAGGAAGACACCTCCAAACCGCCGGCAGCTCCTCCTGTTGCGAAACCTATTGAGGAAAAACCGATTATTCCGCCAACCGAAGTTCCGAAACCAAAACCGGCAGAAAGTTCCACTCATCAAGTGCACCACACCAAAGAAATTCCCGAGGATATTTTAAGAGGAATGCTTAAGGTGGACGAGTGAGCAATGAGCGAAACCAAGGGCAGTCCTTAAGGAGGAATATTTGGAGGTCGTTCCTCCCGTTGGAGGTGCGACCTCAAAATATTTCGGGAGAAGGACTGCCCTAATATTAACTTAGTCACCGTATTGTTGATATACTATTGTTATCGCATGTACCTTTGCGGCG
>Ga0172379_10011525_pt1 | contig 10506 bp, 8 predicted proteins | sample GrowelOW334metaG_FD_119756 | JGI IMG/M metagenome (GOLD analysis project Ga0172379, IMG submission 119756) | Groundwater microbial communities from an aquifer near a municipal landfill in Southern Ontario, Canada - Groundwater well OW334 metaG | ecosystem: Environmental > Aquatic > Deep...
AAACTAATAAATAAAATTGAACAATTAAATACAAAAACAACCAACTCCATAGAAGATTGGTCAAAAATTTTTGTAAGAAGTAATCGTTTCTCACAAGAATTTAAAAACAAAATTAATAAAAAATTCTCAGAAACATTATCAAAAACTATCATAGAAAACAAAAATAACATCAAAAAAACACAATGCTCTAAATACAATATCCATGTGGTTCCTAGTTTAATAGGACAACACTATCCACAAATCGAATTACGAGAAAGAAAAAAATATGAAATAAAAGAAAAAAATTATATAAAATCAAAAGTTTTTTCGTCTAACTCTGCACATGGTTCAGTGCTTTTTAATAATAAAGAAAAAGCTTTTTTTAAAGAAACACCAAGCAGCATACATCTACGTGGTGAAATCTTTGGGGCCATTACCGCTTCTGCTTATTTCAAGCATCTGCAAAAACCAATACTCACAGAACCTAATCAAAATTTGATTATGTATCCATGGTTTAATGGAGATGTTGTGGCAGAAAAACGACTTTCACCACTTACTGACGATCTTCTATCTTTTTTTATGGAATTAGAGCTCAGACGAGCAGAAGATCATTTAAATGCTTTCGTATTATCAGCAATAGATATTTCTAAAGGACTAATAAAAAAAGAAGCTATCTACATGTCTAGAATTCATGAATTATTTTATGGTCGTCTACTAGGAAATCGTTTAGAAAAATTTTATGGTGACTATAAAGTTATAGCAGATAAAAAAGAAATTCCTTTTTCTAAACTTCTTAATATGACATTAACCATTAATAACAAAAAATACAGACCCATTAAGGAAAGCATAGAAAAAGCGATTGAAAACCTAAACCCTAAAAAATTAGACGGTGAACTACTTGTCTGTGGCTTAGGGGACGCACATTCCGGAAATATTATGTGTGAGAATGATCCCGACAAATACCTATATATTGATTATGTATTTGCTGGTTTCCATTCGCCTTATTTGGATATAGCAAAATCTCTATACAACGATTCTTCTTTTGATTTATTGTATATAGATCAAAAATCTATTTCAGCTAATCTTAAAATAAAAGTTGTAAAAACAGGAAATAGTCTCACCATTGAACATAATTATATACCCGATGATTTGAGTCGTTATTTTCTTAAAACAAAAATCGATGGCATAATAAAACCAATGCACATTGCCTTATCTAAAAACAATATTAAATATACAGAAAATTGGTGGCATATTCTTGGTTCCGCTATGTTATGTTGTGGACTTCTTACACGCAATATAACTGATTTCACAGATACGGGTTTCTGGTTAAACCTAATTAACATAGTAGAAATGGAAGACTTTGAATCCTATTATAAAAATATAACCAATTTTTAATTTTCATGCGTGAAAAATTCCCACTTCATATAATGATAAAACCGGAAGGACTAGAGTACTTCCCTGATTACATCCATGACAGTATTCAATTATTCGAGAGAGAAACCGAATCTGAGGAAATTTTTAGAATGATAACTACTCTCACTCCTAAGCAAGTCGACTTGGTCTATCCGGACGACAATATTCCTGAGGAATTAAAAAAGTGGTTAAGTAGTAAAAACACAGAACATTACATCATACAAGGTGTAGAAAAAATTTATGAAATGGCAAAAACAATGAAAGGGAAAAGCGACAGTACTCTGGGTATTAGAGGTTCTTTGGTAAAATTATCTTCGGAAATGAATTTACGTTTCGAAAAATGGCAAAATTTTATTCACACCTCCGATTCACTTGAACAAACACAACATATATGTAGTAATCTCCTTAATCCTGGTTCTGGTTGTCTCTTTTGTTCAATCAGGGAACGTTGTTTACAAGAAAGTACTAAATAAGTTTTTAATTTAATTTCAAATATTTTCTTTTTATCTCTCCAAAACCAACTCTGGATAGCCTTTTTTGATTTGAATTTTTTCGACATTTTGGATGCCGAGATCTTCTAAAAATTTAATGCAAGCGATTTTGGCTTCTTTGTCATCTTTAAAATCCCCTTTTGCTTCAGCTTCGATAAATGTTCCGAGACCTTTCACGTCATCAAGAGCAACTTCGATACCACCACATTGCCAGTATTCCCTATTTTTCTCTACTGTCACAATCTTTTTAAAATCTAAAAATCCTAAAATTTTCTGCATTTCTTCTTTTTGCAAAATTTCTGTTTCATATTCTTCAGCATAATCATAGTCCCCATCAGGTCGCATATTTATGGATTTATCATATTCGAACACTACCTTGTCCGGATTAGTTCTAATCCTCAACCATTCTGTCGGTGGTTTCTTCGCAAAAAAATTCCGATGCGACGGCACATAATAATCATCAATTTGTTTGATGGCCTTCACCAGTTTCCCTGTTTTTGAGACTTTCTCCTTAACTTCTGCAAAATTCTCTACTTTTACCTTAATTTCAACTTCAATGTTCATATTTCAAGTTTATCAAAAAAACCTTATAATACCTATTAACAACACAAGCACATAGTAGTATAATCGGGTTAAAGAATTATGGAACAATCAGCGATTAAAAAGAATCGGGAGTTTGATAATCATGAGCTTGTATCATTCTTTTCTGATGAACCAACCGGCCTAAAAGGCATTTTAGCTATACATTCCACAAAACTTGGCCCAGCCGTTGGTGGTACTAGATATTTTCAATATGGATCAGAAGAAGAAGCCCTGGAAGACGTTTTGCGTTTGTCTCATTCTATGACTTATAAATGCATCATGGCAGGAGTTAAGTATGGAGGAGGTAAATGTGTATTGATGGCTCCTACAAAAAATAGTGTCAAATCTAAAGATTATCTAGAAGCTTACGGAAGAGTGTTAAAAGAATATTCCACAAAATTTTATACCGGGGAAGATGTCGGCATGAATCAAGAAGATATAGAAATCCTCGGCAAAGTAACCACAAATATAATAGGAACAAAAGCAAAAGCCGGAGATCCTTCTCCTTGGGCTTCTTTATCTACATATTATGCAATGCGAGGGGCTCTTAATTTTGCTTTCGGTGATCCTTCACTAAAAGGTAAAAGAATAAACATCAAAGGATTAGGAAAAGTGGGAATGGAGCTCGCACGACTCGTGGACAAAGAAGGCGCTATTTTAATTGTTTCTGATATAGACAAAAGTCGTACAGACATAGCCATAAAATCTTTTTCTAATGTAACCGTTATCTCTCCTGTTGAATTTGCTTCCCAGGAGTGCGATATTTTAGCGCCGTGTGCATTAGGAAAAGACATAACCGAAGAAAATGCAAAAACAATCAAAGCGAAGATAGTTTGCGGAGCGGCAAATAATCAACTCGTGTCAAAGCAAGAAGGTATTACTTTGTTTAATCACAATATCATTTATGTCCCGGATTATGTTGCAAACGGTGGAGGATTAATAAATGTAGTCGCTGAATTGACCAAAGGTGGGTATGATCAAAAAAATGTAGAAGCTAAATGTAAAAATATCGAAAATATAGTTTTTTCGATATTGAAAGAAAGCAAAGAAACTAACACTGCCCCAAGTGAAGTATCGGACAAAATAGCAAAACGTGCTTTAGGAGAATAAAATCATGTCCTCAAATCAAAAACTCAATCATTCAGAATTTCAACCTATTTTTTTAAAAGAAGAAATTGAAGTAAAAAATTTAACAGAACAACACCCTGAAATTGTATTGGTGGATGCTTTTGCTCGACAACTAAAAGAGCTTTTTGTGATAGAAAATCCAATATATGCTGGTGACAAAAAAGAGGAAGGATTTCAAACAACAAAATTCAAAGAATTTTGTGATAAAAACACAAATAACTATATTTATATACATTACCCGTGGAATAATTCAATCATAAAAACAGTCCAAAAAGACAATTATCTGAAACTAAAAACCAATCGCAATCAAGAATTAATCACCGCCCAAGAACAGGAAAAGCTTTCAAATTATCGTGTGGGGGTTTTCGGAATGAGTGTTGGCAGTAACATAGCATTAGTGCTTACTCAGGCAGGAATCTCAAACGAAATCATAATTGCTGATTTTGATGAATTAGATACAACCAACTTAAATCGTATTGTGGCCGGTAGTCACCAAATTGGTTTGAATAAATGTATTATTGCCGCTCGGCATATATACGAGGATAATCCTTTCGCCAAAGTTACTATTTTAGAGGAAGGCGTAAATAAAGAAAATTTAAAGAGAATTTTAGAAGAAAAAAAACTAGATATTATCGTGGAAGAAGTCGACAACTTGGCTGTTAAAATAGAAACACGTAAATTGGCTCAAACATACAAGATTCCGGTAGTCATGATAACAGACAATGGAGACGGAGTAATGCTACACGTGGAACGTTACGATTTGGGGTATGATAAAATATTTAATAAACCTTTTGAATATTGGGAAAAACTGTTTCAAAAAAAACCATCCATGGAAGATATCGGAAAAGTCATAGTTGGTGACGTCCTTGGCGGTCCTCAAAATGTTTCTCCGAGAGTTTTTGCTTCGGTAGAACGCATAATGAAACACGAACTCGTATCTTGGGCACAACTCGGTAGTGCAGCAATTTTAGGAGGAGTTGTAGCTACACTTGCAATCAAAAAGATTGTTTCCGGAGAAAATGTTTCACCTTACATAGAAAAAAATATTCAGATAGAATTTTAATCAAAAAAATATGAAAGAGAAAAATATATTAAAACAAATAACAACAGCACCAGAAGCATATTGGAAAAAACTTCTCGTAAAAGAAAAACTTCTTACATTTAAAGAAGCCTTAAAAAATGTACCGGCTTACAAAAAATTTCTAAAATCACAAAAATGGAGTGGGGGCATAAAAAATAAAAATGATTTTGCTAAATTACCCATAATGAATAAGGTAAATTATTTAAAAAAATATCCTCTACACGAATTGGTGTCGGGTGGATCACTTACCGAGCCACTGGTACTTACTTCTACTTCGGGGTCGACCGGAGAACCTTTTTATTTTCCTCGGACAGAATTAATCGATAAAGAATATTCTTTTATTCTGGAACGTTTTATTTCAGAAGGCTCACACGATAATGCTCCAACCTTGGTATTAATTTGTTTTGGTATGGGAGTTTGGATCGGGGGGGTTATTTCCTATCAAGCTTTTGAAATGGCCAGCAGACGTAGTGGCTTACCGATATCTATTCTCACTCCGGGAATAAATAAAACCGAAATCATCAAAGCCTTAAAAATCATCGCCCCAAATTATAAAAATATAATCTTAGTTGGTTATCCACCGTTTATAAAAGATGTCATTGATGAAGCAGTAGAAGAAAAAATAAATTTTGCCAAATATAATGTTCGTTTAATCTTTGCCGCTGAAGTGTTTACAGAAAATTTTCGTGATTATGTCTGTAAAAAAGCTCATATCAAAAATATCTACAGAGACACTTTGTCGATATATGGAAGCGCAGATATTGGTGCAATGGCGTGGGAAACTGGGGTGTTAATACTTCTTAAACGCCTACTCCTACAAAAAAAAGAAAGAGTAGAATCATTTTTTGGTGCCAGACATACTATGCCAACCATTGCATATTTCAATCCGTCCTGGCTTCAGTTTGAAGGACATAATGGAAATGTGTTAATAACTGGAAAAAACGCTATACCATTTGTTCGCTATAGTATAGGAGATCATGGAGGAACTTTAACTTTTTCTTATATAAAGAATCGCTTAAATCTAATGGGAATAAATTTCGAATCTGAAGTAAAAAAAATAAGTTTGACGGACGCTCTTTTGAAATTACCATGCGTTTATGTTTACGAGAGAAATGACCTTTCGACTACTCTTTATGGACTTCAAATCTATCCTGGAATCATACGTGAATCTCTGTTACATGACACCCTTACTCCATACCTAACCGGAAAATTCAGTATGGTGACAAAATTTAACAAAAAACAAAATCAATATCTTGAAATAATAATAGAAACAAAAAAAGGAATAAAAAAAATTTCCAAAGAAAAGAAGAAACAGACTCTAAAAAATATTGTCGAAAATCTACACAGAAAAAGCTCCGAGTTTTCCGAATTGGCGAAATATCTGGGCAAACGGGCAAATCCAAAGCTAATCTTTGTGACTCATGAACATAAAGATTACTTTAAGCCGGGAATAAAACAAAAGTGGGTTCGAAAATAAAATGCACAAAGACGCTATAAAAAAAATAGTGGCGGAAAGTCTCAACGCTCCATCTGGTAGCAATTCCCAACCATGGAAATTTAAAATAGATGAAGATTTTTTGGAAATCTTTGCTTTTCCCGAATATGATCACCCGATTTTAAATTACAAAAATCGTGGTACTTGGGTAGCACACGGAGCCTTAATTGAAAACATATCCATATCAGCACACGTATCCGGATATGATACACAAATCAACATATTTCCGAATTGGCCGAACACAAACATATCCGCAAAAATCCATTTCAATCCCACGGCAGCCAAAAAAGATATTTCCGTAGAAACAATAAAAAATAGGTGCACCAACAGAAAATCTTATGAAGATAAAACTTTATCAGTCATACAAAAAAATGATTTAATCGCCATTCTAAATGAACAACAAAAACAACGTGTAATTCTTACGGAAGATAAGAAAAAAATAGATGAATTATGTAAATTATTATGTATCAATGAAGTTGTGATTCTAGAGAACAAAAAATTGCACGAATTATTTTTCAAGGAAATTGTTTGGGAAGAAAAACTTGCCCGTGCCGGCGAAAAAGGACTGTCCCTATCTACTATGGAACTCGCCAAACCAAAACAACAAGCTTTACGTTTAGTAAAAAATTGGGCTGTAATAAATTTTTTAAACAAATTCGGTTTTGCTAAAGCCATCGCTAAAGATAATGCTAAAAATTTTGCAAAAACACCCTTAATGGGAATCATTCTAGCAACAGACGACGAAAGGAGTTTCATCGAAGCAGGAAGAACAATGGAACGATTATGGTTAAAATCTACCGAAATGAAACTTAGTTTTCAACTAATAGCCGGAGTTATGTTCTTTTGGCAATCTTTAAAAGATGCTACAATTAAAACAATGCTGGAACAAAGTGGTCATGTATCTCTACTGGAAAAAACTTACACCGACATAAAAACCATCTTTAATAATCCATCAGACATCGTCGCTTTAGCGTTCCGTGTAGGATTTTCTGATGGACCTTCATCATTATCATATAAAAAATCACTAGAGGAACTGATAAAGTAATTTATTGATCATGCTTACTACTATATTATCGTATATAAATGTAGAGTTAGTTATTGTTGGCATTGCAATTGCAATTAGTCTTATTCTTGGTGCTGTTGTCTTCTTAAACGATCGTAAAAGTATTACCAATATTACCTTTATGCTCTTTTCTTTGTCGGCGGTGTTCTGGAATACCGGCAACTATCTGTTTTATCAACCAAATCATTCTGCCGAATTTGCTCTATTGTTACTCAGATTGGTTATATTTTTTGCAATCTGGTACTGCTTTTCTCTTTTCCAATTTTTTTATATTTTCCCAGAAAAAAAATCCCTCTTCCCACAAAAATATTTGTGGTTTTTATTTCCCTCAGTAATCATCGTCTCATTAATGACTCTCACTCCGTTTGTTTTTAAAACAATCACTAGGTTTGATATCGACGGTAGGGTCGCTACAGTACTTAATGGTTCTGGTATATATATTTTTGGAGCAATGGTTGTTTTTCTTGTTTTTTCCAGTTTTTTTGTACTTATCTCAAAACTCTTAAAAACAAAACAAAAAAGTGCTGAACGAGAACAATTAACTTATATATTAATTGGAGCTATTATTACCTTTTCGCTTCATATTACATTCAATATGGTCTTGCCTGCATTTTTTAATATCAGTGAATTTACGGCACTTGGAGCAATTTTTACACTTCCATTCAGTATTTTTACTTCATTCGCTATCATTAAATATCATCTTTTTAACGTAAAAGTCATCGCGACAGAATTAATTACTTTTTCTTTATGGATATTTATCTTAACAAGAACTTTGATCGCTCAAACTGTTAGTGAACGTATTGTCGATGGAACACTATTCTTTATTACAGTTATCGTTGGAACATTATTAATCCGAAGCGTAATGCGCGAAGTGGAACAACGAGAACACATAGAAAAACTCAATATCGATTTGCAAACCCTGATCAAACAACGCGAAAGCTTGGTGCATCTTATTACGCATAAAGTTAAAGGTTCATTTACCCGTACAAAGTATATTTTTGCCGGATTACTTGATGGCACTTTTGGAGATATTACTCCTGAAGTTAAAAAAATGGCGACACAGGGTTTGGAATTTGATAATGGTGGTATACAAACCGTAGATCTCGTATTAAATGTAGCCAATTTACAGAATGGACTCATCAAGTACGACATGAAAAACATCGATTTTAAAGATATCGTTACAAAAACCGTGGAAGACAAAAAACTTGCCATAGAAGCAAAAGGATTGAAAATAGAAACAGATATCAAAGAAGGAAATTACAACATAATGGGTGATACTTTTTGGCTTAAAGAAACAGTAAATAATTTACTCGAAAATTCCATTAAATACACCAAGGAAGGAAAAATAATGATTGGACTCGAGCAAAAAGATAAAAAAGTTTTGTTGTCAGTAAAAGACACTGGTCTCGGTATCACCGAAGAAGACAAGCAAAATCTATTTAAAGAGGGAGGGCGTGGTAAAGATTCTATAAAGGTGAACGTCGATTCTACCGGCTACGGACTATTTACTGTCAAAATGGTAATAGAAGAACATAAAGGTAAAGTCTGGGGTGAATCCGAGGGTGCTGGTAAGGGTTCTCAATTTTACATAGAACTACCGTCAGCTTAGGGTAGAGGCCAGCTGAATATTTTGTAGGGGTTTTGAGCTCGACGGAGCGAAAACTTCAGGATTTTTTAAGCTTCAAAAAATCCGTACCGAAAAAACATTCAGCTGGCCCTATTTTTATTGTTTCTTTTGACTCCCAGCCAAGCGAAGCATGATTTCATGCGCGGCGTTCTTTGAATCAGTAACAATTACCGAATTATCATCCGCAAAAATATACATTAAAACTAATTTATTGTCTCTCGTGTAAAGAGTACGAGCATTTTTATTTTCCACAATACCATCTTCAAAATTTTGATTCAAAAGATACTTGTCATCATTTGTTATGTTCACTCCAATGAATCCATGTAAATCAAGAAGCATCTTTCCTTCCCAAACTCGCATCGAATCAAAGATATCCGTCAACGTACGCATTTTAATTAACATAAAAAATCCCGTACCATCTTTGATGTCGGTAATCGACGGATTTTTTACTACTCCCAACATAAAATTATCAGCCACGAAAAGAGGATTATCATTTGGAGAAAAACCGCCCTCAATTAAAGCAATAAATCTCCTGAGTCCCATAGTCTGTTTATCTTCGGTTAAATACACACCCTCTACCCCATTTACTTCTACTTTTGTAGCAGTAATTTTATCGAAAACAGCCTGTGCTATCTCACTCTTCCTTAAATCCAAAATCTCCACTATTGAAGTATGATCGTTAAAAACAATAGGAGTAAACTGTTGTTCGATCGGGGTAATATCTTTTCTTTGACTGAAAAAGAAGTACAGCAATGTCATTAAAGAAAGAGCGATAAAGAAAATACCAACAAACATGAAAACCTTATTGCTCTTAGAGTCGGGAGATAAATTTAATTTCTCGACTTCATGTTTTTCTTCCTCGTTAATTATCTTTTTAACCAAACCACTCTCACTTTCAATAATATTCGCCATGTCTTCGGCATAAGTTTGAACAATTTTATGTTGAGTTTTATTATTTGGCTCCATTTGTTTAAAAACTTTTTAATTTTTGTTTTTACGAGTGGTCTGGTTGGGTCCGGATCTGAGTAAAAATACAAAATTATAAAATTTATTGTTTTTTAAAGAAATCTTTATCAGCTTCTTTAATAGATAAACCAATCTTTCCTCTTTCTCGATCAACATTTATTACTTTCACTGGGACTATCATTCCTTCCTTTATTATATCGGAAACTCGCTCCACACGAAATGGTGCTAACTCAGAAATATGAACCATACCATCAGTAAATGGATTCAAGGCCACGAAAGCTCCAAAATCAGCTATCTTCACCACTTCTCCTTTCAAAACTTCACCGACTTGAAATTCATGAGTCATAGATTCTATTATCTCTTTCGCTTTTTCTGCTGAACCGTCTTTGCCGGTGAGATATACAGTACCGTCATCTTCGATGGTTATCTCCGCACCAGATTTTTCTTTTATTTCTTTAATGGTTTTTCCACCACCACCGATGACCATTCCAATTTTTTCCGGATTAATTTTTATAATTAAAATTTTAGGAGCGTTTGGAGAAATATTAGCCCGTGGTTTTGATATTTCTTTTTCAATTGTATCTAAAATTTCCAATCTGGCTTTCTTAGATTGCTGCATTGCTTCACCAAGTATTTTTATCGGTACTCCCTCAACTTTGACATCAAGTTGGATAGCAGTCA
>Ga0172379_10011526_pt1 | contig 10505 bp, 11 predicted proteins | sample GrowelOW334metaG_FD_119756 | JGI IMG/M metagenome (GOLD analysis project Ga0172379, IMG submission 119756) | Groundwater microbial communities from an aquifer near a municipal landfill in Southern Ontario, Canada - Groundwater well OW334 metaG | ecosystem: Environmental > Aquatic > Deep...
AGACAATAATTTTTGAGCGGTGTCTTTTAAATTTGTCATGGCCATTTTTTTATTATTAAAAATCCCGCAAAAAGCGGGATTAAAAATTTATTCTTCTGTTTGATCAGCGACAACTTCTTCATCTGTTGTATCTGTTTTTTCATCTACCACGTCCCCTTCACCTTCTTCACCAGCCAAAACCTTTCCTTCTTCAGATATTATATCAATCTTCCATCCGGTCAACTTTGAAGCCAACCTGACATTCTGTCCCCCTCTTCCAATGGCAAGCGAAAGCTGATCCTCTTTTACTTTTACTATGGCATTTCTTTCTCCTTCCTCATCGTGAAGTTCCACGCCCAAGACATGGGCCGGAGACAATGCGTTTATGATAAATTTTTCAGCATTTTCATCCCAAAGAATTATATCAACCTTCTCATTATTTAGTTCGCTAATTATGGTCTGAATTCTTGAGCCTCTTTGCCCGACACATGATCCGATTGGATCAATGCTTTCGTCGCTTGATGAGATAGCAACCTTAGAACGGCTTCCAGCCTCTCTGACAATTCCCTTTATTTCGATGGCACCATTGGCAATTTCCGGAATTTCAGATTCAAATATCTTTTTAACTATCTCAACATGACTTCTTGAAACTACGATTTGAGGCCCCTTATTGGTGAGCTCTACGGATTTCAAATAAAACTTCATCCTATTGCCTACGCTGTATCTTTCTCTTTCAACCTGTTCCTCAATCGGCATGATTGCGGTGGTATGACTTAAATCAACTAAAATATTTCTGCCTTCTTTCCTTTGAATGCTTCCAATAAGAACCTCGTGTTCCAAAGCCTTATATTCGTCAAAAATATTTTGCCTTTCCTCTTCTCTAATTTTTTGAATAATAACCTGTTTGGCTGTTTGAGCGGCCATTCTGCCAAACTCTCCGGGCACTTCCAATTCCGTGACTATTTCATCGCCAATCTCGTGTTTTTTATCAAGCGCCTGGGCGTCTTTTAGCTGAATTTCAGTCCTTGGGTTGAATTTTCTTACATCCTCATCACCCTCAACAACCGCTGAGCCCGTAACGCCTTCGCTTTCCGATGTTTTAATTTTAAGCTCTTCTTCTTTAAGGCTTTCCTCATATCCTTCTGGAAGATCTTCTACTACTGTTTTAATATCAAATACTTTTAATCCGCCAGTTTTAGCGTCAAAATTAACAATAATATTTTGCATTTTATTGCCAAAATCTTTTCTGTAAGCAGCCGCTAAAGCTGATTCTATTGTTCTAAGCACTGATTCTTCAGAAAGATTTTTCTCCTGACAAATTTGTTGAATCGCCGCTTGTATTGCTGATTGTGCCATATAATTATAACGATTAAATTAGTTTAATATTATATAATAATTTTAAATTCTACAATATTTAGAATTAACAATAGACCGATAATTTTTAAAAAATGACAGCCTGTTGGCTGCCATCAATGTCTCTATATAAGTAATGATAGCAGATATAAATTAATTTGTCAAATATGTTTGCCAAAAAATAGCCTAAAATTGGTGCAATCAATGTCGGCCACACAAATACTACTGACCCAAATTTTTAAACCACCTTATCTTGGCTGTTTTAGTCTTGGCATTAATCTCTACGCTAATTACATCTATGCGCCAGAAGATATCATTTAAACATTCTTTATCTAAATAAATATTAATCGCCTTATTTAGGTGAATCAATTTTCTCCAGTCAACCGCCTCTTCGGGATAACCATAATCATTACTGGTACGCGTCTTAACCTCCACAAACAAAATCTCATCGCCCAAACGGGCGATGAGATCTATTTCACCGTATCTAGTATAATAATTTTTTCCAGTAATTTTTGCCCCCTGGCGTTCTAAATATTGAGCAGCAATATTTTCTCCAAACTCGCCTATTTTCTTGTTATAACCCTCCATTTGCATTAACTAGACAGTCTCCTTAACCTCGTCTTCAACAACATCTTCTTTTTTTACCGACTCTTCATGACCATGATTGCAATTGCCACATCCTGAAAGATTAGGACTACATGGTGAAGTATAGACAGGTTTTGGCAATGATTCTTTATCCTTTTCCCAAATTGGCGTATATAATTCTTTTACTCTCGCGCTATATTTATCGATACCCTCTCTTAACTCTGGCTTTATCAATATATCATCAGCACCAGGATGAGTTAATCTTAATTTAAATTCTTCTTGAATCTGTCTGCTAATTTCTGGATGATCAATCCATTGGCAAGGTAAATACAAATTATGGTTGTATGGTTGCATTGATCTTAATTTTTTGAAATAAGGCGATTGCATGACATCCCTTAAAGATTTTTCCTTGATATTATCCTGGGCCATGTGAGTAAAGATGCAAGGCTCAACATCTCCGTTTGAAGTAATGTGAATGTAGAATTTTCCTGCGATACATCCTCCAACATAAGGGGCGTCATTCCAAAAATCCACTATAAATACCTGCTTGTTTGCTCTGGTATATTTATCAAATTCCAATAAGTGCACTCTTTGCTCCGGTGTTGGCATCAAGCTTAAATCAGGATCCTTGCCAACCGGCATATATAAGAAATACCAACCGATTATCGCGCCTTTTTCTTGCATTAAATCAATAAATTTATCGCTGGCAATTACGGGTTCATTTTTACTGGTAACAGCAACTGAATAACCGAATGGAATTCCTTCTTCTCTTAATACATCCATGGCCTTCAAAACCTTTTCATAGACACCTTCGCCTCTTCTTTCATCGGTATGCTCCTTAAAGCCTTCAATACTTAACATAACTGCAGCATTTCCCAGCTTGGCTATTTTTTGAGCGACTTCTTTGGTCATCAAAGAGCCATTTGAATAAAATTGGAAGTACATCTTTGGATGAGCCTCAAGCAAAGGGAATAAACCTTCCCACATCAATGGCTCTCCACCTAAAATTGTGATAAAGGCAACGCCCATTTCTTCAGCCTCGGTCACAATTCTATCCATTATTTCAAATGACAGATCATCTTGTTTGTCATAATTATATGCGTAACAGCCAACACACCTTAAATTACATCTCATTGTTGGCGATATAAGAACCGTAAACGGAACCGTTTCCCCTCTTGCTTCCGCTGCCTTTCTTTTTTCATCTCTTAAAATTAAGCCTTCAGCCATAAGAGCCGTTGCCATCGTGTTTCTACTATTGGCGTTCATTAATTTAACATCCCGCAATATCATATCTCCGGCAGGAGATGTCTCGAGCATATTTTTTAACGCGGTAACAATTTTTTTAGTTTCACCTTTGGCAATTCTTTCATAAATACCCATTACACCGACAAGATTTTTTTTGGACAAGTGCGGCAAGACCTTAACAATCTGCTTCATTGCAAAAATTTGCGACGATTTTTTCAGCTTATCAAAGAAATGGCCCTTCTTTGCTGGTTTTGTTTCCATACAATATTAATTTATTATTTTTCTATTTATTTTCTTTTAGGCAAATATTTAGTAAAATTTTTTTTCTGCTCAGCTTGTTTTTTTGCTAGAGGAACAACCACAAACTGATACCGTAAAATATCGGCAAGCCAAACAATTATTCCAATTACCCAGACGACTGTCCAAAATCTTGCAGAAACAAAGTAGGCACCCTCATAACGAAACCAGGAAAGTAGAATTCCCAAAAAGCCCATCACTACAAGCATTGCAAAATATTTATCAATCAGCTTGCACATAATCGGCGATAGTTTTTTTACCTTCTCATAAACTTTAATTCCCAATCCGGCTACTACCATGACCACAAAAATAGCAAGCATAACCCTAAGAGTTGTCACGCTGATAAATGTAGTTGCATCGAAATAATATTGAAAGGAAAAAAATCTAGACATCTAACTGATTATTAATGAATTTACTATGAAGTATAATGCAAATTTGACTGAATTGTCAATTTTTTTCAAATTTAAACAAAAAAATATTAACCCGGATTATTTTCTAAAAATTAAGCCAAAATGATATGGGCCGGCGGAGAATTCTTCAACCAAATTTAAGTTAGCCGATAATGCCATTTTTTTTACATCTCCTGGATTTAGACGATCACCCACCGGCGGGCCAAATGGCGCTCCGGTTTTAAGCCAATCAATTACCATTAAACTGCCTCCGGGCCTCATTAGGCGGTAAGACTCTTTCATTATATGATCATCTCTCTGCGACTGAAAAAGCATATTATGTATAAAAGCGACATCCAAACTTGATTCCGGTATCTTAGTGGCACCAAAAATTTCCAAGTTAGACCAAACAGTTTTTACGTTTTCCAGGCCCTCATTTTTTGCGCGCGCACTTACAGCTTCCAGGGCCGACTTTAAAATATCCACCGCATATACAATCCCCCTTTTCCCAACACGTTTCGCCGCAGCTAGTGCAAAAAATCCCAAATTTCCGCAACCCAAGTCCCCAATCATCATTCCTTCTTCAATTGAGATCTTGCTAAAAACTTCTCCGCTGATCAATTCGTTTCCATTTTGAATATTTGGCATATTATTAACAATAAAATTTTGCTTCTAAAAAATTTAGTAGCTAATTAAATTTATTATAGCACATTATTATCACAAATACTAAACGATTATATCAGTTTATCCCACATCAATTTGAATTTTTCTTTTTCCATTTCAAATATTTCTTTGCTTTCAATTTTCACACAGGTCAATTCTTTTATTGATGAAAAATATGCAACTTTGTTTTCAAAAATTATCATATTGCCAGTAAATGCGTAATTTGCCGGGAGAAATCGTGTAAATCTTAATTCTTTGTTATCTGTCTTTTTTAAAGTTTTAGAAAATTTATCAGGAAAAACAATTTGTTTTAAAATTATTTTTCTTTTTAAGCGTGCCGGAATATAGATATCCAAAACATAACGGTCACTGATTACTTCATTTAAATCTTTTGCCGAACCAATGTAAAAAATTTCATGCGAATAACCTTTAAGCGTTTCATTTAAAACCGACATGTGGCCTTCTTTGCCTTTGTAATATTTTACATTTGTATCATCGGTTTCTTTTTTCTGCATCGCTTCAAGCTCCGGCAAAGATTCTTGAAACTCAGTTTTAATCCTCTCTATCCTGGATAAAAGCGATAATGGCGAAGTGGCAATATAATGCGTGCCGTATTTAGCGCTGTAAATTCCCAAGATTCCCCTGCTGACCATTTTATCGGCAATCGGATAAATGCTGGTGCGCTTGATCTTCGTATATATGGATAATTCTTTAACGGTCAGGCTCCCCTGTCCTAGTAATGCCAAATAGATCTTCACCTCTTTGTCTGAAAGCCCATATTCCGCTAAAATTTGTTTTATCTTATCTTTCATTTTTAGACGATTATTTTGACATCTATATTATATAATATTATTTATCTTTTTACAACAATATTAATAGGCATTATTTAATAATATTTAAATTAATAATTGTTATAATTTCTGACATATATTTACTTAATGCTTTTTTTATTCGATAATGCGCCTTAGGCGATTCGCGCCTAATTTTGCAATTTACAGTCAGAGGAGTCCATACAAATGTGTAAAAATATTCAGTACCACTATCACGATGGCGTCGCGGAGCTAATCGAGTTTGACCCGTTCACCAAGGAACTAGTAACAAGGATGCCCGATGGCCTACATTGGTGTCAAACATGCCATTACCCATATCAACGAGACCACCTGGTTTCTAATAATGGTGACGTGTGGAATGCGAGCAAAGAGACAATTCGACAACACCTTTGCATTGTTGCCCTTTCAAAAGCAAAAGTGGACTACATCAAGTCCATCGGGATTTATCATGATTGTTTATATACACCCGTTGGTGCCTCTCTTCTATTGGTGATCACCTATATGTCAGCATGTTTGGCGAACATGATATTTATCACAGCTCTTTCATTCTTCTGTGAAATTAACGCAGATGACTACCTCGCACTTAGCCTTTGGTCTAGTCTAGTTATTACACTTATTGTGTATTTGATCACACGACAACAAATGAGAAAGATTATCCAGAAAATTAAAGTAGAGAACGATGGCAAAATGCCCCCTAAACCATCGGAAAACTGGAAGGATTACACCTCTCAAATCCCAGCCATCGATTTTCCACTTCCGCCAAACCAAGAGTAGAAGCGGGGGACAGTGCACATCGCCCGGAGGAGAAATCTTCCGGGCGCATTTATTTATCAAAAAACCCGCATAAAGCGGGATTTTATATTTGAAAGATATTATCTAATATTATGGCTGTAAAACCTCATCCTGATTGCAATTGCCATCTATACATATATTTACGTTCTTAATATCTGGAAACTGCATTAAAGTCTTTGTTATTTGTGATCTGACAGCAGAAACTGCACAAGAACCGCCCATTGTAGCTATTTTTCCTGATAAACTAACTTCTGCTGTATCTCCGCTTATCTTTAATTGCTTTAGTATTGTACCTTCAGGAATTGCCGAATAATAACCTTGAGCCTTTTCCTCTACAGATAATGGCTCTAACAAACCTCTTATTGTATCTATTTCTAAAGAATTATATTTATTGTCTATAAAACGTTCTAATGGATATACCAAAGAACAGTCTATAGAATCCTTATTGTAGCCAGAATTGCCAAAAAATGCCAAAATCTTCACTTTGTCACCAAAAACTTCTGCATTTACTAAATTTTTGCCAGCTACGACCGTTCCCGTGGAGTTAATTATGGTCACTGAACCCTTTTCCTTTTCATTGCTTACCGTAATTTTTACATTTTTATTTATATCAGAGACATTTATTACTTCTTTTTTAGTATTAACCTCGGTCCAGGCCCATGCAATTACAATAACCACAATAACGATTATTCCAATAATTATACCCGGCACCAGATTATTACTCCTTTTAACGGTTTTATTCTCCATCGAACCGCTATCATCGCTAAAAACAACCTGATTATCACCTTCAATATTCAAACTGCTATCAATTTTATCCTCAATTGCGATTTTATCTTGATCTTCTGGAGCAGGGTTGGGTCGCAAATATTCCTCATTGTTTTGGTTTAGGTCCTCTATCCCACCAATATTATCAAAATCAGGCTCAAACACATCATTAATCTTACTGCCGTCTGATATTTCTTGTGGTCTATTATCCGTGGGTGCAGGGGACTGACCGCTTTCTTGTGACAAATCAGAATCACTTGTTTTATCGCTGTCCATATTATTGTGTTATTTGTTTAACAACACTTAAATTATATCTGCTTTTATTTCTAAACACAATAAACAATCCAAATTGCATCCACGTGGATCAAAATCATAAGATTTACGTCTATTGACTAAATTTGAGCGTTTAACTATTTCATCTAAATTTAGATTAATCTATATATATTAGCCAATTTTACACAAATAAAAGCTTATAAACAGTTGTGAATAAAAGTTCTGTCTAGACATGTCTAGACATTTGTCCCCAGTAGCAACAAGTTATCCACAGATTTTTGAGTTGTTCACAAATAAAAAAGACCTCTTTGTTTAAGCGGTTGGTCATCCGCACGGCCCCAGGGGCTACTTGTCTCTTGTCGCCAAAATCCTTATCGCTTCGGCCAATGCCAATAGCGCATAAGCAATCCCAACCTGTGACCAGGCTGGCGAACTCTGCCCCGTAGTCCCCTTGAGAGTCTCCAGGGCTTTTGCCTTCATTTCATCATACTCACTTTGCATGTCGGATCTCCTATACCGTTTATGCCAATAGAGTTACTTACAATAACATAAATGGACCACATGTCAATACTAAAAAACGACCATTAAATGATCGCCTTTCTCGTCTTCGACAAGAACCTTACCCCGTCAATTAATTTTTCTACCGTTTATGTCCTCGACAAGAATCGAACTTGTGTCTAGGGCTTAGGAGTCCCTTGTTCTATCCACTGAACTACGAGGACGGATTTTATAGCATTCCACGAGATCCTGATTGTCATCAGGACGACACCACATACGCGTTATGCGCTACTTATTACTCGTTACTACTGTTTCTTGCTTTAAAAGGCAAATTATAGTAAAATATATCTAAATTTCACTCTGCATAACCGCAGAAAAAGCTTACTAAATATTAGCAAATTTTATATGACTATTCAATGGTTAGGACAATCTTGCTTTAAAATACAGACAAAAAATAATGGTATCGAGAGCACTATTGTATGCGATCCGTTCTCTACCAAAGAGGGCTTAAAAATGCCAAAAGTTCAGGCCGACGTGATTACTGTATCTCATGATCATTATGACCATAATAATATTGAAGCCATAAAAGGCGACCCATATATCATAAATACACCCGGCGAATATGAAACAAAGGAAATCATGTTTTACGGCATATCCAGCTTTCATGATGACAAAAAAGGCAAAGAAAGGGGGCTAAACACAATCTACAAAATTATCAGCGAAGATCTAAACTTAGTTCACCTGGGCGACCTTGGAGATGATTTAGATGACGAGCAAATGGAAAGGTTGGGAGTTGTAGATATACTTTTAATCCCAGTTGGCGGAATTTATACGATAGATTCTAAAAAAGCGATTGAGATTATTTCTAAAATAGAGCCAAGAATCGTAATCCCAATACACTACAAAATCTCCGGCCAGGAAACAAAAATCTCAACCGCCGATGAATTTATAAAAAACTGCGGCTTGCCGTCGGAAAAAATGGACAAATTAAAAATCGCCAAAAAAGACCTTCCGCAGGAAAATACTAAATTAATCATTTTAAGTCCTTCTGCCTAATATTAATTTTAAGAATCCATGCCAAAAAAAATAACCAGCAGCAAAGGCAACGCAAAGAAGTCAATACAAGGAACCCGGGAGAAAAAAGTTGCGCCAGCAAAGAGACAGCCTAAAGAAAAAATTTCAAACACCCCCAAATACGAGTCTGCTGACGACGTATATTATATTGATAACAAGAGATACGTTGACGCCAGCAAGGTTGATTATGATCAAGAGAAAAAAAGAATCTATATCATCGCCATCTTGATTCCGTTTGTTATCGCCTTGGGTGTTTTGTGGTTTATGGACCTTAAAAAAAATGTCAGCGATTCAGCCAAGCAACTATCACTAGGCGGGTTGCAAGCCCAGATGGAAAATTCCATTGACCAATTTAAAAATCAGTTTGAATTTGATAATAAAACAAGCACCGACCAGGCTTTGACAGATAAACAACTTGAAGAAATTAAAAATGAAATTATAAATAAAGTTAAAAACAGTACCGATCCGACAAATTGGCCAACACATGAATCAGCTTCCTTGGGACTAACAGTGCAATATCCTATTAGTTGGACTCAGAGAGATGAAAACAAACTATTGCGCCTAAACAGCTCATCAACTGTCAGCGTTTCAGAGATTATAATTAACCTCAAAAGTACCGCCAAAAACACCAAGCTTAATGATTGGATAAAAAGCAACTTCAGCGCGACTAATTACAAGCTTACCTCCAGCACGAATTTTTCTGTTGCGGGCGCCACCGTCATTCAATATAATAACACCGGCACTTCAGCCGATGAAATAAATTCCATAATTTTTTTCCAAAAAAATAATAAAATTTATCAGGTCAGCATAAAATCAAATGATAAAAAATCCAGCAGCGGTATTATAAGTAATATATTTAAATCACTTAAGATTCTATAAAATTTTCATAATATTCATGATATGAGTAAAAAAGCAGTAAACAATCAACAATCTCTTGAATTAACAGGAGCGCAGGGGGCAGGAGTATCTGACAGAGCAATAAGCGATGAGGTTCAACAAAGCTATTTAGACTATGCCATGTCGGTCATAGTTTCACGTGCCTTGCCGGATGTAAGAGATGGCATGAAACCGGTTCATCGCCGTGTTTTATATGCCATGTGGGATATTGGCCTAAAGGCTAATTCGAAATTTAGAAAATCAGCCAATGTCGTCGGTGAGGTGATGGCAAAATACCATCCGCATGGCGATAGCGCGATTTATGAAACCATGGTCCGTATGGCTCAAGATTTTTCTCTGAGACATCCACTGGTCAAGGGTCAAGGAAACTTCGGCTCTATGGATGGCGATAGCGCCGCGGCTATGAGGTATACTGAGGCAAAACTTTCTGCCATTGCAGAAGAAATGCTTTTTGATATTGAAAAAAATACCGTTGACTTCATTCCCAACTATGATGGCGCACACATGGAACCCCGTGTCCTTCCCGCCAAGCTGCCTAATCTGCTTATTAATGGCGCACAGGGCATTGCCGTTGGCATGGCGACCACGATTCCGCCGCACAATCTTGGAGAGATAATTGATGCTACAACACATTTAATTGACAATCCGGAATGTGAAATTGATGATTTATTAAAATTTATAAAAGGGCCGGATTTTCCAACGGGCGGAATTATTTATAATAATGCCGACATTAAACAAGCATACATAACCGGCCGTGGAGGAATCGTATGCCGTGCCAAAACAAATATTGAAGAAAGCAAAACCGGCGCCTTTAGAATAATTGTTAGTGAAGTAATATACCAAACAAACAAAGCGACCTTACTTG
>Ga0172379_10011527_pt1 | contig 10504 bp, 10 predicted proteins | sample GrowelOW334metaG_FD_119756 | JGI IMG/M metagenome (GOLD analysis project Ga0172379, IMG submission 119756) | Groundwater microbial communities from an aquifer near a municipal landfill in Southern Ontario, Canada - Groundwater well OW334 metaG | ecosystem: Environmental > Aquatic > Deep...
ACAGAGACCGAATCTAAAGGCAAACAAGCAGATCCTCAACTCATACTATCTACCAAAACAGAAGAAACTCAAACTGAAGATCTAATAACAGAGACAAAACCTAAAGGCAAACAAGCAGATCCTCAACCCATACTATCTACCAAAACAGAGGAAACTCAAACTGAAGATCTAAAAGCAAAAATCGAATCTCAAGCAGATCCTATTGCCTTCAAGACAACTAACCTTACAGATGCTCAGACACAATATACCGAAGATATAAAAGAAGGAACTGTATCTAAAAAAACCGATCCTCTAATCATACCACCTGCCGAAAATAAAGAACCACAGACTATTCAATCTAAAATTCAGGAAGAATCAACGACTGAAATTAAAGGGCCTAAAAAACAAACTTCAGAAACAGCTCAGCAGAAAACTTCTTTTACACAATCAAGAGCTTATTTTAAAAGTCTCGACAATCCAAATTCTCCTGTTCCTAAACCTCAAAACAAGCCAGGTACTCCGAACAGCTCTAGCGTTCCTTTACCTTCTGAAGGCCGTGTATTAAACTACACAACACCCTCTAAAAAATAATTTTTAGATTATATCGTTTGCTATTTTTTCTCTGACTGCTTTCATATATTCAACCATGAAATGCAGATTATGAATGCTTATTAAACTTAATGCAGTTAGTTCTTTTGCCTTAAAAAGATGATGCAGATAAGCTAACGAAAAATGTTTACATGTATAGCATGAACAATTTTTATCTATTGGTCCGAAATTATTTTCATTTTCTTTTCTTGTAATTTTTATTCCTTTGCCGTTAGTTAAAGCTAGACCATGTCTTGCGGCTTTTGTCGGATATGAACTATCAAAAGTATCTATGCCAAGAGGTATTGATTGTTCTAAAGAAGTTATATCTCCGATCCCCAATAAATGATTAGGTTTTTCTTTGGGCAAATAGTTCATGGTAAAATCAAGCATTTCAATCATTTCTTCTTTATTTTTACCAACACTTCCGCCTATTGCGAATCCATCGAATGACAGTTTTGTTAAATACTCGCAGCTTTTTTTTCTAAGATCTTTATTTATCCCTCCATGAATCACTGCATAAAGTGCCTGGCTTTGAATATTTTTCTGATGATAGTCCAAAGATCTTTTTTCCCAAGAATGAGTTCTATCTAACGATCTTTCCAGATATTTTATATCTGTGTGATATGGCAATAGTTCATCAAAGACTATTATTATATCCGCCCCGATATCTTTTTGTGCTTGGATCGAAGTTTCAGGAGTAAGAATAATCTTAGATCCGTCTCTATAAGATCTAAAGATGACGCCATCATCCGTTATTTTTAAGACAGACGAATTATTTTTTTTCATGCCTTGACTTTTAAGCTCACTTGCAACAGACCCATATGCTAATGAAAATACCTGAAAGCCTCCGGAATCCGTAATTATAGGCATATCTCGATTTATAAACTTATGAATACCGCCTGCCTGCTTTATTATATCAGATCCGGGTTGAAGCATAAGATGATAGGTATTGCAGAACATTAGTTCCAGTCCAATTGACGAAACCATTTTGCTATCCAAGGCTTTTATAGTTCCATTCGTTCCTACTGCAACAAAATTAGGAGTATTAATAATTCCATGCGGAGTATGGATTTTTCCAATTCTGGCTTTTGATTTTTTTGATGTATATAAAACTTCGAATTTAAAATTACTCATTGGATGCTTTTACCATTTTTTTTGAAAACCTCATAAAAGGCGTGGTTAATAAAATAACTGTAGCTTTGATGATAAAGCTGAATAGGATTATATCAAACAATGATGAGGCAATTCCTTTTAAAGCCAAAAAAGTAAACAAAACTGTATCCAACAATTGCATAAGCAGAGCTGAAATAGTAAGTCTGAAAACAAAATGCTTTTCATTAAATATTTTTTTTAAAAAACCAAAGAATATCAGATCAAACTTTTGGACGAAGAAAAAAACTAATATGGATGAAACAATTATCCTTGGAGAATTTGATAGAATATTTTTGAAAGAAGAGTGCATTGTATCAAAAGCAGAAGGTTGATATAAAATCTGAATCTTTGACATTACTAAAAAAAATATCATAGAAAAAAAAGAAATTTTTATAGCTTTATTAGCCTCTTCTTTTCCAAAATATTCCTGAAGAAGGTTTTCTCCTAAAAATGTGCCGATTATAAATACATCTGTTGGCGTAACTATCCTTGAAAAAAGATCTATTTGCTTAACAACAAATAAATTAGCAATAATTGCCTGAAGACAAACAAGAGCTAGTAGGTAATTTTTACCTAACCTAAGAGCCAGCAATAAAAATATTACTACTAATAATATATGTATAATAAAAATAAATTCATTCATAATTTTTGCAAATATTATATTAGATGATTAACTTAAATACAATTAATTGGATCTAAAAAGACTTTAAAATTAGATATTATTAAATAACCATAATTCAGGTCGTTGATGATTAGATAATATATTCCATTCGGAAGAGTTTGAAAATCTTTGTAAAATATAAAAGATCCGCGATGATATCCAAAAGCCATAAGACAGATATCTTTAGGATCTGTTGCAACTATTAAAGAAATCATTCCATAATTTACATTTGTGGGTTTTTCAATCCTTACGTCATAAAATCTCAAAGGACACATGCAGTTCTTTTTTAAGATTGTTCTTAAATTTAATTGAAAAGAATCAGTCTTTTCTTCAATCTCAACAAAATATTCATGGCTAAAAGCAAAAATCGGAAGAATAATAGATAATAAAACAATAAAAATATTTTTTTTCATAAACACTCGATATTTGATATTTCAATCGGTTGAATGGGTTCTTCTAATTTGAATTCAAAAATTCTTGAATAAAAATAAAGCTCTGCTTCCAGACATTTTTTTATTACTGATGCGTTTCTGAATCCATGACCTTCTTTTTCAAAAAGCAGATAGGCTGTCGGAATGTTTTTTTCGTTTTAGAGCCTCAAACATCATCTTCGATTGCTCCGGTAAAACTATTTTATCATCTTCTCCATGAAATAAAATTATCGGACATGAGAGGTTTTCTACAAAATTTATAGGAGACCTTTCTATATATAATTGCCTTTTTTCCGGATACGGTCCTATTAAATTTTCTTCATACTTCGCTTCATATTTATGAGGATCTTTTATCAAGGCTATTATATCGCAGATTCCATAATAGCTAGCCCCGGCTTTAAACACGTTTTTAAATGTTAACGCTGATAAAGTCACAAATCCGCCTGAACTCGTTCCTCTTATTATTAAACGGTTTTCATCAACGATACCTTTATTAGATAAATAGATTGCAGCATTTGTACAATCGTCTACATCGATAATCCCCCAATTTCCATATAGTCTTTGCCTATACTCCCTGCCAAATCCGGAGCTTCCTGAATAATTGATATCGGCAAAAGCAAAGCCTCTGCTTGTCCAGAATTGAATTTGCAAATCTAAAAAATTCTCGCTTTGAGCCGTTGGGCCTCCATGAGCTCTAACGATTAAAGGAGGTTTTTCGTTTTCAGAAGACTGATAGTCTTTATTTTTTGGCGGATAAAAGAACATATATGCGGTTTTATCATTTTCTGTTGGAAATTCAATGCTTATAGCTTCTGAAATGTACTGAGGATCAATTTTTATGTTTCTGCTGCTTTTTATTGTTCTAAATTCTTTTTTCTTTATATTCAGACACATTATGGAAATAGAATCCAGTGGAGAGGCTGCTAAAAAATAAGCGAGATCATCAACTACGATCAGCTCTGAGAAATATGTAAATTTATTATCAATTTTTTCTAAAGTCTTATTTTCAACATCAACTAATCCAAGGCGATTATTCCCGTTTTCAATATAAATCGCTAAAATATATATTTTGTTTTTTTCATAATAAAAATCATACATTGAAAGACCGAGCTGCCAAAGAGGCCTAGCAAACTCGCAGTCCATTTTACACACATTTTCAATTACATCTTTTTCATACTTATACAAATTCCAGAAATTAGTCTTGTCACTAACAAAAAATAAACTTCCATCTTTAGACCATTTAGGAAGACAGATGGATTCATTATCAAATCCCGCTACTTTTTTTAAATTGTCTAATTCTCCGTTCTTCTTTAGATCAGCAATATAAAGAGATGTATTATCCCAAGGCATATTCGGCATATCCCAGGCAATGAAAGCTAATTTTTTATTATCATCACTGATTGTTATTGATGAATAAAAATCGTGTCCCTCCGCAATTGTTTTAACATTTAGGTCTTCATCAATACATATTATTGAATTGACGACCTTTTTTTTAACATGCTCTTCTTGAATGCAAAATAAAATCTTTTTCGAAAAATCATATTTTATTTCAGCATATCTTTTATTAGCACTTGAAGTAATAGGTAACATTTTTTTATCTTGATCAATTTTATAAATACGCTGATCTTCCTGATTAGAAAAAAACACCTGTTTGTTTTTTACATAAAAAGACAGTCCTCCATATTCATGAACCTTGGTTCGCGAGCTAAAACCATTTGGAAGAATCTCTTCATAATTATCCCCAACAATTTTTAAAATAGTCGTCCTGCCTTTTTCCAAAGGTCTCATTTCAGAAAAATAAACATTCGTTCCATCGGATAAAATATTTCCATATCTTACAGAATCTTTAACAATAAGATCTGCTGTTATGGGAGATGGCCAGGATCCATAACTTTTTTTCTTCTTCATATATTTAATTTTTTAATTCTTATAAAAATTTTGTTACAATATTTTATATTAAAAATTAAAAAAAACAACTGAATTTTCAAAGCTGTGAAAGACTTCTTGAAGATCTAAAATTAAAACTGTATCAAATAAATATTTTTCTATCATGTGATCAAAAAATTCCTGTAATTTGATTGTTTATAAACAACTATTTAAGTTATCATATATGTTTACAAATAAGGAAAAGAAGAATGCTATTCATGCCGTACTTTTTGTTTGCTCTTTGGTCGTGTTGTTTTCCATTAGGTAAAATAGCGCTTTTTTCTTCCACTCCTCTTTTTTTTACTGCCTCAAGAATGCTCTTTGCTTCCTTTTTAATTCTCGGATATTTATTTATAAAAAAAAGGGCAGATTTAAAATTCACAATCAAACAAGGTTTCGCAATTTTATTACTCGCGATGTTAAGCATGTATTTTCCCAACGCATTGGAATATTACGGGCTTCAGCACTTATCTGCAGCCAAAACTTGCTTTATTTATAGTTTAACTCCATTTTTTGCCGCATTTTTTTCCTACCTGCATTTCAATGAGAAAATGAACCCCAAAAAATGGTTGGGCATGATCATCGGATTTATTGGAGTAATGCCAATATTTTTTATTCAAACTGGATCAGAAAACATTACGACTTCCTTTCTTAAAATTTCTTATCCCGAGCTAGCTGTTATAGGAGCTACAATTTTTTCAGTATATGGCTGGGTATTGCTTAGAATATTAGTTAAAGATAATTCTTTATCACCATTAACAGCGAACAGCTACGGCATGCTTATCGGCGGCATTTTAGCATTGATTCATTCATATTTTTTTGATGCCTGGAATCCTATCCCGGTCACATCCGGCAGCGGAGCAAATTTTCTACAAGGCCTTGTCATAATAACTCTTATCTCAAATGTTATCTGTTATAATCTGTATGGCTTCCTACTAAAAAAATATACAGCAACTTTTATGTCCTTTGTTGGTCTATTAAGCCCAATATTTGCTTCTCTTAGCGAATGGCTCTTTTTAAAAACCCCGCCATCCCCGATAATATTAGTATCAACCTTTGTAATAATTTTCGGCTTATGGATTATCTATAAAGAAGAGCTAAAACAAGGTTATATTGTTAAAACTAAGAAAACCTCTCAAGAACAAGTATAATTGTGCTTTTATCTTCATTTGGTTTATTTTTTCAATGATTTCTTTTTTCGTAAGTTTTCAATGACGTGATAATTATTTTTTTAAAAATAAAAGAAATTTCGATTTCAGACTTATTTTCATTACAATAACTTAAATTATAGTATAATTGATTTGGAAAACATTTGAATAACAAACAATATTTTGTTATAATATTTATAACTTTAATAAATTAAGGATTACTATGACGACAAGCATATCTGTAGCTATAGCAGATTATTTAATTACTGAAGACGATTTAAATAGTGTTATTGATTTGTTTACAACTGCCGATACTGCAACGAAACAAAAAATTTATGAATATGCACTAAAATTCACGATGGAACATCCAAATTATGACCCTGCTTTGGAACCTACGATAAAATTTATTAAAGATGAAGGACCTAATATATTTAAAAAAGCAAACTCATCCGATACTAGAATTGAATCAGTAGCTCAATCCTCGCTTTCCATGCCTTCACAATCTCAACAACAACCCAACATTGCCAGCTCTTCTTCTGCTGATGCTGAAGGAGTTCTAGAGTTTCAGCTTCCTATTAAATTATCTTTAGAAGAATCACCTCTCACCCAAAGAAATCAAAGCGAAACCTCCAAATCAGATTTTTCTTCCTTGATTAAAGCGGAAAAAAATAGCGAAGATCTACCTAATTCTCCTCAGAAAATTGCATTAGCAGATCGGCTAGAAGTAAATGGTCATTTTGTAAATATTAATGCATTTACAGCTACATTATTATCACAAGGTGTAAATAGCCATTTTGTGCCAATTATTCCTCAAACCCGCAATGCTGTTGATATTGGCACATTAAAACAGATTTGCAAATACTATAAAATTAACTTTGAAGCGTTTTTAGATTTATTTAAACCTTCAGGCAAGGCTGCTGAACATGCAAAACAAAAATTGCATTCATTATCTGGCCAAATAAAAAAATCTAAACAAATCTCATTAGATGGATCTCTTCCTGACTCTGATGCCATGCCTGCTATAGCAACTGACTTCTCCAACATCTTAATATATTCTAGAAAAATTTTATTTTTACAAATGGTTGAGGCAATCAATGGAGAAGAATCTCTTCCATATCAAAAACTCTTAGAAACAGGCTTATTTAATTTTTAATAACTATTTTTTACAAACCAATATAATTAATTTTAAAACCGAGTATTTATGTCTCTGCTTTGTGAAGATATAATTTCTTTATCAAAGAATTTATTATCTCAAGATTTAATCGGTAAAGTTCAAATATATGAATATGTCCAAAATGCCACAGGAGATTTTTCGACATTTCCTGAAGAGGCTGCTCTCGCTATAAAAATAATTAAAGAGAATGGTCTGATAGCCCAAAATCAATTAAGAGCCGTCTCAAGTGATGACTTTTATGATACATCCGTGAATTTTATTAGTTTAGCTAGACCTGTAGATCGAAAATCTCCAATCGATCATGAAAAGTGCACGAAAGAAGCCGAGCAAGTCCTGAAACAATCCATGGAAAAAATCGCAGGCTTGGCAATCAAATCCCAACCAAGTTCTTCAACCGGACCCTTAGAATCCCAAAGATTTAACTCACCAGTTGATAACTTAACAGATGATGCAGATTTTGACCTGGCTGTTGCATTATCTCTTGAAGATTCAAAACCTTGTTCAAAAGAAATATGTTTTTATTCTAACCCAGACTCAGACAATTATAATGGAAATTATACCGAAGAGGAAGCGTTTAGACTCGCTATCGAAGAATCCTTAATGAGTTACGAAAAAACAGATTCAAGCTCCTCGTCAAATTCAAACAGTCCTAAAGGTAAAGAAAAATTTAAATTATCATAAAAACATTTAAAAAAAAGTTATTGAAAGTGAAAAAAACACCCCAAAAGTCAGTTTTTAAAATTTTTATTTAAAGCAAAGTTACTTTATAATAATTAAAACTAAAATTAAGCAAATTATCAATTTAAACTTTTAAATTAATTCGAATTTATGTTAAACTTACTTAAATTAAAATTAGGAAAACAATGTCTATACAATCATCAAACAATTACGATTTAAACAATCTTTTCACCCTTTTTACTCAAGGTTCAAAAGAAGAAAAAATTGCAATTTATGAACACACAAAAAAAATTACTAAAGACTTTACAGACTATCCTCCTGAAATGCATGATGTTGTTGATAAAATTAAGGCGGGAGGACTGAAAATATATGAAGATTTACAATCAAATGCTCACAAGAAAATTAAAATATCACATTTGGCAGTAAACACTTCTTCTTTAGATAGCGAAGAAGAACAGGACTTTCAGCTCGCAATAGAATTATCATTAGAAGAGCCATCAATTGGAGAAGAAGACGCGGCACCAACTTACTATCCTCAGAAAAATGGAAGGAAAAGAACTTGCGATTTACCTATAGATGCCCTCTCGGGACAAGAAATTAATTCAGAAGATCAGTTATTAGTTCATAAAGAAGACGCAGCACCAGCTTACTATCCTCAGAAAAATGGAAGGAAAAGAACTTGCGATTTACCTATAGATGCCATCTCAGGGCAAGAAATTGATCCAGAAGATCAGTTATTAGTTCATGAAGAAGACGCAGCACCAACTTGCAATTTACCTATAGATGCCATCTCGGGGCAAGAAATTAATCCAGAAGATCAGTTATTAGTTCATAAAGAAATAGTAGATATCAACACATTTACTTTATCATTGTTATCTCAAAGCCCAAGCGAAGATAAGACTGATCATCAATTCAAACCAATCAACCCATTTACCAGAGAAATTTTAGAAGCTGATTTATTAAATAAAATCGTTGAATACTATAAAATCAGCATTAACGATTTTTTAGATCTATTTTCCCCTAATGGGAGAGTTAATGAAATTGCTAAACAAAAAGAAGAGTCGTTATTATTCGAAATAAGAAAGATCAAGATCATCTGCAGAAGCTTTATTTTTGGTTCAGCTTATCTTGTTGCTGGCGTACTTAACGATGAGTCAAATAGATTGCGGGACTTTAGAAAAATTTTATTTTTACAAATGGTTGAGACAATCAATGGAACCGAATTTCTTCCATATCAAAAACTCTTAGAAACCGGCGGATTTAATTTTTAATTTTAGGACTAACTAAAACTCTACAATGGTATGCATTTACAAAAAAATAATTAAATCTCTTCAGCTGAAATTTCTATAGATCTGAAATCATTATGTCTGACTCCATTAGGATCATTAATAGCTAAAAACTTTTTATTTTCCGTGACATTTTCTTTTGCCAATGCATACCCTAATGATGCTTTTTTGGGAATAACTCCGTCAAATGTAAAATCTCTATTTTTAGCAGATTGGACAATAACTTCGTAAATATTTTCTCTTTGTAATTTTTTCGAAGCTTCTACTGAATCAATCTCAAGATCAGTCCATTTCACCAAAAATTCTACTAAGGATCTGCAGCCAGCTATTTCAGAACAAATATTGCTGATTCTATCAAATGTCATCTGTCTTAGAACGGTATACCTGCATTCCCTTTTAAAGTTATGTTTTAAAATCGCGCTGCTAATTGCAGCTCCGCCTAGAGATCTGCCTGCTAGAACAATTTCTTTAGCCTTGATAGCAGTTTCCAGAAAAGATATTCCAACTTCTTGAGCGTCGCCCATTGTATCGGCATCGGCCCATCCTTCGCTTTTGCAAGCTCCGGGTCCGTTGATCATCAAGACATTCGCATCTCGTCTATGATAAATTTTAGCATAATCCAAACATGAATGCTCTATCGGCTCGCAATTACCAGTGGACTGCAATACCCATTTTCCATTTCCTATTGTATTTTCATGTCCGATTAAAAGTCCGCTATATTTAACTCCATTTTTTTGTAAGATCACTTCTCTAACAATAAATTTCTCTTCTTTTAATTCTGTCAAATTTCTTGTAAAAATGTTATTAGCATTTCTATCAAAAGCACCTTTAAAAAAATAATTCTGCAATGGAAAAAGGGGCAACATTATTAGTCTTTGAATTGAAAATTTAAGTAAACAATAAATTCCATATGGGAAAATTATTATTTTCAGCAAAATACTGCGAATTTTATTTAAAGCTCCCACTGAAGAAGGCGTTGATATCGAAAAATCCACTTCGTCTGAAACTCTATTCTCTAGTGATCTCTCTTCAAATCTAGGCGCCTCAATAGCCGAAGTCAAACTTAAAAAATTCTTACATTTTTAATATGTACTTTTCTTTTCAGACGGTTTATTCTCAATGAAACATTTATCATAGATAGGTAAATAGCTAACACGTTGAACAACAGACATATTGAACTTCCTTATATTAAGATTATATAAATATAATAACATAAGTAAACCAATAGATTAAAGATAAATTTTACTAGATGGCTTTTACTAAAACAATCACATTATATACTCATATATCCTGTTCATTGTCAGAAATAAATAAATTAAAACCAAAGATTAAGCAAATTAAACATAAAAAAAGTGAAAAAAAATAGGCCTCAATCAGAAGATTGAAGCCTGTAGATAAAAATAAGCTGGCAGCGTCCTACTCTTGCATACTCTTGTGTATACTACCATCGGCGATGAGAGTCTTAACTTCTGAGTTCG
>Ga0172379_10011528_pt1 | contig 10504 bp, 5 predicted proteins | sample GrowelOW334metaG_FD_119756 | JGI IMG/M metagenome (GOLD analysis project Ga0172379, IMG submission 119756) | Groundwater microbial communities from an aquifer near a municipal landfill in Southern Ontario, Canada - Groundwater well OW334 metaG | ecosystem: Environmental > Aquatic > Deep...
CGGTGATGGTGGAAGAAAATATTTGGGTTCCGGTGAAAGTTTGTCCGGCGTCAGTTCTGGCGAGAGTGGCGGAAGTGGTGGGGAAAGTCATGGTTGTTGAGTCTGTTCCGGCGAGGGTGAGAGTGTTGGAAACTGTAAGTGTTTTTGATGTTGTTCCTCCGGCGATATTGAAACCGGTGGTGGCTGCAGTGAAGGTAAGGCCGTTGACTGTTCCGGGGGTGATATTGCCCAGTCCGATGGTAAGAGCTGGAGTGGGTGAAGCCATAGACCAAGTGGCGGTTACTCCGTTGTTAGCGGCGGCGGTGGAGACGGAAGTGACGGTGCCACTGGCTCCAATACTCCCACTCAACTTGTTAATCGCTTGAAGAATGGTATCAGTAGCAACCACAGTCCCTGCTCCACTGACAAAGCCGGTGATTAGTTTTCCGGTGACGGCTGCATCGGTAAAGCTGGATGATGGTAGTGCGTTAGTGGCGAGAGTGCCTTGGGCACTAGTGGCATAATCAGTACTTGCCGTATAGGCTGCACTACTTAGTGTTCCACCAGTTCCGATGTTTAAAGTGGAAGTATCATTAGCGGCTGCCAGCGTTAGTGTATTGGAAATGGTGAGCGTTTTTGGTGTTGTTATGCCTCCGGCGATATTGAAACCGGTGGTGGCTGCGGTGAAGGTGAGGCCGTTGACTGTTCCGGGGGTGATATTGCCCAGTCCGATGGTAAGAGCTGGAGTGGGTGAAGCCATAGACCAAGTGGCAGTTACTCCGTTGTTGGCGGCGGCAGTGGAGACGGAAGTGACGGTGCCACTGGCTCCAATACTCCCACTCAACTTGTTAATCGCTTGAAGAATAGTATCAGTAGCAGCCACAGTTCCCGTTCCACTGACAAATCCAGTAATCAATTTGCCGGTTACATTAGTATCAGAAAAATCAGCTGCTGGTAGAGCGGCAGTAGCCAAGACTCCTTGAGCAGTAGTAGCATAGGCACTACTCGCCGTATACGCCGCTGTCCCTAAGGTTCCTCCTGTTCCAATCACTAAAGTAGAACCGTCTGTTCCAGAAATAGTTAGCGAATTAGGAATAGTTAATGTTTTTGAACTTGTTCCGCCGGCAATAGTAAAGCCGTTAGCTGCTGTGGCTAGCGTTAAACCGTTGACTGTTCCGGGGGTGATATTGCCCAGTCCGATGGTAAGAGCTGGAGTGGGTGAAGCCATAGACCAAGTGGCGGTTACTCCGTTGTTAGCGGCGGTGGTGGAGACGGAAGTGACATAACCCTGACTGGCATGATTGCCCCAGCCATAGACAGAGCTCCAGTTCGCCTTATCTGTTGCCGTAATCCCAAACGCAGAGCTAGCAGTAAAGATCGGGTCGGTTTCCTCTTCACTGCTGACTGGATCAGTATTACAAACTAAACCATCCGTTTCAGAATAGGTACAAAGTTTTGTGTTACTAAGTGTACCCGCTTTCACAGAAAAAGTTGTACCGGTCAACTGAAGCAGGGTGCCAGAACTTGTATAAGTCGTGGCGGAATCAGTTTGCCAGGAAGGTAGGCCGTTTAGGATGGTCAGAGTTTGACCATTAGCTCCGATGGGCAATTTGGTCAGCGCTTCTCCAGAGTCATAATAAAGCAGATCCCCTTTGGTGTAAGAATCTAGTCCTGTGCCACCATTAGCAATTGCCATTGTACCGGTAACGTCACTGGTCAGGTCGATGTCACTCAGTTTTAATGTTTGACCGGAAAAGGACGCATAACTGGCACCAGTAATTTTGTAACTAAGTCTTTTGTCATTGCTAGTGATGAGTTGACCCTTACCATTGCCGATGGGTAGATTTTGCAGATCAATTTTTCCAGTGCTATTGAGGGCAAGGATGTCGCCAGACCCCGTGCCAATCTTTTTGCCATTGAGCGTAATGGCATTGCCGGTACTGAGGGCAAAGAGTGGGGTGCCGATTTTCTTTCTGGGAACCATTTCACTATCAGTGCCAATCTTGATGCCCAGATAGAGTTGGCCACTTTCTAGTGTGGTAATAACTGGCAACTCTTTTTTTTCTCCCAAGGTAATCCTTGCCACTCCGTCTTTAATCTCCACGCTTTGTGTCTCTTCCCAAAGTCGGCTGGCATTTTCAGTCGCTGCGCCATCTGTTCTGTTTTGCGAATAGATAGCTAGGCGTATTTCAAAAGTTCCATTCAATCCTTGTCCGGCATTATCTGAGATGTAGGCAGTCAAATCCATCTGGCGAGTAGCCAGAGCTTTAGGCGTCGAAAAAAGAAAAATGGCCACGCAAAACAAAAGAGCCGAGCAGATCTTTCCAATATTTTTGCTTGCATTTTTATCTCTATTTTTTTCCTGTTCCATCGAACGAAAAATTATTTTTTCTATTTTCATTATACCATAACATTTGTTTTTTAGACAATCTTTTCTCTTCCCTGTTTTTGCTTTAATTATTACTTATACCTGAGCGCATTCATTAATCAAACAAACCTCTTGCTTATTTAGGTTTTATTGTTTTTATTATAGCAGGAATCATCGCACTTGAAAATTAAAAAACACCTGAGGCATTCCGCGCTCCAGGTGTAATTTTGATAATACTTTTTTTCTATTTTTTCCCTTCCGTCAATTCCTCTCGCAGTTTTTTGAGAATCAATTGTGCTTCATCACGTCCGCCCAGGCCAAAGGCCAATCCGCCGGCGAGAGAGATCATGGCGACGAGACCGGTGAACATAGAGTTGACTAAAGAATCCGCTACGCCCAATTGAATAAGAGCGGCAAAAAAACCAAAAATAACAATCGCCCATTTGGAAATTGTGGCGAGTAGTGTCGCAGACATCACACCGGCCGCGCGCGTACTGCCTTTGACAATATGATAGACAAAATTGCCCAAAAGAAATACGGCCGCCAAAATGACCACTGCCACAAGCACATTCGGCAGATAAAGAATAATTTCATTGAGAAAAACCGTTACTTGATCGAGACGCAAGATATCGGTTGCCGCCATCAAGAAAACCAGTGCTAAAAACCATTTAAAGAGTCCTCCAATAAAACCGGACGGGCTAAAATTCATTCCGCCGGCAGATGTTCCATTTCCAAAACCTACTTTTCTCATCGCCCTGTCCACGCCCAATTCCTCAACCATCTTCGCCACCAACCGCCCCAGCGTCACAGACATAATCCAGCCGATAATAAGCACAAGAATGGCGCCCAATAAAGTCGGAAGAAAATCTCCTATTTTTTCTCCCACATTCATCAAAGAAAAAGTAATAGCTTCCCCCCAGGTTTTGATGTTATCCATTTTATTATTTTTAGGGCTTACACATCTACCTCAAAATTCCTAACAGCGCGGTTTTCTCGTTTTGGCTAGTCAAAGCTTTGTCCGTGAAAGACATCCTTCGCTAACAGAGAAAACGTGGGAACTGTTTTTCGGCTCTATGCGTAAGTCCTTGTTTTTTACCGCGCGAAAGAATCCGCCTATTCCGCAGGGGTTGCCTCTTCAGAATTATTAGTTTGTTCGGAAACATTTTCCACTGGAGTATTTTCAGGGTCATTCTTGGTCAACCCCAAGTTCTCCGGTGTATTTTCAATTCCTCTGTCGATATTGCTGATCATTTTTTCCAACTGCTTTTTCACATCAGCATTATTATCCCCAGAAAGCAACTCGATTACTTTGTTATACTCTTTTTTAGCCGCATCTTTGTTTTTATCCTTTTCATGGGCGAGTCCCAGATAAAAATGCGCATTGATGTCTTTATCATTGAGTCCCAGCGAAAGACCAAAAATATATTCCGCCACCTTCAAATCATCATCTTTCGCTCGCAAACGATACATATTACCAAGACTGTTGAGATATTCAGGATTTCTTGATTCGATCTGCACGGCTTTTGTGGCATTTTCAATCGCTGCATCAGTTTCGCCAAGTGCATCTTGGATTGAGGCAAGTTGAGAATATCCAACGGCAAGATTATTCTTCTCATCAATCGCTTTTTGAAAATAATCTTTTGCTTCCGCGAAAAACGCCTTTCTCTCTCCCTCATCTTTTTTCCCGGCGCCATTAGCAATCTTAATTTGACCCAGCTTCAAAAGATAGTCCGGATTATGCGGATCCAATTCTAATGCCCGCTTGTAGGTATCTTCAGCCAATTTCAATGAATCAGCCACATACATCCCCGAATTTTCATAGATCTGAGCCAAGGCCTCCATAGCTTCAACGCTATATCCATCCACCCTGACACCTTCCGCCGCCGCGGTTACGGAAAAATTGATATATTGTTTAATCTTGTCCAAGCTTCTTTCTCCTTCCGGCTTGAGCGCTTCTTTATTGGCAAGCATCATATAATAGACGCCGGCCTTAGTGTAGTAGAGACCTTCGCGACTGTTAAGATTGATTGTTTTCCCCATTTTCATAATCGCGCCCTCTTGATCCTGGTTGGAAATACGCGCGGCTTTTCCCGCATAGACATCAGCCACATAAATTTTGCCCAAAAATACAAACAGGAAAGCCACTCCGGCACTAACTAGCATAAAAATAAAAGCGAGAGCGAGAGCAAATTTGGGTGAAGCTTTTAGAGATAGGGTGAGGTATTTTGGCGCAGTTTCACTTTCAAAAAGGATGATTGCTAGAGATAGAATTGCCAAAAGAGCCGCTAAGAACAAGACACTGCCCTCCAGTTTTGTTGTGAAAACATCAAAAAGCACGATTACTGCCGCAGAAAAAATACCCAAAGAATACAATTTATTTTTCTCCTTGTCTCGAGAGATAAGATAAAAGCTAACACTTAGGTAGGACAAAGCCAGCACTAAAAGCAGAATGGTTCCCAGTCCGCCAATAGTAGAAACCGCTTCGAAGAAAATTCCTGAAGCTTGTGAGAAACGCAGATTATAGAAAGATGAATCGTTGAAGTTTTGCGGACGATACATTGAAAAATCATATCCGAAAGTCGCCGGACCAGATCCTAAAAAGAAATCCTCCTTGAGGGAAGCCCCGGCAATCTGACGCGAAACGGCATAATTACCATTAGCGCTAAAAGAGTCCGGATTCACCTCGGCAGGCAAGTTGATTTTGTCGGAAATAAATGAAACCGATCCGATCATTTTCATAATCATAATCACCACAAAAAGCACCATTGGAAGCCAGACCCAATCCTTATTGGGACGAACTATCTTGGATAAAATATAGACGAGAAACAGGACGACGCCAATAAACAGCCCAGCCCACAGCATATAGCCACTGATATTTAGAATCAAGAACAGGTCAATCAAAAGGACTGCACAAAGGGACCAAATTAGGAACTTTCTCTTGACTTGGGTCAACTCTTTATTTTCCGTCACCTTCAAAATCACCATAGAAAGAAGCACGACCATCACGGAAAAAAATACACCCAAACCGGCGACACTGCCCATCAAGCTCAAAGGAATAAATTGAGCAACGCCCGACGGAATCAATGATCCAAAAGAAAAGCCCGTAAATGGAACATTGAAGAACAAAAGAAGTGTCCAAAGAGACAAGACTGTGCCGGAACTAATCAAAGCTGTAAGTAGCAGTTTTAGACGTTTTTGATTGAAATTACTGATCACCAAATAATATGTGATAATCATCGCCGTCACACTCATAAAACCTCTTGATGGGTCGCCAAAAGCACCCCAAAAACTATGCCAGCGATCAACAGAAAAAAAGGTAGCCAACAGATAGACAAACCAAAAACCGACAATCGGGATATCAAGTGGGGTGCGCCGAATGTTCATCTCCTCAGTAATCACGCCCTTAGCTGACCAAGAGATCAAAGCCAGAAGCAACCAAAAATAGAAGTAGATTTGTTTTTCAAAGATAATTCCTTGTGATGTTATTCCGGTGAAAAAAAGCGGCAAGCCGAAAACTAGCATAAACAAACTTGCGCCAATAATTTTATCCAGCATGCGCAAGATAAATTTTGAATCCCCCTCTCCTACTGCCTCCTTTCGCACAAGATTTGTTCGCTCTTCCATTCGCTCCACTCTCGCCGGATTGCGAAGAAAGTTTTCCTCCTGATTACTTTTGCTAACACTAACTCGCTGTCCATCTGTTCTTACTTCCATACTTTTTTTATAAGAATTAATTAAAAAAAATTTAACTTAATTTTATTATACAAATAAACCAAAAACAATGCAAGGACCCGAAGAAAATTTTTGGCCAAAATTATTTTTTCTTTTTTCTCACGATATACATCGGCCGATTAGTCACTTCGGCGTGAATATTGGCAATATAGAGGGCGATAAGTCCGAGGCAAATCAGCACGATACCGATGAGAAACAAAATCACTACCGCCAGAATAGCCGGACCGGAAAAATGCAATTCTTTGGTGATATAGCGATCAATCATAATAAAGCCCCCTAAAAGTCCAGAAAGAACAGTAATGATAATCCCCATATACCCGGCCAATTTCAAAGGAAAAAGGCTGAAAGAAATCATACTGTTAAAGGCCAGACGCACTAATTTCCAAAAACTATAGGCCGGTACACCGTGCATTCTTTCGTTCGCCTGAAAATTGATATACTCGCGCCGAAAACCAAGCCAATCAATGAGCGCTCGAGTCATCCGGTTTCTTTCTGAAAGTCGGTTAAACTCATCAATCACAACGCGGTCCATCAGACGAAAATCTGTTGCTCGCGTCATAATTTCCATGTCCGATATCTGATTAATTATTTTATAGAAAAAATAGGAACCCATTCTCTTTATCAATTTCTCTTTCTTGCTTTTCTCCCGCACACCCACCACCACTTCCGCTCCCGCTTCCCATTTTTTGATAAATTCGGGAATTTTTTCAATTGGATGTTGCAAATCAGCGTCTAGGATCATGCAGGCATCGCCACGGCAAGTGTTGATTCCAGCAGTAACCGCAATCTCTTTGCCAAAATTACGCGAGAAATCAAGCACTCGTACGCGCGTGTCACGCTCAGTAATTTTTTCCAATTCCAAAATACTTTTGTCGAGACTGCCATCATTAATAAAAACAATCTCCCAGGCATAATTTAGCGCGTTAAGCACTACTTGAATTTTTTCATAGAAAAGCGGAACGTTTTTCTCTTCGTTATATACCGGGACAATAATTGAAAGCATTTTGCTCTTTGGCTCTTCCATATAATTAAGTTTTATTTAGGCTGCTTGCTGAATGAATTCAATATAAAAGGCAGGGTACTGATTAGCGCCACAAGTTGGGCCACAATTCCTATAATCAGTATAGCAGATATTGTGTGACCAAAAAAGAGGATCGCTACAGCTGAAAAAATTGCCACCGTGAGCATACCATAAACAACTTTGACGCGATGCAAGGAAAGCAAATATTGCAAAGTAAGGTTCACCAGAGAAAAAAGAACAACCATAATCGCAAACCAGCCCAAATAGCCAGCCACAGCATTATACTTTGCTCCAAACAGCAAGGAGAGAATCAGTCGTGGTGCGAGAAAATAGACTGCTACCGAAACAGCAGAGACCATAACCATTAAAGAAAAGGCCTGAAGAAAAAGCTTTTTAGTATTGCCTTTTCTATGATTATGCTCCGCCGACATCGAAAATAACACAGAGGCAATCACGCCAGTCGCGAAAAAAATAATCTTAGAAACAATCGTCAGCGCTCCATATTGCCCAGCTTCGATATCTGTAAGATTGTGTTTTGCCAAAACCATATCCAAATTACCAAGAGCAGTAATCGCCAGATTTCCCATAAAAAAAGTTGCTACCGTACTCTTGACTGGTCCAAAATTCAATTTACGTATTTCCTGTGTATCTCTCTTCCCTGCCACAAAAATAAACTTGAGACAAACAAGCGCAATTGCATAAGTTCCGACAGCCGAAAGAAAAAAACTGAGCATCAGTCCATTGACTTTGAGTCCGATGGCAATGAAAACCAAAGCAGATCCCAGTTTCAAAACTCCGCCAGCAATTGCTGCCCAACTGGATTCTTTAAATTTTTGCCAACCGCTAAGCATCCCGGAAGCCCCGGAAGAATAAAGTGAAAGTAGCATTGATGTCCAAACAATAATCAAGGGGATATTGCTTTCAATGTTGAGGAATTTACTAATGAATGGCGTGAGCAGAATCGTCAGTAGAAAAACCGGCGTCCCATATTGCATTATTTTTTTGTTAAAATAACGCAAAAGTTCATAGCTTCTTTTTTTATCATCCTGCGCTTTGCACTCAGCGGCGTATCTTGTCATCACCATAACAAGCGTTGCTGCCGGAACAGAAATAATCGTCATCAAAGATATCAGCGATTCTGTTTCGCCATACACCGCCACACTCACCATTCTTCCCACGACCAGATGAAAAACATAGCTGAGAATATTATTGACCATACTACCGGAAAAAAGCACAAAGCTATTCCAGGCGAAAGCGTTACTTCGGATTTTTTTTAACATATTTATTCTATTTTTTATTTGGATTTACGCCTAAGCCCGAAAAGAATTCCGCACGTTTATCCTTCTTAGTATACTAAACCCCAAGTAGACCGACAGAAAATACACCGAAACAAGGACATCGCGCTATCAGGAATTTTTTTCTGGCTTAGGCGGAAGTCCTGTCTATTTTACCTTGTAATAATCCTTATACCAATCCACAAAATTGGCAATCCCCTTTTCGATTCTAGTGGTCGGCTTCCAGCCAAGTTTTCGCAGTTTTTTGATATCCGCCACAGTCGAAGGCACATCGCCCGGTTGCATCGGCATCATATTCATTTGCGCCTTCTTTCCCAGGCATTTTTCCAACACTTCAATATAGCGCATAAGCGTCTCCTCTTTGTCTCCGCCAATATTCATCACGCCGCAAGGTAAATTAGCATCAAGCACGGTGATTGTGCCAGAAACAATGTCATCAACATAGGTAAAATTGCGACTCATTTTTCCGTGGTTATAGACATCAATTGGCAGTCCGGCCAAAATATTTTTAGTAAACTTAAAAAGTGCCATATCCGGTCTTCCCCATGGTCCATAGACGGTGAAAAACCTGAGGCCAGTGGTTGGCAAACCATGCACATGAGAAAAAACATGCGCCATCAGTTCAGTCGCTTTTTTGGTCGCAGCATAGGGTGAGATTGGCGTGTCCACTGAATCCGTTTCGGAAAATGGTAATTTTTTATTATTCCCATAAACTGAAGAGGAGGAAGCGTAAACAAAATTTTTCAGTTTATATTTCGCCGAGAGTTGCAAAAGATTGGTCGTCCCCAAAACATTCACATCGGCATAGATCAGAGGGTTTTCGATTGCATAACGCACACCAGCCATCGCCGCCAAATGTACTACTTTGTCCAACTTTTCGGTTTTAAAAATCCGCTCCAACAGTTTCACATCCCGAATGTCGCCCTTGTAGAGTTTGAATTTTTTGCCTTTGAGAATAGTTTTAATCCGATCACGTTTTACTTTCGGGTCATAGTAATCATTGAAGTTATCAATGATCACAACTTGATCGCCTCGCTCCAGCAATTTATTTGCCAAGTTCGATCCAATAAAACCCGCGCCTCCTGTTATAAGCACCTTCATAGTTTTGTTCTTAAATAATTATAATACTCCTCGCTACGGCTATTTTTATTTGTATAATCTTTGAGCGTTTTTTCTCTCGCGCGCTCGCCCATTGTTTTTCGCAAATCGGCATCTTCAATCAACTGCCCTAACTTCTCGGTCCATTCTAGCTTATTTCCCGCCAAAAATCCAGTCACGCCGTCTTCAATTGCACCCGCGAAGGTTTCGTTCCTCATGGCCACTGTCGGAATGCCTAAAATGCCTGCTTCGAAAAATTTCAGCTCTGATTTCGCTTCGCAAAAAGGAGCGCTTTCCAGAGGAACCAAGTTAATGTCTGCTTTTTGAATATTTCGATAATGTTCTCCTCTTGGCACCAATGTCAACGCAATAATTTTGTCCACAAATTCATTAAGCGCACTTTCCTGATCTAGCGGTCCAGCTAAAATTAGTTTTGTATTTTTATATTTTCGCATCACCGCAACGAGCGCGCCTGTGATGGTGGCGAAGTCTTTGTTGTGGCTCGGTGTTCCGCTAAAATATCCTAAATACACAAAATCATCTTTTGATTTTTTGCCAACTTCCCAAAGTCTATTAGCGATTTCCAATTCAGCATTACAAATTTTATTTTTCACCACAAAAACTTTTTTGCCTTTTTGTTCCAGAATTTTTGCGAGATAGGTTGTGGTTGTGGTCACCACTTTCACATAGGAGTCTTCTAAAATTTCTCGTCCCAAACCTTTCGCATACTGCGCCTTCTCATTCTTGCCGGCATTTTTCAGATAATCTATCTGCGCCCAATAAGCCGGATCGAAATTCAAATCATCCGTGTCAAAAATAATGGCTTTTTTTTGCGTTTTTATTTTCTCGACAACTTTGGCAATTTTTTCGGAATAAACTGTTTTGTGAAAAATAAAGATTTTAAATTGATCCACTAATTCAAGCAACTGCGGGTTATCGACAATTGTGACTGATGCGCGAAAACCGTGCAGGCGCAACTCCTCCGCCACGTTCCAAGTGCGAAAATGCGCA
>Ga0172379_10011529_pt1 | contig 10504 bp, 8 predicted proteins | sample GrowelOW334metaG_FD_119756 | JGI IMG/M metagenome (GOLD analysis project Ga0172379, IMG submission 119756) | Groundwater microbial communities from an aquifer near a municipal landfill in Southern Ontario, Canada - Groundwater well OW334 metaG | ecosystem: Environmental > Aquatic > Deep...
ATGGGCTACGAAACTACGAATGGAGACAGGCTCGGGGTTACGAATCTACGAATGGGCTACGAAACTACGAATGGAGACAGGCTCGGGGTTACGAATCTACGAATGGGCTACGAAACTACGAATTTATTGATATGCGAGATGGGATTTTGTATGCGGAATTGAGTTATAAGGTGATTGGGGTCTGCTTTGATGTGTTTGGGAAATTGGGTTATGGCCACAAGGAAGAACAATATCAACGAGCGTTAGGAATTGGTTTTGGGCTTGCGGGCATTTCTTATCAAGAACAGATTGGAGGCCGGCTGGAGTACCAGGGGAAATGCGTTGGTGGTTATCGTGTCGACTTTGTAATTGAGAACGTGATCGTCTTGGAGATTAAGGCAATTGAGCGGTTTCGACACGACAACTATCAGCAACTAAAAACATACTTGTCACAAACCGGTTTGAAGCTGGGTCTCCTTGTTCGCTTTTCAAGCGACGGCGTCGTTTACAAACGGATCCTCCGTCCATTCGTCGATTCAAAAATCTGTTCACAGTAGTTTCGTAATTCTTTCGTCACTTCTCCATTCGTAGTTTCGTAGCCATTTCGTAGATTCGTAACCACTCGCCGTCCCTCGATTCGTAGTTTCGTAGCCATTTCGTAGATTCGTAACCACTCGCCCCTCTAACACCTCCCTCCACAACGCATCCGACAGGTGGTATAATTCCTGCACGTATGTCACGCATCACCGACCGTTTCGTAAGATTCACCCGGCGGAGTCATTTCCGTTTCGGGCCCGTTGTTATTGTGTCGATGGCCGTCTTGCTTGCGCTCGCCCATCCCGCTTTCGCGAAGACGGTTGAGACCCAGTCGCTCGGGTTGCTCGATCAGATTCTTTCCACGCTTGCGGGCCTCGCGCTCGCCATCGCGGAAGTGATCGGCAAGCTCGTGATCGCCGTGCTCGACATCACGATCCCCGTGATGCAGTACCAAGGGTTCACGAACTCGCCGGTCGTCACGGCCGGATGGTCCCTGGTGCGCGACACGGTTAACATGTTCTTCGTGGTGGTGCTCATCATCATCGCCATGGGAACCATCTTCGGCCACTCGCGGTTCCAATGGAAGCAGCAGGTGCCCAAGCTCCTGATCTTCGCCCTTCTCATCAACTTTTCAAAGACGCTGTGCGGCATCATGATCGACTTCGCCCAGGTGGTGATGATCACGTTCGCGAACGCGCTTAAGGACATCGCGGGTGGCAACTTCATCCAGCTTCTGGGCTTGGGCGACATTTTTTCCATTTCCGAAAAGGCCGCGACCATCATGGATTCCGCAAGCGGCACAGGTACGGGCGCGAGTGCCTTCGACTGGTTCGCGGCCGGGCTCGCGGCCGTGCTCATGATGGTGTGGGTGCTTGCCGTGGTGCTCATGCTCCTCGCGGTGCTTGTGTACCGCGTGGTCATGCTCTGGATCCTCATCGTGATTTCACCGCTGGCCTGGTTCATGGGAGGGCAGAGCGTCTTTAAGAGCGATTCCTACGCCGAATGGTGGAGGAACTTCGTGTGCTACACGGCCATCGGTCCGGTCATCACCTTCTTTCTCTGGCTCACCCTCGCGGTCGCAGGCTCGGGATTCATCGCAGCGAACGACCCGGGTCTTTCCTCCGTGGCCCCGGCCGGCGACCTTACGTCGAACGCCTCCGATTTCGTGACCCAGATTTTCGAGTGGCAAAGGCTCACAAGCTTCGTGGTCGGCATGGCCATGCTCATGGCCGGATTCGACGCGGCCAGCAAAATTTGCCATGGCGTAAAGGGCCCGGGATTCCAGCAGCTTCTGAGCTACGGAAAGGGCGTGCCAGCGACGATCGGCAGCTACATCGGAGGCAAGGCAAACAAGTACGGCAGCAAGGGCCTCACGGCCGGCTGGTCCGGAACCAAGTCGCTTGCGGCCGGCACAGGCGTCGCGGCCATGACCTTCGTTGCGGGCGGGGGAACTTTGAAGGACAAGGGTGAAAGGCTTTTGCCAACGCGAGCGGGACAGGCTGCACGTGCCGAGGGTCTACGTACGGCGAGCAAGAGGATGCCTGGTCAACTCATTGGAATTTCTAGGAAGATGTCCATGGCGGCTGACAAGCGGCAGGCTAGTTTGGCAGAGACCATGAAAAAGGCGGCTGGTGAGACGTATAAGGACGCATCGGATGAAACGAAGATTGATACACTCATCCGTATGGCAAACGGAAACGAGCATGCCTTTGAAGGTGCAGAGAATATCGGCTTGCTGTCTGAGGCTCTGAAGAATCCAAAGGTTCGTGAAAAGCTTGAGGCCGCCGGCGTGCTTGGGACGTTGGTTAGCAAACACCTCCCATCCTTGAAGAAACAACTGAGAGGGACGAAGGATTACGAGGCGATTGACGAGTTTGAAGCTGGGCGTCCTGATTTAACCGGAAATTTCAATACAATCAACACCATGGAGGATGTTGAAAAGCTTGATCCGACTGCGCTGGCGCGTCTGAGGATCGCCGCTGACGATCCAGACAATGAATTAGGGCAGAAGTTCATGGAGCGGATGATGAAAGTCAAGTCGAATACCAAGCAGAAGAGAATTGATCCGGTAACCGGGCGTGAGGATATTGTTACGCTTAACGCATGGGAGCATTTTGAAGCCGGTTTTGGCAGCGTGAAGAAGCAGAATGCTTGGAAGAAGGGAATGACCGGCGTGTACGAGGGGATGGGGAAGCCTGCGCTCGATTTGGTGCCGGTCGAGGAAATTGCCGTGAGCGCTTCCGAGGAATTATTGAATCGTCGTCCGGATGCCGCTGTTGCTCTCATGTCTTCCACTAACGGTGGTATTCGTCTGCGTGCGCACGCAGACCAGGCGTCATATGAGAGCGCCGCCAATAAGGCTCTTGGACTTAAATTTGCCGGAGGGTCTGTTTCCGGGATTGATACCGCGACGCTCAGAAAGGCCGTGAAGAACGACCCAGCGGTTCTTACAAACGTTTCGACGCGCGATATCGAACGGAATCAGCCGTTGGCCGAAGGCATCGCGGACGTGCTCGATGATTCGGCGATTAAGGGAATCACCAGGCAATATCAAAAAGCCTCAGATGAGGATAAGGCTGAAATGGACGCGTCTCTCATTGAGAATACGTTTTCAGCGCTGGATCACGCACGTAAGGCCGCTATGGCCAGGGGTGACTTAGCAACAGCCAATAACTATGATCAGTCGATGTTGACACTTCAAAAAAACCTCGAAAAAATTGACACGAATCGTGCCGATCTAAATACCAGGTTGACCAACAGGATCATTGAAATCAACGCTGAGATCGCTACGGAACGAGCCAGTCCGAATGGAAACCCGTTGAATATTGCAAAACTGACTGAGGATATCCGGCGATTAAGAGAACGTGTCTCGCGTTACCCATAATTTGTTCCTCAACATACTATGAGCGGAGCATCCCGGACATATGGCGACTTGCCGGATTCAGTTCTTGATTTTTTGAACGAATCGGAAGCCGTTCGATTTGCGGGAGAGTACGTAAAGAAATATGGAGGGAGCGACGTCGTGAGTTCAAGCGTGCTTCACCTCGTCGACCAGGCTGCGCTTGGTAACGTGGCATTGGCGGATATTCCGCAGGAGATATCGAAGCTTCTTGACCTCGATTCAAAGAAGGTCTCCGACGCCGCGGCTGAGCTCGTTATCGCCCGTATCTTGCCGATCGCGGAACTCGTCGGTCTCGACGCGATTAGCGCGTTGAAAACCTGGGGGGTGGATCCCGCGTCGTATCAGAGTGTGAAGCGCATTGAGGCGGAAGTCGTGAACGCGCCGTCGGAGGAGGCGAAGTCGTCGATTGGGGCTGGGTTTTCGGATCCGGTGCTGCAGCATCGGCTGGAGCTCATTGTCGCGTCGTATCGCGACAGAGTTCGGGATCGGGCACAGGCCGTCGCGGTGTTGATGCGGTCCGTGAAGACGGGAGGATTGGAAATGGAAGAGAGTGCTGCTGAAAAAGTTTTGGATTTGGTTGTGGTTGGAGGAGATTCAATGGTTGAAAATTCAATGATACCCGCCATGGCGGGCGGGCAAGAAACAAAAGCTATTGTTCCACCCACTGATGGGGGAGCGAAGGCGGATACGTTTACGGAGGAGGATGAGAAGGAAGTACGTAAGGCGGGGGATGACAAGAAGGAGGCAATCGCGGTTCCCTCGCTTATCACGGATACGAAGGCCGCGGCCGAGAAGATTGCGGCGGACGCGAAGCTTGTGTTTGCGACCGGCGAACTCAAGACTCGGTACGAGCACATCATCGATGCTCGGCTTCGCGATGTGCGCGACGGCTATCAGACGCGCGAGAAGCTGGAAGCTTCGGCGGAACAGGGCGGGGTTGGGCTTGTTGGCGCGCAGTTGGTGGCCGTGATGGAGGCGGTTGAAAACATGGACGCCATGCATCACAAGGCGCTTGCCGCGGAAATGGTCGCGAAGAAGGGGGTGCATATGGCGCAGAAGGCGCAGAGAGAACAAGAGGCGGAGGGGACGGCTGGGCGCGAAGCGCAGGCTATGGCCAAGCGGTACGCGGAAATCACGGGAAAGGCGCCGACCGAGCTGGTTTCACCCGCGCCAACGCGTTCGACCGTGGTCATGCCGGCCGTTGATGTCGTTGCCAGGCGCGAGCAGCAGATCGACATTGGGAAGGTGAGGGCCGCGATTGAGGCGTCGAAGGTTTCGGGGCCGGTTGTGACTCCTGTGTTGTCCGCGGCGAGCATTCCGACGACTGCTTCCGGAAGGCCGAAGGTGGAGGATATCCGGTTTGAGCGAAAGCTTGCCGGTCCGGTCGAGGAGTTGCGCATGCTGACGCTTTCGGACTTCCGCCGGCTTTCGGCCAACGCGGCGCAGGCAGCACAGAAGATACGTGACAAGGTGGAGCTTGTGTCGCAGGAGGGGTACGACCAGCGCATTGCCGCGATACGGGCCTGGCGATCATCACCGCTTTGTCAACTCTACGTGGCGTTGTCGCGCGAGGCGCTTATTGCCGGGAAGGGAATTGCCCAGGTGTTGTCCGAGAAGCGCGCGGCCGGAGAGGAAACACTCGCGGACGAGGAACTTACGGCAGTGGTCGGGCTGAACGGAGTCCTTCGATTTTGATACAATGGGCCTGCATGGACCAATTCGTTATCCCGCAATTTATTGACGCGGAAGACAAGATTCTCGGCCCGCTCACGGGCCGGCAGTTCGTGATATTGCTTGTGCTGTTCATGACAGAGGCCGTGATGTGGCGCCTCATGCCCTTTTCCTGGTTTCTTGTCGCGGGATTGCCGTTGTTCGCCTTTGGTGTTCTGCTCGCGTTCGTGCGCGTGAACGGCCAGGCCTTCCACCTGTTTTTGCTCAATCTGACCCAGAGCCTGAAAAAGCCGCGGCTGCGCGTTTGGGACAAGGCGCTCAGCGACACGGAGGTCCGCGCGTACCTCACGAAGGAAACGCCGCCGTCCGCGCCGCCGCCGTCCCGCAAGGCTCCGGTGTCTGCCTCGCGGCTGCAGGAGCTGTCGCTCGTGGTGAATACTGGCGGCGTGTATAGGCCGGAGGAGTAGTTGGGGGATAGGCGCTTAAGGCTTAAGGCATAAGGCTAAAGGTTTAAGGCTAAAGGCAAAAGGGAGGAAGGATGTGAATGTCGCATATGCCAGAGAAAAACAAGCTTGCAAAACCAAAGCCAGGACCTGCCACGCAGAGATTTTTGGATATTGCGGAAATCCGCGACGACATGGTGATCCTCAACGACGGGACCGTGCGCGCGGCAATGCTTGTCTCAAGCATCAACTTTGCGCTCAAGTCTGAAATGGAGCAGGAGGCGATCATCCAGTCGTACGTCACGTTTTTGAACGGCCTCGACTACCCGATCCAGATCGTGATCCAATCCAGGCGCATGAACATCGACGCGTACGTCGAGTCGCTCAAGGAACAGGAGAAGAAGACCGGAAACGACCTGTTACGCGCGCAAATCGCGGACTACCGGACGTTCGTGGACGAGTTGGTGGAGCTTGGGCAAATCATGCAGAAGAGATTTTACGTGGTTGTCCCGTACGATCCGCTTACGAACAAGAAGCGCGGGTTTTGGCAGCGGTTGTCCCTGGTGCTTTCTCCCGCGGCCGCGGCAAAGCTGAACGAGAAGCAGCTCACGGACCGGCGCGAGCAGCTCGGCCGTCGGTCGCAGACCGTGGCTGGAAACCTGGCGTCCATGGGATTGCAAGCCGTACGTCTCGATACCCAAGGGCTCATTGAGCTCTATTACGATGCGTACAACCCGGACGTGTTCGAGGGGGAGCGGTTGGGAGAGTTGGGAAAGATTCGGATTGAGGAATAAAGGGGGAAGGATTATGGCAATAGAGATCAAACAACTTGGATCTGCGGCTCCGGCGCCCATGCGTGCGGTCGAGAAGCCGAAGAAGCCGGAAGAGGCCCGCATCGCGGCCGAGCGTTTGGCGCTCGAGGAAGAACGCGTGTACCGCAAGGGCGTGGTGACCGTGCGCGACGTGATCTCGCCGGCCTCGTTCGAGGTGAATCCGACGTTTCTCCGACTTTCTGGCGTCTATGTCCGCACCTTGTTCGTGATTACGTATCCGCGCCACATCGGGCTCGGGTGGTCGGCTCCGGTCATCAACCTCAACAAGACGCTCGACGTGGCCATGTACTTTTATCCGCTCCCGTCGAACCTCATTCTCAAGCAGTTGCAGAAGCGGGTCGGCATCATGACCGCGGGCATTTTGTCCGACGCGGACAAGGGCGCGCCGCGTGACCCGATCAAGGAAACCGCGCTGCGCGACATCGAGTCGTTGCGTGACTCCCTCACGCAGGGAATCGAGCATTTCTTTCAGTTTGCCTTTTACGTGACGATTTACGGCAAGTCCCAGGAGGAACTTGAAAAAACGACCCAGGAGATCGAATCCCTTTTCGGCTCGAAGCTCATTTATACCAAGTCAGGGTTCTATCAGACGGAGCAGGGTTTCGATTCTACGCTTCCGCTGTGCAACGACGAGCTCCAGATCACCTACAACATGAACACGTCGCCGATCGCGGCATCGTTCCCGTTCATTTCCTCGGACCTGACCAGCGACAACGGGATTTTGTACGGCGTGAACCGGCATAACAACTCGCTCATCTTGTTCGATCGTTTCTCGCTCCAGAACGCGAACTCGGTGGTATTCGCCTCCGCGGGCGCGGGCAAGTCGTACGCCATTAAGCTGGAGATTTTGCGTTCGCTCATGATGGGCGTGGACGTGATCGTGATCGATCCGGAAATGGAGTACAAGCACTTGTCCGACGCGGTCGGCGGCACGTATGTCAACGTTTCGCTTGCCTCGCAGGCCAAGGTGAACCCGTTCGACCTCCCGCGCGCCGTGGGCGAGGGAACCAAGGTCGAGGACATCATCCGGTCGGCCGTAATCACGCTCAAGGGGCTGCTGCGCATCATGATCGGCACGCCGGTGCTCGCGGGCGGATCCGTCGGGTTTACGCCGGAAGAGGATTCCATGCTCGACCGTGCGCTCATCGAGGCTTACGCCAAGAAGGACATTACTCCGGAAACCGTCGATTTAGCCGCCATCGATCCACCAGTACTTACGGATTTGCAGGACGTGCTTGAGGGCATGGAGGGAGGAGAAAGCCTCGTCGCCCGTTTGCGAAAATATACCGAAGGGACGTTCGCCGGGCTGTTGAACCAGCCGACCAATGTGGAAATGAGCAATCAGCTCGTGGTCTTTTCCGTGCGTGACCTGGAGGATGAGCTCCGCCCGGTCGCGATCTACACCATCGTCAACTACATTTGGAACGTGGTGCGCTCCGTGCGCAAGAAGCGCATTCTCGTCATCGACGAGGCCTGGTGGCTTATGCAGTACGAGGATTCGGCGCGGTTCGTGTTCGCGCTCGTGAAGCGCTGCCGCAAGTACTTCCTTGGCATCACGACGATCACGCAGGACGTGAACGACTTCTTGCGTTCGCCCTACGGCCAGGCCATCATCAACAATTCTTCGCTCCAGCTTCTCATGAAGCAGTCGCCGTCGGCCGTGGACTTGGTGCAAAAGACGTTCAACCTGACGGACGGCGAGAAGTTCCTCCTGCTCGAGTCGGGGATTGGGGAGGGCATCTTCTTTGCTGGTCAGAAGCACGCGGCTATCAAGGTTGTAGCGTCGTATACCGAGGACCAGATCGTGACCACAAACCCGCAGCAGCTCCTGGACATCGAACGAGCGAAAAAGGAATTCGAGGAGCAGCTTTCCTCAGATCGCGTCGCAGCCGGTCCTGGACAAGGTTCCTCATCCTCGGCACAAGTCGAGCCTGAACCTGAGCGATCGCCGCTTGAGGAGGAGCCGCTCGACGCGGAAAAGGCCGCGGCGGACGCGGCAGCGAAGCTTCTTTCCGAGGAAAGCGCGGGAAAGGCCGAAGCGGATCGGATCCAGTCATCCCTGCAGTCGTGAAACAACGAATGAACTATGTTGTCTCCAAAAACCCGTCGTAATCTGCTCGTCGCGCTCGTGACGATTTTGGCGCTCCTCATTGCCTTGTTGCTTTGGTGGTTCTTGCGTCCGAACGTCCAGCCGGCATCACAAGCGCCTGCCGCTCCTGTTGTGTCTCTCCCGGCTTCGAATACGGGATCGGCGGCAAGTGAACGTCAGCAGGAAGCGCTTCAAATCCGCAATGAGACCGCTTCGCTCCAGTCCGCATCAAAGACGTTTGCCGAGCGCTACGGCAGCTATTCTACGGAAGCGAATTACGCGAATCTGCGGGACGTGATCCCGCTTATGGATGCCTCGTTTGGCGCTGCCACCCAGGCATTCGTGGACGCGGCCACGCCGCCGGCGGAATACTACGCCGTGACCACGCGCGTGATCTCGGTTTCCGTAGATGTGCAGGATGAGGCAGCCGGAACCGCGACCGTGACCCTGACCACCCAGCGCGAGGAGGCAAGGGGAAGCATGCAGAACGTCTCGGTGCGTTACGAAGATTTGAGACTGACGTTCGTTACAGAGGAGGGTACATGGAAGGTTTCCTCCGCCACCTGGCTGTAGACAAGGTTTTCGACCTTTTGTTCCCAAGGTTTTGTTTGCGTTGCGGAGCGGAGGGAACGGCCTGGTGTGAAACATGCGCGTCTTCATTCGCCCCGATTCCGCCCTCGGCGCAATGCGCGTTCTGCGGCGAGCCTGGGTCGTGGCGGACATGTCGAGGATGCGATCGTCAGACGTATCTCGACGGCCTGGTCGCGGTTGCTCCCTATGGCAATCCAATCATTCGTAAGGCGTTGACAACCTGGAAATACCACTCGGATCCGGAGATGGGGCGCGTCGTGGATCTGTGGATCCGGCAGGCGGCCGCGTCGCGCGATGCATTCTCGTTCCCGTCCGGGTCTACCATCACGCATCTTCCGCTCCATGCGTCGAGACGCAGACACCGCGGATTCGACCAGGCTGAGGAAGTGGCAAAGTCGCTCTCGTCCGCAATCAAGCTCCCCTATCAGGCACTTCTCAGCAGGACGACCGCGACCGCGTCCCAGGCCAAGCGCGCGGCAGGGGAGCGCATGGTCGGCGACCTGGACAACGTCTTTTCGGCCCAAGGTCTGGTTCCTCGCAAGATCATCCTTTGCGACGACGTGTGCACGAGCGGGGCTACCATGGACGCGGCGGCAAAGGCCCTCAAGGAGGCTGGCGCAGAAATCGTCTGGGGCTTCGCGCTCGCCCGAGGAGGCTGACGACAAGAGCTGAGAATCCTTGCCCTTCAGGAAATTTTCGAGTAGGATTCACGCACGGAAATCAAGCGATTTCGTTGCAGAACTCATAAATGCGAATTCTGTGAGGCTGCAGAAAATCGATGAGATGTCCTTGAACGGCGAGGACCGGAAGCCATGAAAGGACAGATCGCGATTTTAAGCGGCCGTAACTCAATACGTTCTCCTCAAGCAATCAGACGCCTTGCGCCGTGAGCGGTTCCTGAAGTCAACCGAGGGTCGGCGCCTACTTAGGCAGCAGTATCGAGACGTTCTTTCGGAAAATCACGGAGAGGTACCCAAGAGGCTGAAGGGGACGGTTTGCTAAATCGTTAGGCGGGGCAACCCGCGCGAGGGTTCGAATCCCTCCCTCTCCGCCATTCGACTACCGTCGTGTATTTCATGACGGTAGTCGAATGTCCTGAGCGAACGCAGTGAGTCGAAGGGCTGGTTGTTTCCAACCGCTCATGGTCTTCGACCACTACCGTCGTGCTGTCATGACGGTAGTCGAATGACATAGATGACGAGGTCTTTAAACGAGCATTTACGGAGAGGTGGCCGAGCGGTTGAAGGCACCGGTCTTGAAAACCGGCAGACCGAAAGGTCTCATGAGTTCGAATCTCATCCTCTCCGCCACCCTACGCTCCAGCATCTCAATGATGGAGCGTAGGGTGCCACCCATAGCTTCAGCGACGGGTGGCATAGGTTGGTGCTTGCTGGAGCTTCGGGTGGCCTGCGGCCCTCAGTCAGCTTCAGCGACGGGTGGCATAGGTTGGTGCTTGCTG
>Ga0172379_10011530_pt1 | contig 10503 bp, 9 predicted proteins | sample GrowelOW334metaG_FD_119756 | JGI IMG/M metagenome (GOLD analysis project Ga0172379, IMG submission 119756) | Groundwater microbial communities from an aquifer near a municipal landfill in Southern Ontario, Canada - Groundwater well OW334 metaG | ecosystem: Environmental > Aquatic > Deep...
CCATTGTATCGAAAAGGTGGTTGCATTCGTAGCCGAAATCTCGTTTGAGCAGCCCTACGTCATAGTCCGCGCCCTGAAAGATTTTTTCGATTTTTGAATCGGCGAACAGATCCGAGAGAGGGCTTAGGTCATCGAGTCGAAGAGGATCGAATATATAATTGGCGCGCGGATTGGATATCTGAATAGCGCATACTTGTTCTTTGAAGGCATACAAACTGTTGCTTTCGGTATCAACGCCGAGTCGGCGGCAGCGTATAAGATCGTCAACAGCGCTGAGTAGGTCCCCGCGCGAGTCCACATAGAACGTGGGTTGAGAAAATTGTTTGCCGTCGAGTTTCATCATAGGTCATACAATTGTAACGCGGTTGCCGTTCTCGTCAACCGTTAATTTTGATTTTGCCACGCGGGGCGCGAATGGCGTTTTTGTCGTATTGAGTGTTATTTTATGGTTTTGACAAGGCGCCGGTCGATAAGATATTATTGTAACCGGCGGGTTTTTCAAGATAAAAGAGGCGGCGAAGCCGCACGAAACGGGAGGATTTCTGATGAAACCGATCAGAGTAGGCGTCATAGGGCTTGGCATGGTGGCTCAGATTATGCATCTCCATTATCTACAGGATTTAGACGATTTCGAAATCGCCGCGATTTGTGATGTTTCCCGGAAGACTCTCGACTATGTAGGCTGTTGCTTCGGCGTGAGCGCCCGATACACAGACGCCGCGGAGATGATAAGGCGCGAGAAGCTCGACGCCGTTTTCATTCTCACTTTCCTTCACTCTGATATTACGAAAGAGGCCGCCCAAGCCGGAATGCACATTTTCTGCGAGAAACCTGTCGCGTTCAGCGTGAAGGAATGCGACGAGATGATTCGAGCCGTGGACCGCTCCGGCATAGTTTTCATGGTCGGGTATATGAAACGCTTTGACGATGGTTATTTGTCCGGGCTTGAACATTTCAAAGCCATGAAAAAGAGCGGCGATGTTCGCATGATCCATGTGCACGACGCATGTTTCAGAAACGATCTCGCCTTGAAGACGATGTATCAGATTCGCACATTCGACGATATTTCGAAGAAACTCATGGTTGAAACTGAAAACATGATCCAGAAGCGTTTGACGGAAGCTCTCGGAAGCGCTCCGAAATTCGTCAAGCAGGCATACAGGATGCTGCTTGAAACAGGGTCGCATGACATAACCGTGCTGAGAGGCGCGTTCGGCGACCCGGAGAAGATCCTGCACACTGAGATTTGGCCGGAAGGGAACTGGTTTTCCTCCACGCTCGATTACGGCGGAAACGTGAGATGCCTGTTTGATATCGCCCGCACAGCCCGCAATTGGGGCGATGAACACATCACTGCGTATGGAATGACCCGCACAGCTTCAGTTGTGTTCCCGATCCCTTTCCATCGGAATGCGCCTACAATAGTCAAGCTGACGGGAATGGACGGAGACGCCACAGCCGAGCAGGTCATTATTCCTTCATACGCCGAATCATTCAGGAACGAGTTGAAACATTTCGCAGACTGCGTGCGAAAGAAAAAAACTCCGCTGACATCCATTGCCGAAGGCCGCAAGGACACCGAACTAATGACGAAAATCATAAAAAAGCATAAGGCGTGACAAGTTCCCGATATTAGGGTTTGGTTTTTGGGCAAATTTGAAGTAGAATACTATATTGATGAACTTGATTAAGACAGTAGCAAACTTATATTTACAACGGCGCGGCGCTTATCTGTTTATGTCATTGACCGCCATCATTTTTTTATTGGCCGGATCCGTGGCTCTCGCGGATCAGGACGGAGCGATAAATCTCATAGGCGAGAAAGGAATTTGCATCGTAGACGGCGATTTCTCTAAAATATTCGAATCAGGCGATCTTATTGAGGTTTCGCGTTTCAACAAACCTTTTGCGACAGGATATGTCGAACAGGTGAACACGACCTACATGATAGTCAAGGTAGAGACACTAAATCCGGATTATTTTCTTGAGACCGGCGATTACGTGCGCAAACCGCTTCCAAAAGAAAGAATCAAGATGAAGACTTTAAGGGCGCAGATAAAGCCTAAAACCGAAGAAGAAGCCGCGTCGGCAGGCATTGAAGGAACTGCTGAGAAGCAGGGAGAGCTCAAAACGGAAGACAAACCCGAAGTGGTGGAAACCGGAGATGAAGCTGCAAAGTCAGCGACTGATGTGCAGAATCTTTTATTCGAACGCGCCCGCAAAGGCGGGATTGGGGCCGGCGATGAAAAGGTTGAAAAACAGGGTAAATTGATCATTTCAGAAACGAAGAAAGATGATGCTGAAACTCAGGAATCGAAAAAAGTTGCGCCTGACAGTCAGCCAAAGGAAACGAAAGCCGGAAGCGACCGAAGAAAAAAGGCCCTGGAAAAAGAGCAGTAACATTCCCACTTTCATTATCGAACAAATAGTAATATATTCAGTGTTAATGATATAATCCCCATAAGCTGATTAACATATCACAACATTGCTTCGCAACGAAATTCGACCTTTTTCTGGAGGTTGTTATGTTGGATAACGAGAATGTGCTCGCCGAGTTCAAAAAGATCGAAGTCGACCGAATTTTTGAAATGGCTAAAACGGGGCAAATATCCCTCATGTCAGAATCGGGACGAAAAATCACCGGCGTCATGAGCGCGATTCTTGTAAACGCTACAGATAACGAAGCGTGGGAAATTCTTTTAAACTATGAAGCGTACTGCAAGTATTTGCCGGGCATTCAGACCTCGAAAGTATTATCCAGATGCGAGAATACGATCGTCGTGCGATTTGTGGCCGGCGTTAAAATTATGGGAATAGGCGGAACGGTGAAATATACGTATAGATTAATAATCAACAAGCCATATGTTGATGTTTATGACGCTTCGACAGGCGATTTGACTGGATATTGGGCGATTCTGGAGACGCCTGATACTAACCAAGTGATTCTTGCGCATGCCGATGTCGCGAAAGATGTGGGCGCCTCAAGCGTATTCGTGAAATTTATGATTGAACAAATGCCGACCGCGGACATTGCTTTTAATATCTCACCGGTTGCGATGACGGTAAACAGGATGGCGAGACGGATGGAGCAGGCGCGCAATAAATGAGAACTGGTATTTACAGAATTCTCAAAACGGGTTATTCTAAATTCATGAAGGCCTTCATCTTTAGCCGCTAACCTACAACTGAATCCTCTTACTATTTCATTTTCGACGATTCTAATTCGAATTCTACATTGAGGAGGTTTGATATGATAGGCAAGAAAGTAAGAATGGAGCGCATCATAGACCGGGCGACAGGTCGCACGGTTCTGGTGCCGATGGATCACGGAGTCTCCGTGGGGCCGATACCCGGCCTGATCGAGATGGGCAAGACGGTGGACGCCGTCGCGCTTGGAAACGCAAACGCAGTTATCGGGCACCTTGGATTGCCTCTGCACGGCCACCGTGGCTACGGCAAGGACATCGGACTTATCCTGCACCTGTCGGCAAGCACATCTCTAAACGCAGACCCGAACGAAAAGGTGCTCGTCAGCACGGTCGAGCGCTCGATCAAAATGGGCGCGGACGCTGTTTCCATCCATTGCAATCTCGGAGCGGAGACTGAAGGCCGGATGCTTGAGGATTTCGGCCGTGTGTCTCTCTCGTGCATGGAGTGGGGAATGCCGCTGCTCGCGATGATGTATTGCAGAGGTTTGAAGATCAAGAATGAATACGACGTAAAATTCGTCAAGCACGCGGCGCGGGTAGCTTCCGAACTCGGCGCGGACATCGTCAAAGTCAATTACACCGGCAGCCCGGAAACTTTCGAACAGGTTACAAAAGGCTGTTCGATTCCAGTCGTAATCGCCGGCGGCGAGAAGATGGAGACGGTCGAAGAGGTCTTGCAGATGGTGAAGGGCTCTGTCGACGCCGGAGGCGCTGGCGTATCGATCGGACGCAACGTTTTCCAGGCGAAAAATGTCGGCGCCATGGTGGCGGCGATAAGCGCCATCGTTCACCACAACGCGTCTGTTAAAGAAGCGTTGAAAATAAACGCGGGCGGCGTGAAGAAGATATCGCGCTGAAGCCGATTAGCAGGTTGGCATAGCGCGGAATATGGGTACTGGCAAAGCGCATTTTGCGAATGCCTGTAACCGATTTTCCGGATTGCTCTGGAGTTAAGCGCTATGCGTCTCTCTGTTGTCAGGTTATGATACAATATAAGCAAGGATGGCTTTGACATGAAACTATTCTGGATGGATGTTCGACCTTGGGACAAAAATAAAGTGACGACAGCGCTCGAAAGCGGAGCCGACGCAGTTGTTGCGCCGGACGGTTACGCGGCTAAGGTTAAAGAACTTGGCCTGATAACAGTAATCTCCGGCGACGGCGATATGATACTCGGCGAGGATGTGGTAGAGATAACAATTGAAAACAAGGCCGACGAGGAACGCGCGGCGCGGCTCGCGGCGGACAAGATCGTGATTGTCAGCACGTCGGACTGGACGGTGATCCCGCTCGAAAACCTCGTAGCGCAGGCCGACAGGATAATAGCGGTTGTCACCTCCGCAGAGGAAGCGAAAACTGCGGTTCAGATTCTCGAAAAGGGCGTCAAGGGCGTTCTTTTGAAGACAGACGATATGAACGAGATAAAAAAGACGGCGCGGGCTCTTAAGCAGGAAACTGAAAAACTGGAATTGGCGGAGGCGGAAGTTACGGCTGTGCGCGCGCTCGGCATGGGCGACCGGGTGTGCATAGACACATGCACGAACATGAAACCGGGGCAGGGGATGCTTGTCGGCAACACAGGCGGAGCGATGTTTCTCGTGCATTCTGAGAGTATTGACAATCCATATGTCGCGGCGAGGCCTTTTAGAGTGAATGCCGGAGCTGTGCATGCCTACACGCGATCGCCGGGCGGCAAGACGAGATACCTGTCGGAAATCAAAGCCGGAGATGAAGTGCTGATAGTCAATCAGGACGGGTCGGGCGAGACGGCTGTTGTAGGGCGCGCCAAGGTTGAGCGGCGACCTCTGATGCTTGTTGAGGCGGCTGTAGAAACCGGAGGTGGAGTTGAAAAAGTTTCTCTTGTTTTGCAGAATGCCGAGACGATTCGTCTCGTGCGGCCCGGCGGCGCGCCTGTTTCGGTGGTTGAATTAAAGCCCGGCGTTTCCATCCTCGTATTCTACGAGGGCGCGGCGCGACACTTCGGAATGAAAATCGACGAAACAATACAGGAGAAATAACAGGCTGCGATGGACTTCATATGAAACGCGACAATCACGAAACCGCGAGGGCATATTTCGATGTGCTCGGATATGAATCCGGAGAGCGTTTCGCGTCCGACAACGAATTATTGAGAACGAGCATTTTGCCTTTGCTGGCGAAGCGGGCGAAAGGGAGGACGCTTTTAGCCGGCTGGTCGCCGACTCTGAAATTCACTCCACCGACTTCATCGCATCTCGTGGTGGCGGATTTCGCGCCTCGTGTCTTGAAATGCGTTCCTAAACGCCCGAACACTGATGTTATCTGCGCGACTGTCGAATCGCTTCCTTTTGAGAGTTATGTTTTCGACACGATTTTCATGCTTGGAATTCTCCATCATCTCACCGAAGACAACACAGTTGAGACCGACAAGGTTTTGCACAACATGTTTTTCGAGATGTCGCGATTGATGAGGCGCGATTCAAGGCTGTATATTCTCGAACCGTTCGTTTCGCCTTTCCTTGAGGTTGTAAACAGAACCTTGTTTTTCCCGATGCGAATGTTAATGAACAGCCGCGGCTTGCCGATGATGTGTTTTTTTTCGATACCGAATCTAAAAATGCTGCTGGACGACTCAGGCATGGAACTTCTGTATAAAACGCCGGTCGGCATCGGCGGCAAGATTCCGGTTTCATGGTTCCTGCCGACTCGTAAAATCGATTATCGTTATCTTCCCCAGAAAATATTTCTCCTCGAAATCAAAAAGAAGACATAAATAGAACGAAGTATAAAAAAACAGCGTTATTTGCCAATAAGAATTAATTGCTCCTGTCATTTTCGGAATATGCTTTTCCAACCGGCTGATAAAGCGTAATATAACGTTGGAGGAAATCCGGGACGATGAGCGGCATATGCGGCTATGTAGGGATGCGGGACGAACCGCTATTGAAAAGTATGACGTCGGCGCTCGCGCCACGCGAGGGTGAATCGGAAGGGTTTCTGTACTCCGGGGGCGAATACGCGCTGGGTTGGCGCGGAGCCGGCGGATCAGAAGCGCTGCAGCCGGCGCATAACGAAGACAAATCAGTCTTCGCGGTTTGTGACGGTAGGATATGCAACCGGAACGCATTGCGCGCGAGGTTGGAAACAGCAAGACATAAATTTTCAAATGTAAGTGACGCCGATATTATTGTTCATGCGTATGAAGAACACGGGATTGGCTGCGTTGAGCTTTTTGCGGGAGAGTTTTCATTTGCGCTATGGGATGAATCCGAGTTCCGGATGATTATCGCGCGAGACAGAATCGGCGCCAAATCGCTCTATTATATTCTGACGCAGGACAGCTTGATGTTTGCTTCAACGCAGGCTGCGTTGCGGCAGAAGCCCGGCGCCTGTGAAAACGTCGACTTCAGGGCATTGGACGATTATCTTGCGTTTGGATATATTCCCGGGGAAAAGACTTTTTTCAGCGATGCGCGGCGCCTGCATCCCGGCTATATGCTTATCTGCCAGCGCGGTACGGCGCGTATCAGCAGATATTGGGAGCTGAGCGCAGCGGAAGACCGTCGAATTAGTTTGAATGAATGGACCGACCGGTTTATAGACACTGCGAAAGATGCGGTGGCGGCGAGAATGAGCGACGAAGGGCCGGCAGGAGTGATTCTGGACGCCGGCGACAACTCTTCCGTTCTGAGATCCATACTGAACAAAATCGATGTTCAGCAATTAAAGATATATTCTCCTATCATAGACGGATCGAGGCGAGATGTCGTTTCCGGGATCGAGACGTCGCGCGGTCCGAATTGCAGGCAAGTCCGGATTACTCCTGATATTTTGAAACGGCTTCCGGCGGTTTGCGGCGCGATGGAAGAACCGGCGGCGGATGTGGCGGCGCTCATTTTTGACTGTATTTGCGGCGAAGCGGGAGGCGAAGTAGGTTCGTTAATGGGAGGGTGGGGTCTTGAGAACTTGTTCGGAGCCGGAGCTTTGAACTCCGTGGCTCTGAACCTGCACAAGATAGAGCGCAGGAAACAAAAGTATGCGAAATGGGTTTTCGCCGCCGCCGCGCTTGTGGCGCCGCGATTCATAACCGGCGCTGAGCCGGGAGATGTCGGGCTGGAAGGTTACGGCGGGAGGCTGAAAATCGCACGGTTGATTCTTAGCCCGAAACGCGCTCCGGCAAGATATGAAACAATTCTGGGGCTATTTTCCGACGAACAGCGAGCGGCATTGTATTCACCGGATATTAAGGAATTCCTGTGTGAGTATAAAGCAGAGCGCTGGGATGTATTCGCGCGACCGCGCAGACAAAATCTCAGAGCGCGCAAAAAACTCGCGATACGCGATTTGCAACACCGGCTTCCCTGTGTACCGCTTTCAGTAAATGAATCAATAGCGGCGATGCGAGGGTTGGCCGTAAAAACTCCGTTCATGGATCACCATGTGGTTGAGCGCGCATTGGGATTGCCTGAGTCGTTCTGCGACCATGCAGCAGACTCGGCTGATGTTCTTCATAGTCTGGTTGATAGTGAGGAAATCGGACGAGGGCCGACACGCCGGCGGAGAGTCGGAGGGCGCCTTACCGATTCAAATTATCTTCCGGAGTTCAACAGAATATTTGCAGAGTATTTATCGCCTCAGCGAGTAAATGCGAGGGGATGGTTCAATCACGAATCTGTAGCGGAAATAACAAAGGCTGCGGCCAAGGGAAGCTCCTCGGCTTTGCGGTATGCTTATTCGCTCGCTGTTCTTGAGTTGTGGCTTGATTCACATTTGGGGAAAACGATATAGTTCAATCTGTCCGGTCTAAATATTTTCACTGTTAACTTAATATTAATCGCGGCGGCTGAACAGGCAACCGCAGTAATCCTGCCTGAAAAAGCCGTGCTCGCGGCTAAGTTCGCAGCTTATTTTGAATCCGTTTCTCTTTTTGAAATCCGCTTCGAGGAACCGCAAGCCGTATTTCGAAGCGGCAAGGGAGCCTTCTTCGTTTATTATCTTTGCATTTTTATGAGGGCTGATCGACAGGGTAGTTGCGAAAAAATCAAAATTGAGTTGTGCCGCTTCGCGCGCCGTGTGTTCGAGTCTGTGGCGGAAGCACAATCTGCACCGCTCGCCTCCTTCAGGGTCAGGCTCATAGCCTTTAATCGCTTCGTTCCAGCCTGTCGAGTCCGGTTCGCCGACTATCAGTTTAAAGCCGGCTTGCTCGGAGAATTTTATTATCTCATTTTTCCGCGCTATATATTCGGTTTCAGGCTGTATATTCGGATTGTAGAAATAAACGGCAACGCTGTACTTGTCGCTTAGCGTATTGAAAATGTGCGGCGCGCAAGGAGCGCAGCAGGCATGGAGCAGCAACGTTGGTCGATTGGCGTCATTTTCCATAAAACACTCATTTATAAACGCTCAATAACAGCAGTTAACAATTATATAAGAATCGAAAGACGATGTCTTTCATTTCTTGCAATTGGCGCATTTGGTATATGCCGTTGAGCCATTTCGCGAAAATGAAAAAGGGGCCGCTGATGCGGCCCCTTGATAGATGACTTAAAAAAGATTTAACTATTTAACCTGAAAGTAAGGCTCATCCGTGAATTGAGCGGAAGTGAAGTGAGTGAAGTCATATTTCGTGCCATTCACAGGGCTTAAGTTGGTGATAGTCGCTGTGACAGCGAGGAAATCAAGAACGCCGCTGGGATTTTTGCCGATGATCTGTTCAGCGTTTTTCCTCTTGATTTTAAAAATCAGATGATTGGCGGAGGCTTTGCATACGACGGCGTTGCCGTCTTGTTCCGCTCCGTTGCCTTTCATGTAAGTCATGGAACACGATTTCGCTACGCCGCCGGCGAGATCGGCCAACGGAGCGTATACGAGCGCCGCTGCTCCTGATGAAGAAAGAATGGCGTCGAGGTCTCTGACTTTGCCGACTTTGTCGGGATTGATGACGAGACCAACATAAGCGCGAATGTCGAGCGGATTCGCAGTGCCTTGGTAGATTTTTCCTTCAACTGATAAGTCATAGTAATAATATGTGTCGTCGTACCCGACTCTGACATCCATGAAATCGGAGTCCGCCGGCATTTTGCTGTCTTCATCATTCAGCGGATCCTCATCCGCGCTTCCCTTCGAAAGGCACATGCGCGGCTTGGTGTCGCTTTCGCAGGTTGTGAGGTCGCCTGATTTTACGCAGTCTTTCAAATGGGCTGGGCCGGCAATCGCATCGCCTTCCATTTCGCCGACTTTACAGGGAACTGTCGTCAAGACATTTGTTGACGAGTCAGTAGCTCGCAAAGAATAAATGATTTCATCATCCTTGGCGAATGCGGGAAGCTCGCCTGTCCACACTTTGCTGTCATCCGACGACATTTCGACCGGAATCCAGACGCCGTCGAAGTTGACCATATAATACAAGGCGACTCCGGTGGTTGTGTCGGAAGTGACCGCAGAGTCATTATAAATCTCTGCTGTTACTTTCGTCGGGCTGCCGGCTACGGGTTCCGCCGGTTCAAGTTTTACGCTCTTAAGTTCCGGCGGAAATCTCGTGTCGAGCAAATTGGTGATCAAATCCTGCAGGTCCGACGGCAGCATGCTGAGATCAACTGCTTTCGCGGACTGCGCGGCAAAAAACACTCCTAACAACACTGTCGCCGCAATCAACATAATCTTACGCATTTTCTTCGTTCCCCTTTCGATAATTTTCATAACCATTATATTTTAACGCCTCAAAAAGTAAAGCGAATATTTTTAAAAAGCTTACACAACCCGCAAAAAATATTTACAGGCCGCTATGTGAACGAAACCGTCTTAATACAACGTATTTTGTTTGCGCGGGAACTGAAATTAGATACGTTTAATTGCTATGTCACTTCGTTTTTCAGCCTCGCGGCGACTGATTAATGTCGCTATTAGGAATTTTTAAATTCTATCGAAACCGATATTTGGCGCAGCATGCATGCTGCAGCGGAGAAATATTATTAATTATTCTATCGTAATATTGCCTGAATGAGGAATGTAATTGAATTTAAATAAGGACTAAATTAAAATAACGTAAAGAGAAAACCCTACATGCGCGGGAAACGGCTGATTTATGGCGCAGAAAGGCTGACCGGACAATATTGATTAACAAACAAGCGTTTAATAGAAATCCGGAGTGTTAATGAGAACAGCATTGGTTCATGAATTTCTGATAACGTGGGGCGGCTCGGATCTTGTTGTTCAGAAATTCGGAGAGATTTATACCGATGCGCCGATTTACACGGCGCTTTTTGACGAAAAACAGATTGGATCGCGTTTTGAAGGCAAACGGATTTTCACATCA
>Ga0172379_10011531_pt1 | contig 10503 bp, 12 predicted proteins | sample GrowelOW334metaG_FD_119756 | JGI IMG/M metagenome (GOLD analysis project Ga0172379, IMG submission 119756) | Groundwater microbial communities from an aquifer near a municipal landfill in Southern Ontario, Canada - Groundwater well OW334 metaG | ecosystem: Environmental > Aquatic > Deep...
GAAGGCATACGCCAGCAGATTTACAGTCTGCCCCAGTTGGCCGCTTTGGTATCTCCCCTATCGGGATAATGCCACTACGACAAGAACATCATCAATTCCAAAGAGCAAACCATTTTCTCCGATTTTACTCTTCAAAAATGGTTTGCAAATTTAATCTATTTTTTTTTCTTACAGTCAATTCGTCTGACTTTTTTTCAAATTATTTGTTAATGGTTTTGGTTTTGTATTTCTCCATCTGTTTTTTCAGCGCTTCTACGGTCAGATCAATGGCCTCTTCGAATGTTTTTGCTTGCTTTTTGGCAAACAAAGGATCGTTGGCAGGAACAGAAAGTTTAATTTCACTCACCTTATTTTCACGGTCTTCGTCCTTCTCGAGCTTCAACATCACTTCCGCTCCAATGACACTGTCAAAAAATTGATCAAGCTTGTTCAATCGCTTTTCACAAAAATCAAGCAATTTTTGATCGGCTTTAAAATGAACTGTTTGTACTTTTACTTCCATAATTGTTCCTCCTCTATTTTAAGCCCGTCGCCGGACTTGGTTGTACGTTCTGTTTTCTACGCTCTTGGATGGGCAAGGTTGTATATTTTCTTTAATTTTTCAAAAGATGTATGGGTGTATACCTGGGTAGCAGCGAGACTTGCGTGTCCGAGCAGTTCTTTGATGGCATTTAAATCGGCACCTCGGTTCAAAAGATGAGTGGCATAACTGTGTCGCAATATGTGCGGACTGCGCTTTTCCATGGTCGTGACCAGGCTTAAGTATTTTCGAACGATCCGGTATAGCAGCTTATCGTATATCTGCTCTCCTTTATCTGTAACAAACAAATAACTGTTCGAATCACCAAAAAGTTCATTCCGAACCCCCAAATAATTGTTGAGTTCCTGTGCTATTTCTGAAGGGAAAGGGATTAGCCGCTCTTTGTTCCTCTTTCCCAATACTTTCACAATTTTTTCTTGTATCCGAAGATCATTCATCCGGATTCCTTTCAGTTCTGAAAGCCTCATCCCGGTACCATAGAACAGGGAAATGACTGCCTTATCGCGCAACCCGGTAAAATCATCAGTAAAAAATGAGAGATCCAGCAACCTGTCCATCTCCTTCTCCTGTACGAACTGAGGCAATTTCTTGCCGCTTCGGGGTACCATCACCAGGTCGGTTGGGTTCTTGTTCATCAATCCTTCCCTTAGCAGGAATTTATAGAGAGAGCGCAGCGTTGAAAGTTTTCGTTTGACACTGACAACTGTCAATCCCTGATCCATCAGTGAAATGACCCATTGCCTGATCAAATGGTAGTCGACCTCAACCAAACAAAAATCCCCAACCATTTCACTGCCAAACAGTATGAATTGGTCGAGGTCTTTCTCATAAGCAGTTACCGTATGTTCGGAATACCGCTTTTCATATTTTATATAGTTGAGAAAATGCGCGAGATGTTGCATTCAAACAAAGATTGAAATCGGAAGGAATTTACTAAATAATATCCTTCAATGTACAATCTTCCGCTATAATTCCTCAATTATCTTCCGAACGTTGCAAATTCTCGATGTAAATAGCCTTTTTGATCTCTGTGCGACGTGTAATAGCGGGGTTTTCAAAAGCTTGACGGCCACGAAGTTCTTTGACAGCACCGGTCTTTTCAAATTTTCTTTTGAAACGTTTCAATGCTCTTTCAATGTTCTCACCGTCTTTGATAGGAATAACAATCATACGTTAAAATTTTTACTTTGTTCTTTGTCTTTTCGGGTCGCAAATTTAGAAATATTCCTCAATACCTGCAAGATTTGTCGATAAATTTCATCAAAATCAAAAAAAAATCATGGCGGACCTTCCCGAGTCTCCAGATAAGGCATCAGATGTTGTAGCGAATCCGATGTAAAAAGAATGGCCAGATCTGCCAATCCATTGAATCTCCCTTTGGTATCCCTTGTCCATACAATTTTCTTCGCCTGTCTGAAGCCAATGTATGGATGTCTTCCTAGTTCGGACAGCGAAAGAAAATTGATGTCTATTTTCTTTATTACAGTCGGATCAGCCGCAAATTGAGGAGAAGCCTTTGACCATAATTCATCTGACATACCATAAATCTCCCTGAGTTGTGCCACCTCATAAAATCCACCAAGTAATTTTCTGTATTTTATGATCCTGGAAGCCAAAACCGGACCAATACCGGGAAGCGCTTCCAACTGGGCAGAATCGGCTTGATTTACTTCCACCAGAGCAAATTCTTTCTTCACAATTTTTGGTATTGTCGCTACAGAGTCTATCTTGCCAGTTCCCGACAATTCCTTTTTAAAATTCTTACCAGGATTTATTTTGACATTTTTCCCCTCCATCCCGTCATGGAACACCAAATGCCCTTCCAACTTTTGGTACAGGGTATCGGTCATTCCATACAGCTTCCTGATATCCTCCTTTTTTCTGAACCGTCCCCCCTTTTGCGTATATTTTATCCACCTGGTAGCTAGCCCTTCCGGTACCCCCGCCCTGCCGAGCTCTGTCAATGAGGGGGAATTGGGATCAAATTCACCTTCGTACCGCTCTTTCAGTGGCCCTTCTTTTGGTGAAACTTCCGCATTATATCTTATTGCCTCCTCTCTCCAGGCCGTCAAATCATATTTTCTTTCGGGCAGGATATAGGGCAGTGCCAAATCCATCACTAAAACTAAAAGAAGGATGAAGAGAAGGAGCAATATCCCGTTCCTCTCTTTTCTGGTAAAGATGAAAAATTCACGTAAGCGCTGGAGGTTCATCCGAATCCGGTTTTTATTACTACAAGTTACCGAATTCCAGCGAGAAAAAAGAATATTCCTGATTGGTTAGAAAGGATAACCTATCCCAAACACAAAATTCACGTTGCCTTTCCGGAGATAATCATTTGGGGCAATCCATCTTTGCCCTTCGATCCTTGAAGGATCGTGCATTTTAAAAGCCAAATCAAGTCGCAGGATGACATAACTAAAGTCATACCGGACACCCAATCCCGATCCAACCGCAATCTCTTTGTAGAAGCTGCCAAAGTCGAATTCTGTTCCTGGACGGTTGTCTTTTATCGACCAGATATTTCCCATATCGGCAAAAAGGGCCCCCTCGAGGGGTCCGGCCAATTTAAACCGGTATTCGGCATTTGCCTCCAGTTTGACATCGCCCGACTGGTTTGGAAATTCATTGGGATTTTGTTGGTACGATCCAGGGCCAAGGGTTCTGATAGGCCATGCCCTTATCCCATTTGCCCCACCTGAGAAAAACTTCCGTTCAAATGGTATCTGGTCGGAATTCCCATAAGCGAACGCCCCACCGCCAAATGCCCGCACAACCAAAGAGTTGTAATATCCATCCATCCAGGCCTTTCTGAACTCCAGATCAAATTTAAGATATTGCGCAAAAGGTGTGTTTAAGATTTGGTATTGTTTAATAGTCCCTCCTTCAGAAAGATTTTTTGAATTTGCCAATGACTTGTTGATCAGATAAAGCATGTTCCCTGCCGTTTCAATATTGTATTTCAGCATCAGATAACCGGATTTCTTCTGGGTCTGTGTACTGTAGGTATAGGAGTAGTTAAATGCTGTTATGGAATGATCGATGTATGAACTCTTGATGTAAAGATTCTCAATCCGACTCAGGAAGGCCGAATCGAGTGCAAACATTTTAACCAGATTGATGTCCACTAAATTAATCCGCTTGGTAACATATTCTGATGATTTCCATTGGTAACCAAAGGCCGACCGGGCTATTGTCCGGGTGTAATCAGGCCTTTGCTGGTAGTTGTAGGAGATATTAAAAAATGTTTGCGGAGTGGAGTATTCGAAAAACTTCGTTCTCAGAAAAGGTGCTATGAACTTCGGAATGGTGATCTTGGCATCCACTCCTGTTTCCATCGAATTAAAGGTGGTGGCCGAATCTCCCACCCCATAACTCTGCCGTTGTGTCGCTGCCTGAAACTGCAGGTCGAAGATCTCCCCGCCCCTAAACAAGTTTTTGTGCTGGTAGCCCAAATTACCCGCCACACCAATATTCCCAAGTGAATTGGTACCTTCGATACTGGCGCTGTATGATTGGGGCATTCCGGGTGTCAGCTGAATGTAACAATCCAGCATGGGGTATCCCAATGAATCCTTCCGGTTCGTTTCGACAAAACGAATATTGACCAGTTTGAAGAGTCTTAGCGCAAAAAATTCATTATAGGTTCTGTCGACCAAGGCTGCACTGTAGAATTTTTTATCGTCCAGGTGATTGGCATTCATCAGCAGATCGGTTCTTAGCCTCTTGTTCTTCTTGGAAATAAAATAATGATGCCCCAATCGAAGGGTATCATTTCGGACAGTATCCTCTACAGCACCTTCTGCAAAAAGGGCTGATTGTAAATCCCTTTCATTCTGGTAGTAAAAATTCCTGAACGTATACCTTTCATGATTATTCTTCGGGTCAATGTCGGTTGTATCCCCCAAATGCCCTCTTTCAACAATAAGTTTTAAATCTACGCCATGGTCACTTTTTGCGGTATCAGCCTCATAATATAAAATATTCTTCGTTGATTTATAAAACCCTTCGTTTTGGAATTTTCTAAGCAAACGCTGGCTCTCACTACCAAGCAGGTCTGAATCAAAAAGCGAGTTTGGTTTGATCAGGCTCTCTTTATCCGGTCCTTTCATCAAAGCCCTCATGGAATCATCCTTTACATCAGTTTGGTAAAGCCGAATGGTGTAAGGCTGATGTGCTGTAATGTAATAATGGACCTCGGCGCTCCGGTTTTTCTTCAATACAGTGCTATCCTTTACCTCTGCATTGTAATATCCCTTGTTGTTCATGAAACGCTCAAACTCCAGCTTGGTTTTTTGGGTCAGGAACGGATCGTAAATAACCGGCGCCTCTCCGATCCTTTTGAGCCAGTTATTCTCCCTTTTTTGGGATGACAGGTTGTACAACCCAAGATGAAACTTCCAAAATCCCAGGATACGGGTATTGGGTTTCTGTTTCATATAGCTTTTAAGGATGGTCTTGTCAAGATCTTTCTGGTCAAGATCAATTTTAACTTTTGAAAGGAGGTATTCATTGTCAGGAACATATTTGTTGGTCTGACAACCTGCCACCAAAAAGGAGAACAGGACAATCCATATTAAAACAGGCCTATGTATTGGGATACACTTCAATTTCGAATAGTTAAAAACTAAAACAAAGATAATCAACCCTGCTAATTAAAAATGGATTATTTTTGGGATAAATAATGGAAAACCCGTATGATCTCCAGACAAAAGATTGATTTTATCCATGGATTGGCACGCAAAAAAGAGCGCGAAATGGCGGGTTGCTTCGTTGCTGAAGGGGAAAAACTGGTTTTTGACCTGATAAATACCACTTTGAACCTTCGGGAGATTTACTGCACGCAGGAAGGATTGTCTTCCATTCAATCCAGACGGATGAAAGTGGAAGCAATTCCAGTTTCAGGAAAGGAGATGGAGCGGATTTCTGCCTTTAAAAACCCCTCTTCCGTTTTGGCGCTGTTTGAAATACCCAAAAGCAAAGAGGTAATCGATGAAACATTTGAAGGGATCAATCTGGTACTGGACGGGATTCAGGATCCCGGTAACCTTGGAACAATCATTCGGACGGCCGATTGGTTTGGCATATCCAATCTCTTCTGCTCACCCGATTGTGCCGATCTTTACAACCCCAAATGCGTTCAGTCCACCATGGGAGCCCTGGCCCGGGTGGAGGTGCATTACCTCAATCTACCTGAGCTTCTAAAACAGGCAACCGCCATTAAGATACCGGTGTATGGAACTTTTATGGCAGATGAAAATCTTTACACAACTGAGCTTGCAGAAAAGGCGCTCATCATTTTGGGAAGTGAGGGGAAAGGTATCTCTTCGGATCTTAACCGGTTCCTAACAAAAAAAATCTCTATCCCTGCTTATCCGGCAGGCAGCAGTGAACCGGAGTCGTTGAATGTAGCGGTTTCCGCCGCGATTGTTTGCGCCGAATTTCGCAGGAGAGTTGTATAAATCAATTCGGATTATCGAAATAGGCAAACATGAAATATTTTGATTATCAGTGGGCTTAGCGGATTTGGAATGAGAAAATCTTCGCAATATTTACAAAACAGATGCCGGAGGCATCAAAATTTAATTCTTCCGATTGTATATTCCGATTTAAATTTGTCCGGAATAAACATCCGATATCTTGTTTATTGTTGAATAAATAATTTGCCCGAAGAATCTTGTATTCAGAGGTCATATCTCAGTTTTATATCTTCATGTGGTGTAACCCTACCGGCATCAATATCTTTTAATCCACGCTCAATTCCAGACTTTTGCTCAACTGTTAAATCCTGCCACCAATCGTTCTGCGAAACATTAGCGTCCCTGATATTTTAAGATAATCAATAGTTTCACCATCCTCCATGTTGGTAAGCCATTCGATTAGTTCAAATTTAATAGCATCGTAACCCATTCTGTTTTTTATCCAAATTTAGAAAATAATCTCACCAATTAAAATAGTCACATTATTCATGCTTTTTCTGTAGGGAAAAATAAAATGTGCATCCATTTTTGCCATCACTAATTACGCCAACTTCACCACCAAGCTTGTTTGCAATTCGCCGGACAATTGAAAGCCCCAATCCATGTCCAAGTGTTTCTGAAATATGTCGGTCAATACGTCTGAAATCTTTAAAAAGTGTAGCCTGCTCATCCTGGTTAAGGCCTTCTCCATTATCCTTAACCCAATATCTGACATAACCATCCAGATTATCTGCACCGACTTCAACAATAGGGGGAGTACCACCATATTTTAAAGCATTACTTAGATAATTAACCCATATTTCTTCAACCCACGGTGCATAACCAAGAGCAATAGGGAATGTTTTCGGCCGAATAATCTCAACACAAGAAGAATTGACATTAATCACCCTGGAAATAGCGCTATTAACTATTCCATCCATGTCAAGCGGTTTCAATTCTATAGTATCTTGATTACGCACTCTAGCCAGTAGAAGCAATGCATCTACAATCTCCATCATTTTTACGGCACCTTGACTAATAGACTCATATAAAGCGGCCTTTTCATTATTTGGCAAATCACCTTCTTTTAATAAATCAATAAAGCTCCATTGTATGCCCAATGGGCTTTTTAAATCGTGCGCTACAGTCCGGGCAAATGCGTCCAGTTCATCCTGGGTATGTTTTAGGTCTGTAATGTCATAAAACATGATAATTTCCCCGGCTATTTCTTTTGTGTTCTCAATTAATGAGGTTATTTGAATTTCGTAGATCCGTTTGTCGCTACCAACTTCTAACTCAATCTTCTTCTCTTTAAGATTATTATCCGTCATTAGATCTTTATACTCCGGTAGAAACTGCAAAAGTGGGATCCCAAGTACTTTATCTTGCGAACAACCGATAATATTCTCAGCTGCTCTATTCATTTCCAATATCCGTGTCATTTTATCAATGATAATAACACCACTTTTTATATTTTTAAATACCAAATGGTGCGCTACCGGAACAAGATCAAAAAGTCTGCCCTGCCTCAGAAGCAGAAGGCAGATAATCCCGGCTATCGTAAATGTAAGGGGCGTTGGATCGTATGGTGAAATGGGATTTTTGCCGGTAATGTACAGAAGATTTGGTATGATCAGGAAGACTGCGGATGATACAATCGGAATTACTTGTCTGCGATATACTCCCGGATTGTTTATTATTGCCGCAATCAGAAGAATACCTCCGGTCAATATCATGATGTAACCATAAATAGCCCACAAATAAAATCCAAAATTGTATTCTTTTACAAATCGAACTAGCCCATCTTCAAAAGCGAGCCCGTAGAATTTATAAAATAAGCTGTGTTGCTGAATGGTCAGAATCTGAATAAAAGTAATCAAGGGTAGGAGGGCAAGCCAAAAAAATGTCCGCTTTGTCAGCCACCGGTTATATTGTGCATAGGATATGGCAAATAAAACCCAAAAATAGGCTGAGGTGATGTTTCCAAAATATTCGATTCGCAACATGATCAGTTTCCATGCCAAATCTGTATTAAAGAAACCCAAAAGGTGTCCAAATGACCAAAAACAAACCCCCAGGGCCATTAAGCTAAAATATGTCGACCCTTTGGCAGGGCGCATCCGCCATCCCAGAATGGCAAGGATAAAAGAAAGAATTGCACCTGCTAGATAGAAATAGAAATATGGTGTAATTTGCCAGGTATGCATGATACAATACTATAATTAAATAATTACCAATCAATTAAGCACCAAAAACCGAATTGCATATAACCTTCGTTGGCAGTTCGTTGTTTTGATTTTGTCGTTTCGCTTTTCATTTTTTCGTAGTGTGCTGCCCACGTTTTTACCTTTTACATTAGTCATTTTCTTCGTAGTAATAGGAGTAGTCAATCCCTTTCATAAACATTTCGCGGTCGCTTATTTTGGTGGTAAGCGCTTTTTCCAACAGCGTTTTTAGAACACCAATTTTGGTTGGACTTAACATCATTGCATTCATGTAATCCCGCTTGCTTATTTTACTCCAATCCACGCATTTTTTGAGTCGTTTTTTTAGTATCAAATCCAACCATATTCGGGCGCTTCTGCCATTACCTTCCATAAAAGGGTGTGCGATGTTCATTTCTACATATTTGTTTGCGATTTCGTCAAATGTAGTTTCGGGCATTGCTTCTATTTGCTTTAATGTGTCGCCTAAAAAGCGTGAAACGGCAAATTGAAATCCACTTTTTGAAATATTTTTTTGTCTGATTTGTCCCGCAAAATCATACAATCCGCCAAACAAATAAGCGTGTATTTGTTGTAAACCTTTGGTTGTACCAACATCTATGCTGTTGATAAAAGAACTTTCGAACAATGCATACGCTTTTATTTTGCTTTTTCCGTCTATACTTTCATCGCTAAAGGTAAACCAATCAATAAACCGGTTTGCCTTTTTGCCCGGAAATTCTTTGCCCAAGGCAATAATGCCGGTATAATCCAACATATCGGTTAAATATCGTTTACCGTCATTTGCCAAAAGTTTCAGTTGGGTAGTGGCACTAACCAACTCGTTTTTTTCTTTCTTCAATTTGGCTTTAAGATATTTCCAATAGTTGCGTGTTTTGGTATAATCGTCCTGGTCGGTAAGCAAAGCGACAATATCCAACACACTAAACCACCATTTGGCGTTTAGTTCGTCCCAAACGGCCCGCACTTCGCGGTTGTCAAAAAACCGTATGGATATTTTTGCATTACTCATTGACGTTTCTCATTTGAAATTTAGTGTTTATTCTCCCCCCGCTCCCGCGCGATTGCATCGCGTGGTATTCCACCCTACCAAATGACAATAACATTGTCTAACTGACCTTTATCTCCGGCATAATCCGCACCGACGGGGGAATAACCTTCATTCAACCACGCGATGCAATCGCGCGGGAGCGAGGCTTGTTAGGCCACATTGTTATTGATCTCATGACCATATTTAATGATCTCACTTACAAGAGGATTAGATGATTCGAATTCACTTTCTCTAAACGGGTGTGGTTCGATACGACTGTCAATTTTACGTCTCAGCCTCATTAATTCCAATTGCATATCAATTAAATTGCTATAGTCTTTAAAAATCACGGCAATATCAATATCGCTATCATCATTAAAGTTTCCCTTTGCGTAGGAACCAAAGAGGATTATTTTGATGTAGTTATAATTTGCTTTTACTGCACCCGCATATTTTTGTGCGATATTTATAGCATCTGCTTTATCCATGATCTTAAAATTTTGATTTTCTCAATCCAATCTCCGGCAAACTCTTCGGTGCATAATAAATAAAATTCTCTTTTGTAATCATCATATCGGGCATTGAGGTTAAATGATGTTATCTTGTCAAGCCAGTCAGATTGTTCGTCAGTTAACTCAATCTCACTGAGTTCAGCTAATCTGTACAAATTATGGAGGAACGGTGAATGCTTTTTATACTTCTTAACATAAACGGCTTTAAGCAATTTCTCTATCGAAATGTGTCCTAAAATAAAGCCCATCCATATGATTTTGAGTTGTATAGACTGAGCATTGTCTGAAAGTCTTCCTCCGAAGTATCAGCCCAGTGCCTGACAATTTTATCAACATCAATATTTGAATTTTCGTTACTCATTCCCCTAAAATTTAGTCAAATATACAAATTTTAGCGACTGCTTATCGGAGCGAATCAATGTAACCTAACGATCGTTGGATTAGAAAATTAAACTTGCATCCAAACCCGAAGGGGGAAACTTAGTCACTCGTTTGCTTTATTCTTTTTCAGCTTTGGGTTCCTTCCGTCCGAAAAGGGCCAATCCCTATTTTCAGCATTCTGCCTCGTACGGCTGCTTTATCATCTTTTCTACCCGGGGTTCCGCTTCGCTCCACCCCGGGCTAATCGGGTAGGAAGCGGCTCACACCGCTGTCCTCCCACACCACCTGGCATACTTTCGTACCGCGGCGGTTTTCATTAGTTGTTCAACTTGTCGTAATTTAATGCCAAACAAAA